>NKAJ01001087.1_pt1 | contig 9989 bp, 13 predicted proteins | sample 1556001 | NCBI WGS metagenome assembly NKAJ01 (sample SAMN06204642, study PRJNA360343) | marine sediment metagenome | isolation source: Jiulong cold seep at northern South China Sea | place: China: South China Sea, Jiulong cold seep | collected 2013-06 | reverse complement strand
CACTATGCGAAGGTGATTAATAAATAATCCCTCCGTCACCTTTATCAAGGTTAAAGCAGGATGTGNGTACTACAGTATTAGCAATGATCAATTGTTGGCGCTGATTGCAAACATGCGCTCAGTGCTGTGTCAGACCAATCTTGAGGACTAGGCTGAAAATAAAAGGTGACGGAGGGATTAAAAAATGATCACTATGCGAAGGTGATTAATAAATAATTCCTCCGTCACCTTTAATCAAGGTTAAAACAGGATGTACCGGTGCAGAATAAAAAACGTCATCACAGTCAGTTCAGCGCTGTAACACTGTGTATAGTTTCAATCCGCAATATAACAAGTCAATAAACGCGGACGTTGAATGTCCGTTTTTACGAATATTTTCATAGATTGAAAAACCTGCGCAATGTCACTTTATGATTGACTTCAGAAGTTGCGGTGAGAATAATGACCGTTTGCTATGTGCCGCAATTACGCTGTCGCTGGAAACAACTGAGGGCCTGTCATCAAGCCGTAAAGCGGACGTCCAATATGCTGAGAAGGTTGAATTTAAAAAGCCAGTTGTGAGCCTGCCCAGAAAATCCACCTTCGACCTGAGTCGCCCAGGCTCGCCTTCTCTGCAACCGTGGGGGTAGCNGGACGTAAAAAATACGCCGCTTAGCATGGCGTTGACCGTCCGTTAAGTGCCGCATATACGCTGTCGCTGGAAACGACTTAGGGTCTGTTTCAAGCCGTAAAGCGGACGTCCAATATGCTGAGAAGGTTGAATTTAAAAAGCCAGTTGTGAGCCTGCCCAGAAAATCCACTGCCGACCTGAGTCACCAAGATTCGCCGTCTCTGTGGCCGAAGAGGCCGCCATGGGTGTCACCTGCACCGCCCGAAATTTTCCCGGAGGCGGTGGCTCTGGCGGACTCTGGATCCATCGGCGGTGGGGTCGCGGCGAGATTTTTGGCCACTATTGGAGAAAAAACTGCACTGTACTGGCCGGTTCGATGTTTTGTGTCCGTGAGGCAGGACGGGAAAAAATGGTTAACGTATTTCAAAAAAATAATGTTGATGATGACCTCAATGCTGAATGCGATGAGGTATAAGAAGAGAGACATCCTTGTCTTTATATTTTCCCCTATTGATTCCCTGCTGCACGCATGAGCTGGTCCGAAATGGTGTCACTTGCAGCCATGACTGACTTCGGAGACAGGTGGCTGTACTTTTCTGTAATCGTGGAGCTGCTGTGGCGCAACACCCTCTGCACGTCATACAGTGATCTACCGGAGTTGATCATGATGCTGGCCGCCGTGTGGCGTAAGGTATGGGCCGTTACACCTTCAATACCTGCCTGTTTCATCAGCTTTTGGAAGCCTTTCTTTATTGATACGTAAGGTTTACCTGTCGCGTGGTTTGCGAAAGGATAGGGGGTACTTCTATTACACTCCTGTAGCACCTGGATTGCAGCATCGTTGAGCGGGATACTATCAGTCTTTTTTGATTTGGCTCTCTCACTGGGTATCACCATGACGCGGTTTTCAATGTCTATATTTAGCCACTGGCTTTGTAAACACTCATTTAGACGAAGTCCACTTGATAATAGGAAGCGAGTAATTTTTGCTATCTGACCGTCATTGTTCATCAGTACGGGTAATAGCCTGGAGAGCTCTTCTTCATTAAGATAGCGGTTCTTACTTTCCTCAGGAAGTAGCGGTATACCGACGGCTGGATTTTTTATATCTATGACCTCCATGACATTGATGCCGACATTGAAGCTACTTTTAATTAGCTGTAGATATCGATTGCAGGTACCATTCGCAAGCCCCTGGACGCGTAAGTTATCGTGAAAAGTCTGTACCTGACGTTTGGTGATTTGATTGACCTTTGTATCACCGAAGACTTGCTTCAATTGCGTGTCAAACATTTGTTTGTAGGCTTTAGCCGATCTTCTCCGCGGGGTTATGTAAGGTAGGTACATATCCTGAAAAAATGTTCCAAAAGTCATTTCATCTCGCTTCTTCTTGGTATTAGCCTGTGGGTCTTTGCCTTGTGATATTTCCAGCTTCAACAATTTAGCGCGGTCACGTGCATCTTTCAGGCTGATGTCGGTGGTGCGTCCTATCTTTTTGTGTTTTGTTTTACCTGCTTCATTTTTATACCGTAGGTAGTACGTTCCGATGCCGGGACTGATGTTGGATACCAAGACGTAAAGACCAGGTAGCTCGGTGTCGCAAAATTCAACCTGCTTTTTGCCAGCTGGGCAGAGTAGGTCNTTTAGTCACGGTGGCAAGAAACATTGAAGGTTTACTTCTACAGCAAGCAGCATTAATCAGTAAAACGATTAATAGCATTATCGCCAGCATCTCATCGTGCCGACAAAAGGTGCGACCCAATCGTTCTCATGATCGACGATCAAGAAAACCGATAGGAAAATGGAAGCCACCTAAACCAGCAAAGCCTACTCACAAAGTGCTTCCCATTACCGCTTAATCGCTGAATGCTGATAGTAACTGCGGCACAAATCCAAACCCTTAAGTGAATGGCTAAAATTCTTAAGTGAATGCCATTGCCCCCCCCCACCCTTGATGTGCCGGTTATGGTACCCAGGGGGTAGGGGGTGGTAGCTATTAGATACGAGTGAAATTTATATCGATGGGCACAAGCCATTTCATGATGCCCCGTATCTTTTTCGGTTGACCGTACAGGCCGCGCAGAACAGAGCCGCATTCACGGGCCTGGGGGTTTGTGGGTGACCGGATACCGGCAGCTCTCAGCACTTCAGCGGCACTCATTTTTTTCCATTTATTCTCTGGAAGATCATGGTTGAGTGTTGACAGTATGAGTTCCTCGATGACGCTGACCGACTTATGTGCAGAATTCAGTTCATCCAGTTGCTTATCTTCATCCGGCGACAACCACCATGTGGCGCCCTTCTGTAATTCGTCGTATAACTGGGCGAAGACCTGCTGCATGTCGATGTTGTGATCATATTTGATCTTCACCAACGGGAGGGTCCAGAAACGTGAGTTTCCTGTCTTATCGACCAGGAAGCTTTCCTCGTTTACCGACGCACAAAACACGGTCCTACGTTGATAATCAGAGTTCGTTCTGGCATATGGCCGACGCACCGTATCCTTATCCTGTGTGATGAAACCCTTCAACCGTGCGATATCTTTCCTGAAGCTGCTGTCCAGCTCACCGATTTCAACAAGCCAATGCTTAATGGCCGTGGTCAGACTGTCCTTGTTTGAAGGATCTAGATGGTGTCCGGCCAGGATCGATTTATCCTGCAACAGTCCGTCCGGCATCAGTCGCCTGAACCAACTCGTTTTGCCGAGGCTCTGCGCCCCCTGAAACGTGAGAATGCCCCGGCTGTGAAAACCACTGGGTAATGTTGCGGCGGCCACGGCACTCAAGAGCCACTTCCTGACGATAATGACCTTAAAGGCATCGGGAAAACCATCACGCGTAACCAGCGTATCGCATAATGCCAGTATCCTGTCCGTTCCATCCCAGTCTTTACAGGTGATCCACTACGCCACCGGGTTGATGAGATTGCGGTCGGCGATGACCGCGACATATTTCGGCACCTGCCCAATTGACATGTTATTCAGGGTAGCCAGACTGTTGATGCTTTCTATAGCAGTGTTGGCAAAATTTTCAGTGATGCCGCATGTACCGGGGATCATGATGTTGGTTTCCTTGCTGATTACATCATACTGGACGGTGATACCGTATCCGGCAAGCAGGTGCTCAACGTTCGGGATCGTGCACATCGGTTTGTGGCTGCCGTCCTTTTTCTTATTCGGGTGCGGAAAGCTTTCGGCATCCAGTGGAGCATTTAGGTCAGTTGATTTAGTTGTAAGAACTACTGTTGTTTCGCATTTAACGAAACTATTTTTCTGCTCATTAACCAGAATCTTATAAACCGTTTTCACGCCGTGAGCATGACTGTTGATGCAAGGGTTTTTGCCCTCATTATGAAAATACATGGCAGTGGTTGTTCCGTAGGTGCTGCCCTCAATCGGATCCGGCATGGGTTTACCGTCAAACTCCTCACCGCGTGCCACAAGTTCTGAAACCAGCATCATCTGGCCGTCCATTTCCACGGATTCATTCAAACCCAGCACTTGAGTGGTTTTTGCCAAATCCGCTGGTGAGCGTGTCGGTATCCGCTTTTTGGCTTCATCGAGACTGATGTTCTTTTCTTTGACTAATCGCTTAATCTGCTTATTGCGATGGCTATTTTGCAATTCGCCCGAGACTTCCAATGCTGCAGGTTTCTGTTTTGCATCCGCTACGAGGCGTTCATATCGGGTGATTTCTTCATCAGTCAGCGCCACATCTCCAGTGAATACATTGCCCTTCACATGCGTCTAGACACATTCTTTCTGACCCACACCTTCACCCAGGACGGGCTTGGCTTCATAAATCAGGCGTTCCGGACTCAATACGGACAGATCGATGAGTGTGCGTTTCAGCATGGCTCCATTGCGTGCAAAGGAGATAAACCCCATGCCTGCATTCCACAGCCTGACCTTCAGGTATTGTTGCAACTGATCCAGTTCGACACCTTTAACTGTGATGTAGATGTGCATACCACCACCGCCCGAATAGGGTGCTCCGGTTTTTTCGTCCTCGATGCCGTTGGAACTGCTGCCGATGGCGGAATAACCCACACCTGCGAGCTCCGGTACGGCTGAGAACAGTTTCGTCATTGCTTCTACCAGTGATTTGCATTTCATGTGTTCCGGCATGTGTGGATCTGAATCGTAATCCAGCAATACGAGCCCATGTTCGGGTTGGCTCATGTGCTCCTTTGAACGTGTCCTGGTACCCGATTCATATTGGCTGTCACTGAAGTTGTTTTTAGTGACTATTGGGCAGCTGCTTTTATCGAAGGTGCCGGTCGCAATTGCTTGATGTGAATTCAGCGAATTGACGATGCCCTCAATATCCGATAGCTTTTTAAGTGTGAGTGTTTCTGCTTTACCTTTGGAAAACAGGGGCTGACTTTCCTTTTGTATCTGCCCTTGTTCGTCTTTATAGAAACGTTTTGTCAGTCTGGTGCCTTGTACACCACTCAAACGTGTTAATGAAATACCCGGATCCGTCTTGTTCACGGTGATGTGACGTGGGTCGAGTACTATATTTGATTTCTTGTTAGTATCAAATGACATTTCTTTATCTCAAACAGGAGCCATCCCACAATGCATTCATTGCGATAATTAGGTTCTGTCTCAGTTTAAAAAATCATTCCGAGGTCATATTCAATGATGCCGGAATGCGCCACTTGGCTACCGCGATCCTTGCTTACTATCACAGCGATCTTCATCCTGAAGCGCTGCCTATTTATATGCTCTTGCTACCGCAATCCTTGCTATCAATACGTAACAGCCTTTTTATCCAAAAGCGCTGCCTGAGTTATTGGTGATGGGTTGACTCGTTAATCGCCACCAATGAACATGACCATTGATCATGCTGGGCGCTAGTATAATCAAGTTTGTTTTTATTGCAACCCTATGAATTACTTATATTTTTATGGCTTACGATTTTTCCTATAAACATCATTTTGGACGGATAAAATAAATCTTAGCTGATGGAAGAGCGTCTGTTAGGGTGGCTGGTGGTTTACCTGTTTAAAGTAACATTGGTAGGATGTTTGAAATCTTCTAATTATCGATAAAGGATGATTTAGGTGGCATTGTTTAATATTTTTAAAATTCTAAGATACTGCCGAGATCTTACAATCTAAAAAAAAACATAAGTGGAGCAATCTTGCCTCCACCTCCAACCACCATTGCCACCACCGCACAGTTCCTTATGTTTCATGGCATTCAGATAAAAAAGGGGGAGGGGGTAGCAAATTTTTAATGGATGAAAAAAAATAAATAAAAAAAACAGGTCATGGCACTTTTCTCAGATGAGCCCGTGGAATGCACTGATGTTTTTTTTTGCATACACCGCAAAACTGCTACCCCCGCCCCCACAGGTGCCCTAGATTGAGCACGAGCCATGCAGCATAAGGGGTTGCGGGCATTTCTGCCCAGAAAATGGGGGGGGTGGGTGCACACCGGCAAGGTGCTGAGAGCGGGGTGGTGGTGGATTAGTTTGCTGAACATGCTTTTGATTTGCATAATCAATGCGACAACGATAATCGTATAATGCCAGTAACGTACTACGACACCATTACGGTATAGGTGCGCAGCTTGAATGGCACCGGAATGATGATGTAGGCAGACAAAATGAGCACGTGCCAAAGCTCTTTGATGCAATTCATCGAATTACCGGTGTCGGTTACTGGGTGAGGGCGATGGTCAGTGCGACACCTTTTGACCGATTTTTGCATTCTCCCAGCATTACTTACCCGATAGCCACGGTAGCCTTGGTAGTTGAAGAGATCCTCTAAACTTCCTGTATAACAGAACAAGTGCCGCTATCAAAAGCAACACTGCCATGACTTTGCCCCCTGTAGAAATCAACGAAATGATGGCAGCATAAAAACCTAGCCTAAAGAGTACGAAGCTGATCAGTAAAGCGCCAGTAAAATAAAATATCATGTGGTTACCTTTTTAATTAGATTGAAAAAATAAATGGAGAAAACACCAAAAGCCAATCCACCGAAATGGTTTCATGACTTTTGGTGAGTGTGTCGATTAATGGCTGTCGGTGAGGGTGTTGCCTTCATATTGGTCAAGTCCGCCGGCCATTAACCGTGCTTGTGCATTGACTGCATCGGCTATGTCATCATCGGGTATGTCCCAGGCAGATACGATCCCCAGGGCAGTGAAACGCTGATTATCCATGCATAATCAATACGACATATCATGGCTAGGTAGCTGTCATCAAAAATCACTGTTTGATATGCGGGCAATGTTTGCGAACGGAAATGGAATGCATGTTATGCATCCATGGTGGTTAGTGTCACCGTTTTTACGGTTTGCTGGTTAGCCTTGCTTACTAAAAAAACTATTCTTATCTATTATCTTTTTGTATTGAATCAGGTAGTGGGAGTTTAAAATAATCATTATAAGTTTTAAGTGCTATGATCACAGCAAGTATGAATATTACACCCGCAATAGCTGAAAAGTGCCAAAATAATGATGTAATGGCAGTAAAGCTGCTCGCTAAAGATAACATTCCTATGAATTTCTTAATATTAAAATCTTGTAACCAGTAATTATCTCTCTCATCCCTTTCCAAAACCTCCACTTCAATGATTATTGCTACTGCCAATGATGGTAGGGCTAGAGCAATTGCGTACACAGATATCAACAATGATGTGTCAATTGAATCTTTTTGTAAAATACTCACAAGTATCAACATCATAAGTCCTTCTAACACTGAGAATAGATATCTATCAGTTAGCATGCGATTATGTTTGATCATCTTTAGTAACTCGATTACACAGTTAATTTAACTATCCAACGATCAGTTTTATCAGAAACTGAAGAAAATAACTATCAGCATTAATGGGAATAAAAGCGATGTCCGGGAACCAATCCACCAAAATCGGCTTCATGGTTCCCAAGACGTGGTTGTCTATCGGTGGAGTGCTAAAGTCTGATCTCTCTCATAATAGCAATCATCAGGGCAGCGACCGGCCATCAGGTGGGCTTGTGCATTTGCTGCATCAGCTATTTCATCATCAGGTATTCCCCAAGATGTAACGATGTCTAAGGCATCAAGGATATAGTCTTCAGGTGTGTTCATAATTATTTTTTCCTATTGAAGTATTGGTAAACAGAAAGCAACACGATGAGCGTTGCGATGGATGGAAAAGGATTTGAGTAAGTGAGTAATAAAATGAGTACCACAGTGAGTACTTTTGCTGGGCTGTACAGTAGCGACAGTGCAGCTAGCAGGATCAAGGCAGATACGGCAATATGCACCTCCGGTTGTGGTGGAAAGTTGGGAAAAAGTGTGAAAAACGTTTCGGGGATTGGTCAGTATTAAAAATTTCTCAACAAAGATTGTTGGTCTGGTGAGCTATGTGTGGAAAGATCATCCGAAAGAAGATCTAACGAGCTGTTACTTGGTTTTCTTAGCGACTTTGGCCAGAAGCTTTTCTGCACCAACAAATGCATACTTACGTTTCTTATCTTCAATTGAAGTCAACAGCCCTTCTTTTAATAGAACGGCCAGCAGATAGCCGGGTGTGTTCACTGATTTGCCTTTGAACAAAGGTATTAAATTGATGGACGTGATGTGTTCACCGGTAACATCGCTGAGGACGGACGTGATGTGGTCAAGCGAAACCCACTCATTTGAGAAGTAACCACCACCTGAATTACTGAAGATGCGCATGAATATATCGTTTTTATCGTCAGCGCCGATGTTGTAGGTCAGGGTGCTTTTATTGGATACTGTTTGGCATTTTGTTGTTTGAATGATGTTGATGGCTGGTTCTTCCGATTTTGTTGTTTTCTTGCTGGCTTTCTTCTGCGGTGATTTTTTCTTTACTGTTTTCTTAATCATGATTTTCTCCGTTGTGTTTAAAGGTTAGTTATAAAGGTTCTGTTCAATGCATCGTCGCAACTCACCGTTCAACCAATCGGCGTCAGGTACCACAAAAATAATTCCGTATTGATAGTCCGTCTGGAGCACGACCAGGAACACCCCTCCCTGCTCAATGACCCCTTCCAGGGAAACATCTTCCGCATTACACAGTTCAGCGAGTGGATGATCGACATCATGGGGTTGCATGAGGGCAATCGTGACTGGGTCGGTGTTGAGGTTACTGATCAGAGTGGATATGACCGGTTGGGCAGGGTCAGTGCTTTGCAGACGCAATAGGTCAGCAGTTGATGTAAATTTCAACATGGGTTTATCTCCAGTTTTAGATTAGTGAAAAGGGTTGTGCGGCCTGGATGGCCTAGGGGAGTGATTGGAAAGTTGAGAAGGCCTAGTGGCCCTCAGAAAAGGCTATAGTTGTGAGGCGCTTAATTTGAGTTTATTCATATAAGGTACCGGTATTTGCGCGTATCATTACACGTGGTCTCATTAATTAAACTGTTAGGTCAGGATAAAAGAATGGCGAAAGAAAAAAGTACAAGGGGAAATTCCAGTCAGTTCTTTGTGGCTGGAGAGTTGTGTAGGCGTGGGTACTCGGCTGTTGTTACATTGGGAAATACTCCAAATACAGATATTCTATGTAGCAATGTTGAAGGTACTAAGTTTGTACACATACAGGTAAAAACATTTGTTCCAGGCAGCAGAACCTGTAGTGTTGGGCTTAACTAGCAAAAAGATTTTGGGAAGAACTTCTTTTGGGTATTGGGTGGTATTCCTAAGCCAGAGCAAGATGCAAAGTTTGAGTACTTTGTAATTCCTTCATCTGTAATGGCGAAAAATATTGTTAAATCTCATCAATTGTGGCTAAAAGCGCCAGGAAAGAATGGACAGCCTCATAATGAAAGTAAGGTACGTACCGTTCATTTGCCCCCATATAAGTCGTTCAGTGGTTGGGATATATCGCGCTACAAAAATAGGTGGGATTTAATTGATGGTAAATTGGCTTAAAAATGTATAACTAGACAAGGGGCNGCGTCTATGATTACTAGCAAAAAGATTTTGGGAAGAACTTCTTTTGGGTATTGGGTGGTATTCCTAAGCCAGAGCAAGATGCAAAGTTTGAGTACTTTGTAATTCCTTCATCTGTAATGGCGAAAAATATTGTTAAATCTCATCAATTGTGGCTAAAAGCGCCAGGAAAGAATGGACAGCCTCATAATGAAAGTAAGGTACGTACCGTTCATTTGCCCCCATATAAGTCGTTCAGTGGTTGGGATATATCGCGCTACAAAAATAGGTGGGATTTAATTGATGGTAAATTGGCTTAAAAATGTATAACTAGACAAGGGATCTCGTTAATTAAAANAATTATCACAAACACCTCTCCCCACAATACTAGTGGTTGTTGGTTCGCTGTTTTTATTTGTTGGACTTGGGGGGGTTAAAGCAAATATAATCACAGAAAAAGTTAATGTAAAAATGGCTACGTTTTCTGG
>NKAJ01000670.1_pt1 | contig 10000 bp, 18 predicted proteins | sample 1556001 | NCBI WGS metagenome assembly NKAJ01 (sample SAMN06204642, study PRJNA360343) | marine sediment metagenome | isolation source: Jiulong cold seep at northern South China Sea | place: China: South China Sea, Jiulong cold seep | collected 2013-06 | reverse complement strand
AAAAAGAGTGAAAAGATAGGCACCCACCTGCACTCACCTGCACCCACCTACCCAAGCATCCATTCCCACTTCGCACCCAAAGCCCGCCGTAACAATCTAAAAGCGCCTGCCAGCCCCCACACCACAAGGGCGGGCGGAGCAGATCGGGAGGGGCACCCTGTATGGTTGAGACGAAAGGGGTGGCAGGAGAGTTGAAGAATGGATGGGGGACTTGTATAAACCAACTAATTGACCTACAAATGTCCCTTAAAATAATATTAGATCACTAAATGACTTTAATGAATTCTTCCGCTGTAATATCTGCGTCCCGCAATAATTTTCTAAGCAATCCCTTTCCTAGGACTTTATGGTTCGGGATTGTGATAGGTATTTTAGACGAGTCGGATTGATGCTTCATTCGAATATGACTACCCGTTTGCCTTATTGGCGCATATCCTAGTTTTTGAAAGGCTTTTACTGCCTCTTTGCCTGATACAATTGGTAGTTTCATACTTCAACCGCTAATGTATGAAAACTAAATTCCTGGATATTTGCTATATCGGAAATTACATCTTCGTTTTCATCTTCAAGACACATCTCAATTACTTCATGGATATTCTTGAGTGCTTCATCGAGGGTCTCCCCTTGAGTATAACAACCTTTCAAAAGCGGACACTCTACTACATAAAATCCATCTTCATCCTTTTCGACAATAATTGGAAAATTAATTTTCCTTGGGTTAGATTTCATTGTACAATAGAGTGCTTTTTATAGATTTAAGGATGTCGTAAGTTCAGTATAAAGAATGCTAGCGATTTTTTTTAATTATTGACTGAGACCTTTATCGGCTTCTTTCTCCGCTACCTAGCCATAATTTTGCACCCCATTGCCGGTAGCTATATCCATCCAAACATAAAATAATCCGCTTTGAACAGACCACGTGGATTAATCGAAAAGCGCCTGCCAGCCCCCACACCACAAGGGCAAGCGGAGCAGATCAGGAGGGGCACCCGGGCAGAGTGAAAGCGAAGGGGCGGCAGGAGTTGTGAAGAAGGGATGGGGGCTGGAAGCAGTTCACAATTAACCACAGAGGGCACAGAGGGACACAGAGAAAAGCAAAAACCCTCTGTGTACTCTGTGTTCTCTGTGGTTTTTAAATTACATAAATTATATATTTAAATAGCCATGGCGATACTTCCCCCACCAACAACCAACTGAAAATGAATCTCCATGCACTCACGAGATACCACAAAAGCGCCTGCCAGCCCCCATACCACAAGGGCAAGTGGAGCAGATCAGGACGGGCACCCGGGCAGGAGTGAAAGCGAAGGGGCGGCGAGAGAGCTGAAGAATGGATAGGGAAGTACCGCATATAGCAATATATATTTAATATATAACATCCTATAGGCAACTATATGAATGCCACAACAACAATCTGCCTAGATCCTAAAGTTAAGGATATGTTGACATCTCTAAAACATTATCCTCGTGAATCATATAGCTCCGTTGTGAAGAGATTGGCAAATATGGCGATTGATGAAGAATCACTCAGCGACGAAGCGATAAATGGCATAGAAGAAGCACTGGAAGATATCAAACAGGGGCGACTGCACACCGAAGAAGAAATTCTGAAAGAGTTTGACCTGTCATGAGCTATAAGGTCAAGTATACATCTAAAGGAAAAAGGGATCTTAAAAAGCTCCCTCTGGATGTTGCACAGAGCATAATTCTATCGATTCATGATATTAAAAATGACCCCTATTCTTATGTAAAAAAGATAAAAGGGACAAAAAGTCATCCTCTTTACACTCACCGCGTTGGTGAATATCGGGTAATATTGGACATTATTGATGATAGTCTGTTGATCATAGTGATTGAAACTGGTCACCGAAGCAAAATCTACCGGAAATATTGATTCGATGAAATTCACATTTTTTTCATACATTAATTGTCTAATTTATTATTTATATAGCCATGGCGTAGCCCCCCACCTGCAACCACCCACCCAAGCATCCATCCCCACTTCGCACCCAAAGCCCGCAGGAATAATCGAAAAGCGCCTGCCAGCCCCCCTCACCACAAGGGCGGGCGGAGCAGATCGGGACGGGCACCCATGTGGAGTGAAGGTGAGAGGGGGCGGAAGGAGAGCCGAAGAAGAGATGGGGGCAAGCGAAGTGCATGTAATGTATTATGCTGGGATATGGAGAACTGACTGAAGAGGAGCAGTGATCGCAGAGGAATTGGTTACATTAACTTTACGGTCTTTAGGTGCATTATTTGATAAAAATTATATTTTAACAGACCTGGTAACTCTTCACGTACAACAACTTAACTCGAATTTCCCATTAATGCCACCCAATCACCAGCACTCGCACCCGCACCCGGTCCGCACCCCCATATCCAAGCCACCGGTCAAGTGCAGCAGGGTAAAGCATGGAAGTGAAGAGGTGTATGAAAACTGGAATCATTATGATAAAGCTTAAAGTAGGAGAAAAGTAATTGATATTAAAGGATGTACACCATGAAAGAAATCATGTTTTTAATAGAAGATGACCCTGAAGGTGGTTATAATGCTCAGGCACTCGGGTATTCTATTTTTACTGAAGGTGAAACTGTAGAAGAAATTAAAGAAAATATCATGGATGCATTAAGGTGTCATTTTGATGACGCTCAAGAAATACCCAAAGTGATCAGGCTTCACTTTGTCAGAGAGGAGATTTTAACGTATGCCCAGAATGCCGAGGGATGTTTCGCATAAAAACTTATGCACTGTCTTGAGCAAATATGGTTATACAATCTCTCGTCAAACAGGAAGTCACATTCGATTAATGAGCAATTTTATGGGGCACGAGCATTTGATAACAATTCCAGCACATAGTCCAATTAAGGTGGGAACGCTGAATAATATTTTAAAAGATATTGCAGCATATTTGAAAATAACAAAAGAAGACCTTGTTAATAATTTGTTCTACAATAAATAACTGCCATTTCCTGGCCCGTACTATTTTCTTGCATTTTCTGCTGTCCCGAGACCCGGTCTGCAGATGGGTTGGCTGCCACCTGCTGCCCTATTGGGCTGCGGTGGCAGGGTCAGTTGAATTGCAGCACCCACACCAGGTTCTCAACTCATCCCAACACAAAATCATCCGCTCTGAACAGACCACCCAGATTAATCGAAAAGCGCCTGCCAGCCCCCTCACAACAAGGGCAGGCGGAGCAGCTCGGGACGGGCACCCGGGCAGAGTGAAGGGGAAAGGGGCGGCAGGAGAGTGGAAGAAGGGATGGGGGGCTGGGCAGTAATTCAATTCAAACCACAGAGGGCACGGAGGGCACAGAGGAATGTTAAAATGTTCTGTGCATTGTGTAACTGTGTTGATCGCATAAAATATATATTTCAACAGCCATAGAGGCACTCCACGACACAACAACTGAATACAACTTACCCAACCAACATCTAGCGCATGTCCGCCCCCGCACATCTACCCATTCAGGAGGGGGCAGGAGATTGAAGACACAGATGGAGGCAGTGATTGTTCAACAATGCATAATCATCACTTGCTGTTGGGCTCAGTTAATATCATTATCTCAATTTCGGAGATTACTTCTGCAAGTCCTATCTGTTCAGAGGATTTGACCTGTTTGCCAATATGTTTATGGTGTGGATACGTCGAGATTTCTATGTGGTGAGGCGCATTGTCATATCTAAATATTAACTTCCCTTTGCTATCTGAAAGGTTGAATCTATATTTAGGCCGCTGTTTTCCTATCAGGATATATTCCATAAAATTAAGCGAATAACCACCTAAAAATAACAACCTTCCGGTAACCATTCCCTCGCTGCTACTGAATTCTTTAAAGTCAATTGTTTTATCTGCGATTAGTTTTGAATTGCTTAACTGGAGTTCGATTGACTTGAAATAGTCTGCGATTACCAATAGGTAACCACCGATTTGGCTTTACTAATTCTATCTTCTAATGTTTCGAGGCCTCTAATGAGTCCCCACCATTCAAAAAAGTCCTGTGAATCGTCAAGGTTCCCGTTGTCAAATTGTTCCTTGAATTCAGGAGATGTAAGCTGGTATTTTTCTTCGAATTTCTTGATTTCACTTTTCAGTAGATTAATTTTTGATTCTAACAGTATTATTTCTCTGTTTATTGAATCTTTTACTACTGGAGCTACATCTTTAGAAATTGCTACTTCCATGTTTTAAGACTATGCAGATGTTATTTATTAAACTTTTGCGAATCTTAGCGTTTAAACTTCTGAACTCACGCTCCCTGTCCGTAGTCCCATAACCGGGCAGCCTGTCAAGTGCAGCAGGTGGCAGCGCAGGGAGTGGAAGAATAAATGGGGGCCGTTTTTCATTATTATTCAGACACAGATTTACATGGATTTACACAGATTAGATGTTGTATACATTACACAAATTATATATTTTAACTGCTGTGGCAGTACTCCACACACAACAACTAAATACAACTTCCCTAACCAACATCCAGCGCATGTCCGCCCCCGCNAACTGAATGCAACTTCTCCAACCAACATCCAGCGCATGTCCGCCCCCGCACAGCGGCCCATGCAGGAGGGGGCAGGAATCAAATTCACAGTCTGCACCCGGTTTAACAGTTTTGACTTTCCAGACCCAGGCTACATCAATCAACAAGGTTGACTGCCACCATGCCGCCCTGACGGGCTGCGGTGGCAGGGTCAGTTGAATAGTTACACCCACACCAGGTCAGCAATGGCATGTCCGGGTAGTGGGGTGAGTGCAGCAGGGACAGCGCAGAGGAGTGGAATATGGATTGGTGGTATATGAGTGGAGTGTGGGAGTAGGCATTCATAATCCTATTTTAACTTGTGACCAGCATCATATTCCTTTATTGCCTGTTTAGCATTTTGAATAAGTCTTGAAGTAACATATAACGATGAGATTTCCAGCAAGTTTTCCAGTGCTTCTACTGCTTCATTATAAGATATAACTCTCTCACGGTATGCTCTGAGAAGTAAACCTATGGAGCCAACGGGTTGCTTATCCTGTGATTTTAGAATATCCCTTACATCAAGATCATCGGTCAGGATGAGATTAATACCTGTATTCTTTGCCAGTGTTATAACGGTTGCATCGGCGATACTGATGTCATATTTCTGTGAGTAATATTCTACCTGGTCTTTTTTGTTTGATTCAATGTCAATGATTTCAAATACCTTTGATTCAATTTCATCGTTACCGGGCAAGTTGCAAGCTTTAACTTCCCTGTAAACCTCATGGGTCACAAGCACTGTACTGAAGAGTGAAAAACACGCCGATCTGTCTATCTCAGATAAATGGATGATGGGGCCAGCATCTGAAATTGCTTTAATCTCCATGAAGTCCCCATTTGATGTCTTCTTCAATTGCTGCTTCGAGTCTCACTAGTTTTTTACGTTCCACCATGTTACGTACAGCATCCCTGATGGCTTCTGAACGATTGGCATACCACCCTTCTTTTATCAACCCATCGAGTTCAGCTACGAGTTTTGATGTCAATTTAGCAGGGATTGTTTGCAATTGTATCACCATGGTATACTATGAATGCTTAAGCATAAATTCTTTTTGATTAATGGCAATGCTAGTTAGTCCGGTCTAAAATTTGGATCGCTACACCAAACATTCGTTACCATACGAGTCTCAGTGCTTAACATGGTCATATCAGAAACTGTCATCATTCACAGTCAAGACTTCACCCATTGTTGTGTCATCTTGTTGTTCTGTTTAACCTAATTTAATAAGACAATCATCTCTATTTTTCTTTGCATCAGCATAATCTGGATCTATGGAAAGTGCCATGTCAAATGCCGTTATTGCCTCTTCATACCTGCCTAATTCATAAAGCGTATCTCCTTTACCTTTCCATGCATTAGCATAATCTGGATATAAGGAAACTGCCCTGTCAAATGCCGTTATTGCCTCTTCATACCGGTCCAATTTATAAAGAGCCCATCCTTTACCGTTCCATGCACTAGCATTATCTGGATCTATGAAAAGTGCCATGTCAAATGCTGTTATTGCCTCTTCATACCTACCTAATTTATAAAGAGTATCTCCTTTACCTTTCCATGCATTAGCATAATCTGGATATATGGAAAGTGCCATGTCAAATGCCGTTATTGCCTCTTCATACCGGTCCAATTTATAAAGAGCCCATCCTTTACCGTTCCATGCAAAAGCATAATCTGGATCTATGAAAAGTGCCATGTCAAATGCTGTTATTGCCTCTTCATATCTGCCTAATTCATAAAGANAAAGCATAATCTGGATCTATGAAAAGTGCCATGTCAAATGCTGTTATTGCCTCTTCATATCTGCCTAATTCATAAAGAGCCCATCCTTTTCTGTTCCATGCAAAAGCATAATCTGGATCTATGGAAACTGCCCTGTCAAATGCTGTTATTGCTTCTTCATATCTTCCCAATTTATTAAGAGAATATCCTTTATTGTCCCATGCAATAGCAAAATCTGGATCTATGGAAACTGCCCTGTCAAATGCTGTTATTGCTTCTTCATACCTGCCTAATTCACCAAGAGCAATTCCTTTATTGTTCCATGCTGTTTTATAATATGAATCTATAGCAAGTGACTTGTCATATGCTGTTATTGCGCCACTATAATCTCCCATCTCGAATAGCGAATCACCATATTCAACCCATTCAGAACTTGTTTTATCCTCTTCAATACCCAACACACGATTAAATAAGTTAATAAATTCATTAAATATATCACTGAAAATATCAATGAATTTGAAACCAGTGTCCTGTTTTGGAGTACTCACACGTGCTAGTACGAAGTCATACGTCTCTGATTGCGTGTCAGCATATTCACTCTATTCAGCATTTGTTTTCTCTTCTTCAATACCCAACACACGATTAAATAAGTTAATAAATTCATCAAATATATCACTAAAAATATCAATGAATTTGAAACCAGTGTCCTGTTTTGGAGTACTCACACGTGCTAGTACGAAGTCATACGGATCTGAATCACTGCCAGAATAGGAACTATAATCAACATTGGTGACCCCTCCAGAGAGTCTATCTGTTGTAAACGTGAATTTCCATTGTTCTCCACCCATCGTGCCGATCTTACCCGCAAAATTATCAAATGTTAATGTGGTACCGCTAACAATTCCATTTACCCTGTAGTGACTTTCAATTGGCGGGGTATAACCCGCTTCCCCTATGTCCTCATACTTTGTTGGATATATATCAAAGACACCTGTCACAACATTTCCATTCTGTTTAAGTGACATTTTGCACGTTCCGGTGATTTTCACATCACGTTCACCCCATATGTCAAGCCAGTAATAGACACAAGTGCCTTCCCATTCTCCACTCAGGTCTCTTGTCGGGGTAAGTGTGCTGGCAAGTGCAGAGGAAAGTGTAGTATACCCTATGTAATTTATTCCGATGGCTTGATCCGGGCCAGGTAGTTTATCATTGTCAATTGACATTCCAACAGACCCACTGGACAATACCATGCCTGCAACGAGTACTACTGCAATCATGGATGTAACTACTTTATTTTGTTTCATATTCTACACTCCATTTTAATTGTTTTTCACAATTTTACCTGATATCTGCAATTCATACATCGTAACTTGGACATTGGTTCCATACAAAGCATCAACATCGAAGGTTTTATTGCCACTCGCACAATACAATATTTGTTTTTGGCATATATAGCATTTATTGAATGTTGACTGTCTGTTTGAAATGATGTGGACATGCGTAGGATATGTTCCTAATGATGAAATCATTTCATTGAAACCTACGCATCCACGAGTCACTACAAGGACGAGAGGAGCAAAGCAGGATGGGGTACCCTGTATGAGTAAAACGAAAGGGGGGGGGGAGGATTCACATTCATGGTGGCCATCTGGGTTGAAGAAGAAACAGATAACTATAAACATTTATGACAGCAATAATTTATGGAGAAGGTTGATTTGAAAGAAAAAACTGATGGTTATTTGTTGTGGTTGCTAGCAATTGCCATAATCATTACATTTTCTGCAATAATTTACTCATTTTATACCGGGATGCTCATATGGGGTATCATCGTTGTACTCATGATCTGGATTTTCATTGCTTTAATGTTAGGTATAACCATAATAATCCTGAATTATTTTAACATAGGACCATTCCATTCAATAGCCTCAAGTGATTTTGCATTAAGTGATGTAAAGATTCTTGGAAAAAATGATGCCAAAAACCATGATAAGATAGTAATTATTACCCCACACAATCTCGTTTTCATTGCAATCATTTCCATAGCCATTATGGTCTACTCATTCTATACCGGGATGCTCATATGGGGTATTATAACTGAAGTCCTGATAATAATTTTAACATGTTTATTGTTGGGATTTATTTTATTGGTACCGTTTTGTTCTTTTCCTTCTCTCCCGGGATGCTCATATGGGGTATTATAACTGAAGTCCTGATAATAATTTTAACATGTTTATTGTTGGGATTTATTTTATTGGTAAAGATTTATTAATTGCCAGCCCCCTCACCACAAAGGCGGGCGAAGCAGATCAGGACGGGCACCCTGTATGAGTGTACCGAAAAGGGCAGCAGGTATCACATTCATAGTCTTCACCCTATTTCTCATTCCTGACTCTCCAAACCCAGGCAACATGAATCAACAAGGCTGGCTGCCACCATACTGCCCTTACGGGCAGCGGTGGCAGGGTCAGTTGAATAGTCACACCCAAATTCCGCCAAAATATTCGAAAAGCACCTGCCAGCCCCCCATACCACAAGGGCAGGCGTAGCAGTTCGGGAGGGGCACCCGGTAAAGTGAAAACGAAGGGGCGGAAGGAAGAGCAATAGTATTAACTACCAATAACTACTTATTGGTATCTATGGCTCCTGCTAGTACACAGATAAACATTCGATTGCCTCCAAAATTACAATCGGCTGCAGAGCAGTACACCGAGAATTTTGGTTATCGGAATATTCAGGATTTAATTCTTGAGGCAATAAGGGATAAGATATTCAGGGATAACAAATATGATGAAACTTTCTCTACTAAAGAGATTGATCTAATTGAAAAGTTATTGTCTGTTTCCATTGAAAAAGGCAAAATAAAAGATCAGAATGATATTATCAAAGCCCTGCAATGAAATTTGAAGTTGTTGCCACAGAATTTTTTATTGAGCAGATTGAAAATCTTGATAAAAAATCCAAGGAACAGATAAAAGAAAAAATTAAACTAATTTCAGTAAATCCCTTTAGATTTAAAAGGATTCACTCTAAAACGGTTCATAATGTATTTAGAGTTAGGTTGAACATCCAGAGTAACGAAACAAGACTTATCTATGCAGTATTGTCCCCCAATATTGTACTGGTATGTTTGTTGAATCGGAAAAATAATTATTCTGATCTGGAAAAATACCTGGAAAAAATTCATTAATAAACATATAAAAGCAATATCAGGCCGATTAATTAGGTCCGGCGATATATACAAATAATAAAGCGCCTGCCAGCCCCCACATCACCAGGACGGGCAGAGCAAATCGGGATGGGAACTCTGTATGAATGAACCAAAAGGGGCGGCAAGAGAGCCGTTTGAGAGATACCTATAATTAGAAAGATGAAAATGTAAAATAACTTAGATATTTAACCGATAAGAATTGGAAAAATAAAGGAGAGTATATATTATGGTTGTGCTGAAAGTTATTCAATCGAGACGAAGTATACGGTCGTATGATTCCCGTAATGTGGAAGAAGATAAATTGTTGAGAGTACTTGAATCTGGTAGACTTTCTCCCTCAGCTGGGAACCGCCAGGAGCGTAGATTTATAGTAATAAAAGATACAAACACACGAAAATTGCTTTCTGAAGCGGCAAACAACCAGAGATTTGTGGCTGAAGCACCTGTTGTAATTGCAGCCTGTTCAGTTGAAAAAGAATATATAATGAAATGTGGTCAACTGGCTTATCCCATTGATACTGCAATTGCTGTGGATCATATGACTCTTC
>NKAJ01001557.1_pt1 | contig 10012 bp, 11 predicted proteins | sample 1556001 | NCBI WGS metagenome assembly NKAJ01 (sample SAMN06204642, study PRJNA360343) | marine sediment metagenome | isolation source: Jiulong cold seep at northern South China Sea | place: China: South China Sea, Jiulong cold seep | collected 2013-06 | reverse complement strand
CTTCCATGGAAGAGATTCCGGCATTGTTGAGAAGCTTTATCCTTACTTGAAAAGCCAAGACATGACAAAAATCGCTTTACTGACAGACCCTGTTAATACCCCTCGGAAAATTGCGCAGGCCTTGTTGGATGCAGGACTGGAAGGACTTACAATCCATGTGGCAGAGGATTTGGGGGGCAGTTCTCAGAAAACAGGGTCTTACTCTTTAGAACAGGCCTCTTCCAAGGACTTCCATCCTCTAAACGTCACGGTCCTTACCGGGAAGATCAAGTGGGCAACTGGTGGATTCGGTCGAAGGGAGGATGCATATCAACACAGGGGAGGCCTGATTACAAAGGCAGAGGTCCGCTCAATAGTCCTCGGGGCCCTTGAGATCCCTTCAAAGGGCATCATGTGGGACATTGGCGCCTGCAGTGGATCTGTCTCAGTTGAGGCCGCGGGCCTTGCTCCAGGACTCAGAATTATTGCTGTTGAAAAGAACAAAGAACGTATCGAGGATATAAAGGCCAATATCCGCAGGTATCAAACATTAAACATAGACCTGATAGAGGGGAGCGCTCCGGAGGTCCTGGAAGGGCTCCCCGAACCTGACAGGGTATTTATAGGCGGAGGAGGAATCGCTCTCTCATCCATTCTAAAAAAAGTTATTCGTCGTCTTAAGGGAAGAGGACCTATAGTCGCTACGGCTATTACCTTGGAATCACTGATGCTCCTGTCAGATAAACTTGCCATGGATGGTTTCCGGATCGAAGTGAGTCAGGTACAGGTATCCAGGCTTAGGCCCCTGGGCCAGGGCCGGATACTTTCGGCTCAAAATCCTGTATTTGTGATAAAGGCATGGCGCTGACACACCCGGCACTGATAATATATAACCTGCTCCAGGTTGCGGCCCTGCCGTGGCTGGGTCCTCCGGCCCTGCTATATCTTCTTTCCAGGTCCAAGTACAGGGGCCACCTGGCAGAAAGGCTCGGAAGGCTTCCCGACCTGTCTCCCATCAAGGGGCGGTCTCCCAGGATATGGGTTCATGCCCTGTCGGTCGGGGAAGTAAATGCAGCGTCGGCCCTGGTAACAGCCATCTCTCAGAGATGGCAAGGGGCAGGGATAATCTGCTCCGCCACAACAGCTACAGGGCTCACTGCCCTTAAAAAAAAGCTGGGCCGTACCGCCCATGTGATCACCACGGCTCCTTTTGATTTGCTACCTTTGGTAAACAAGGCAATAAAGGCAATATCGCCTGACTGCTTTATTCTTGTTGAGACAGACGTCTGGCCTAATTGGATATGGAGCATGCGACATTCAGGTATCCCCACGATGCTGGTAAACGGGAGCCTATCTTCCAGTTCAACAGAGAGGCTTTCACATCTGGGACCGGTAAAAGACATACTGTATGGAGGCTTTGATCTGCTCGCCATGCAGTCACCTTATGACAGGGAACGGCTTTTGAGGCTTGGTTTTTCCACGGACAGAGTAAGCGCTCCCGGAAACCTGAAATACGACCTTGAAGTGCCCCAAATTGAGGAACCTGAAAGAGTGTTTCTCAGGGAGGCCATAGGTCTTGAGCCCACAGCACCGCTTTGGGTAGCAGGAAGCACGCACCCTGGAGAGGAAGATCTGATACTTGCTGCCCATAAGGGCCTTAAACACGTGTTCCCGAAACTGCAACTACTCCTGGCCCCAAGGGACCCGAAACGTGGACCGGAACTGGAATCCCTGGCAAGGGAGATGGGTTTTAAGGCCATAAGGCGCAGTGCGGTTGCGAAGTCCGGTGATGTAGACATAGTGGTGTTGGATACCCTTGGGGAGCTCTTAAAGTGCTACAGCCTCTGTGATGTAGNCAACTACTCCTGGCCCCAAGGGACCCGAAACGTGGACCGGAACTGGAATCCCTGGCAAGGGAGATGGGTTTTAAGGCCATAAGGCGCAGTGCGGTTGCGAAGTCCGGTGATGTAGACATAGTGGTGTTGGATACCCTTGGGGAGCTCTTAAAGTGCTACAGCCTCTGTGATGTAGCATTCATAGGGGGGACCCTGGTGAATATCGGGGGCCATAATCTCCTTGAGCCAGCGGCCTATGGAGTGCCGGTGCTCTTTGGTCCCTATGTTGAAAGCGCGCGTACGATAGCTGAAGATCTTCTGGCCTGTGGAGGAGGCAGGCGTGTGTCAGAAAAAGAAGAATTGCAAGGGGTTTTGAATAAGCTCCTGAAAGACCCTTTTGAGCGTAGAAACATGGGTGGCAAGGCAAAGGACCTTTTACAAAAAAACCAGGGCGCTGTCTCCAGGTATCTGGATCTTGTGGCGAAGGCGCTCAGAAGAATTTCGTGATTTAGTGATTTAGTGATTTGGTGATTTGGTGATTTGTTTGTCCGTGTGGGTCTGTGGCTGATTATTGGTTGGCTAATGTAAAAGTTCGGAGATATTTTGAAGGATAGTACCTTATCACTGCTCTTGGCCCTCGGCAGGCCTCTTTCGCCCGCATACAGCGCCTTGATGAAGGCCAGGGCATGGGTCTACAGGAGAGGATATCTTGCCACAAGGAGACTTTCGTGTCCTGTGATAAGCATAGGCAATCTTTCCCTTGGCGGGACAGGAAAGACCCCTCATGTATTGGCTGTAGCCAATTGGCTGAAGAGCCGTGGGATTAGTCCGGCTGTTGTGAGCAGGGGGTATGGAGGAAGGGCAGGACGTGGCCCACTTGTGGTCTCTGATGGTACGAGTGTGCTGGTTTCCCCGCGGGATGCCGGGGATGAGCCTGTGATGATGGCCGAGGCCCTTTCGGGTATCCCTGTTGTAGTTGGTTCAAACAGGTATGCTGGTGGAAAGCTTGCCGTAGAGCGCTTTGGTGCACAGGCAATCGTTCTTGATGACGGTTTCCAGCATATGGCCCTTTTCCGGGATGTTGATCTTGTGTTACTGCCTGCAGTAAATTTTTTTGGGACGCAATGGGTATTCCCTGGGGGTGATCTAAGAGAGCCTGTCTCAGCGCTTTCCAGAGCAACCGCGATTCTGTTGACAAGGGCAGATACACTATCTTTCGCTGACCAGGAGATAGGCAGGCGAGAGCTTCAGACAATGCTCCCGGGCCGGCCTGTATTCCTGAGTGAGATGCGGGCCACAAGATTTCTTTCAATGGAAGGGGAAGTTGAAACGCCTGACGCCCTGGCAGGTGAGTCATTATTTGCTGTTTGTGCCCTTGCCGGTCCTGAATTCTTTTTTGCAATCCTGGAGGAACTGGAGACGGATTTGAGGGGGAAAGTAGCATTCTCTGACCATTACACATATAAAAGTGATGATCTGAGCAAATTGATGGCACAGGCCGGAAAGCAGGGAGCAAAAGCCCTTGTGACCACACATAAGGACAGGGTGAAGATAGAACCGATCTGGCGTGAACTTGCAGCCAATGGTGAAAAGCCCCTTCCTGTCTGGGTATTGGAGATAGAGGCCAGGCCCGAGGAAGGGCTTTGGAATATGCTTGAAGCAAGTCTCAATATAGGCAGGATTTGAGAGGTGAATGTTTTTTGTAGCCATGAAGGCCAAATTTCCAATTTCTATTTTCTAATTTCAACGTTCCGTACTATTAAGTGATTATGATGCACACATTAGAATCTTTAACAACTATTTTGATTCCATTGTTGATCATCATGGACCCTTTGGGCAACTTGCCATTTTTTCTCCTTTTTACAGAAAAAATTACTCCTTCAGAACGGCGCAAAGTGGCCGCTATCGCCTCCTTTGCAGCCTGCATTATCCTTATTTTTTTTGGTATCACAGGTGATTCTGTTTTGCGCTTTTTTGGAATCGGCCTGCCGGCTTTCCAATTGGCTGGCGGTTTTATCTTTTTTATTTACGCCTTACAGATGCTGTGTCTGTTCCCCAGCGGCCTGAAGACTAGCTCAGAAGAAGAACAAGAAGGCGTTGAAAAAGAAAATGTTGCTCTTGTACCATTGGCAACGCCTTTACTGGCCGGCCCTGGTGCCATTACCGCTGTTTTGGTATGGCAACAGCCACCGGACAGCTCTGTTAACATTGTCCTATTGCTAGCCGCGATCATAATAGCCTGTATAATCGTTTACCTTATCTTTTACTTTGGAGTATGGATCAAGCGAGTGATGGGAGTGGGCGGCATCCGGGTGATGACGCGGCTCATGGGATTATTACTTGCTGTCATAGCAGTCCAGTTCATGATGAGTGGATTTAAGAATTTCGATTAGGACCTGAGAGAGCTTCAGAGACAGGGGCATGGCATGCGTGATTGGAATGTTGTCATAAGCGTCCGGGAGAGGGGATTTCGACCGGCATTTGAGCTTTTGGAAGAACTGGGACCAGTAGCCAAGACAGATTTTTATAACATACTGGTCATGAAGGTGGATAATATTAGAAATTTTTTGGAGATTCTCCGTGAGTGGGTACAGGATGATCCTCATATTCTCAGTCTTATCAGTCGGGTAATGCCCGTCACCCAAACCTTTAACTTCCAATCAGCAGATGAGTTTGAAAAAAAAGCGAGTGAAATTGCCTCTAAATGGATATCAATGCTGGCAGATAGGAGCTTTCACATACGGATGCACCGACGCGGTTTCAAGGGGAAAATGGCCAGCAACGCAGAGGAACGCTTCCTGGACGATTTTTTACTTGATGCACTGAAAAGGGAAGGAATGGGAGGAGATATCTCATTCCAGAATCCGGACGCTATCGTAGTAGTTGAGACAGTGGGTAGTCGGGCAGGTATGTCCATCTGGACGCGTGAGGATCTCGATCGCTATCCTTTTTTGAGACTGGACTAGTACTATGTTTTCGCAATCAGCGGGTTAAAAGCAGGGATGTTAGTTTTGTCGGTTTTCTGCACTCAAGAGGTGAATAAAGAGTATGGATATTAGTCTTTTGAAACGCTTGACCCTGGCACCTGGCATTTCCGGCAGGGAAGGAGCAGTAAGAGATATCGTAGAGGAAATCCTTGGAGGGCTGACAGCCGAGGTCAGCACTGACGCTATGGGTAGTCTCATCGCAAGGGTCCCCGGAGAAGGGCCGAGGCTGCTCATCGATGCCCACATGGACGAGGTAGGGCTCATGGTACAGCATGTTGATGAGCTTGGTTTCATAAGGGTAGTAACTGTGGGCGGGATAGATCCACGGGTGTTGTATGGCCAGTCAGTGCTTGTCTGGGGGACTGAGCCCCTGCAGGGGATAATAGGCTCGGTCCCTCCGCACCTTTTGTCTGAAAAAAACAGCCAAAAGGAAAGGGTCATTCCTGTAGATGAGCTATTTGTTGATGTGGGTCTGCATCCCGAAGATGTGAAGTCTCAGGTCAAGGTTGGCGATCCTGTGACCTTTCCTGGGATCTGGTCTGAGAACGACAGTTTTCTTCAGGCCAAGGCCTTTGATGACCGTNAGCCCCTGCAGGGGATAATAGGCTCGGTCCCTCCGCACCTTTTGTCTGAAAAAAACAGCCAAAAGGAAAGGGTCATTCCTGTAGATGAGCTATTTGTAGATGTGGGTCTGCATCCCGAAGATGTTAAGTCTCAGGTCAAGGTTGGCGATCCTGTGACCTTTCCGGGGATATGGTCTGAGAACGACAGCTTTCTTCAGGCCAAGGCCTTTGATGACCGCGCAGGGCTCTTTGTGATGCTTGAGGCCTTAAAGCTGATTCCAGAGCCGGGATGCGATCTGCATATTGTGGCCTCGGCCCAGGAGGAAGTCGGTCTGAAGGGTGCAGGCCCTGTTGCAAGACGGATAAATCCTGATCTGGTGCTGGCGCTCGAAGGTACTATGGCCAATGACCTGCCGGGAGTGCCGTCCCATCGCATATTTGCCAGGCTTGGGGAAGGTCCTGAGATCAGATTATGCGATGGAAGATTCCTGGCAGATAGGGCCTGGAGCAATTTCCTGGTCCATCTGGCCAAAGAAGCAGGAATTCCATATCAAGTAGTGGTAAAAAAAGTAGGGGGTACAAATGCCGCGGCCCTGCAGGTGGAAGGTACAGGAGCCAGGGCTGCCGCACTGTCTGTTCCTGTAAGGTATATTCACGCCCCTGTCAGTTTGTTAAACAAGTCAGACCTTGAAGCTGCTATTGCTTTAGTGGCAAGACTGCTTAGGGAAGTGAAACGTTTTGAGCCGGATTCATTTTTATGAGCTTCTCATAAGCAGCCGAACCGCGCAGTACGGACCCATGCGCTGCATGGTGTGGGAGGGGGGAGCTGCGAGGCGCCCCCCTATCCCGATATCGTCTTTTGATACATTGACATGACGACTCCATTAAATAATCTTTTATGGGCTTTAATAAGTTTAAATTTATCTTTGTTTATTAAACTTAATAACCCATTGTTCCGTATGTAGCCTTTAAAGTTATTATAATGTTCTTTTCCTGCTATTCTTTCAATTATACTTATTCCTATTTTGACCAATTTAGGTGTTTTATTGTCAAAATTATAATCAACAATAAGTATCAAGCCGTCTTTTTTTATAAGCCTATGCGCTTCATGTATAAAACTTTCTTGAGTACTTCTATCTTTTTCGTGTAACGCAAAACTGATAATTACAATGTCAAATGATTCATTTTCAAAATTTGTTTTTGTTGCATCTTCATTATAAATCTTTATCCGGTAATCATTTTTTCTTGCTATCTCTAACATTGGGTTGGATATATCGAGACAATGAAGATCTTTAAATCCGTTCCTTGATAGTAATTTAAGCTGATTACCAGTGCCACAACATAAGTCTAAAATTGATTTTTCTTTGTATTTCAAAAGCAATTTCATTACCGCAATTCTTATTGGCTTAAGAACTAAGTAAAGAACAGGATCATATATCTTTGCTATGAAATCATACTCACTTTTCATTTTGTGTGAAATTCATTATAACGCTCACCATCACCAGCGGGCAAGGATTTCGGAGTTATTTGTTGTGGTCAAGAAAAGTATTTTCAGACTACGACAAAGATTCCTTTGAGGGTTTATATTACTTGATCTATTCTTTTCCTGAAAGTAGTATTTATACCTACTGACAATAGGGAAAATATCTATGGCCATTGCTGTGAAAAAGACGATTTCACTTCCTCCTGATCTTGCACAGGAGGCCGAGGAGACAGCCCGCCTTGAAGGAAAGACGTTAAGCGGAGTTATTCAAGACGCACTGAGGCGGATGCGCAGGGAAAAACTGAAAAATGAGTTTTACAGGCTTCTTTAGAATCAGGGATTATAGAGGTGAAATATGAGCCAGTACAAAATACATCCTATTGTGATGGGAACAAAGATCTTTGACAAAGGTATGATGACCTATCAACATGGCTATGGACAACTTTATACCATACCTATCTATTGCTGGTATCTGGAAGGTGGCGACCGGAAGGTCCTGGTAGATACAGGAGAGATGAGTCCGCTGCAATCTGAGGACAGAGAAAAATCCATTGGAGGAAAGATCTATAAATTTGAGGAAGGGCTGGGCCTCTGGGGTCTGACCCCGGAATCTATCGACATCGTTATCCACACACATTTACACAACGATCACTGCGAAAACGATTACAAATGCACTAACGCCACATTCTATGTACATGAGAAAGAACTGGAGCGGGTACACAATCCCCATCCCTTGGATTTCCGATATCTGGAAGATTATATCCTGGACGTGGAAGAGGCCGGGCAGATCAAAACGGTAACCGGAGGTGAGGAAATCCTTCCGGGCATCCGTGTTATCCATACGCCGGCTCATACGGAAGGAGGGTTAACGGTACTGATAGATACCTCTCAAGGGCGGGCGGCCATAACGGGATTCTGTGTAATCATGGAAAACTTCTATCCCCCAAAAGAGATAACTGCAATGGAGATGGATGTTATCCCGCCCGGGACCCATGTCAATGCATACGAGGCATATGACATAATGCTAAAAGTTAGAGATATGGCCGAAATACTGCTCCCGCTTCATGAACCTAAATTTGCCTCTATTGATACAATTCCCGGGGAAAAAGATTAATATCCACAATGCGTTCGGCATGAGGACCAAAGTCGTTCGGCTTCCAGGTTCATTCAAGGTCATGTNTGTTATCCCGCCCGGGACCCATGTCAATGCATACGAGGCATATGACATAATGCTAAAAGTCAGAGATATGGCCGAAATACTGCTCCCGCTTCATGAACCTAAATTTGCCTCTATTGACACAATTCCGGAGGAAAAAGAGTAATATCCACAATGCTTTCGGCATGAGGACCAAAGTCGTTCAGTTTCCAGGTTCATTCAAGGTCATGGGCCCATTAGAGGCTTCTTGGGGGAAATAGCGATGCATCTTTTGGAAACATCTATAATAATGGCAGGATCCGNAGAGATATGGCCGAAATACTGCTCCCGCTTCATGAACCTAAATTTGCCTCTATTGATACAATTCCCGGGGAAAAAGATTAATATCCACAATGCGTTCGGCATGAGGACCAAAGTCGTTCGGCTTCCAGGTTCATTCAAGGTCATGTGCCCATTAGAGGCTTCTTGGGGGAAATAGCGATGCATCTTTTGGAAACATCTATAATAATGGCAGGATCCGTATTGATTGGCACGACAGCCTGTTCAGGCGTTGAGGCCGCTAATGGAGTTCCCTCTTATCGACTCACCATCTAATCGATTAGGCGACAAATTTTGAATTTGGTGTCATTCTCTTGACATTCCCTTTTAAAGGGACTACCATAATACCAAAAGTAGCTACAAACTCAAACTGGAAGAGCTGGTTATGATCACTGTAGGTGTTAAAGAACTGAAGAATAATTTGAGCAGTTATTTGAATCGCGTAAAAAGCGGAGAAGAGGTCATTATAACCGATAGAGGAAAGTCCTTTGCACGAATTGTTAAAGAAGAAGCCTCCAATAAATCAATTCAAGCTTCACTTGCGCCCTTGATAGTCAAGGGGTTAATAAAATTACCGAGCCGCGAGATAAATAAACGGGATCTATCCCCGATTCAAGTCCCAGGAAAGCCTGTGTCAGAAATAGTCTTGGAGGATAGGGGATGATCTTGTACCTGGATACAAGCGCACTCCTGAAAAGGTACTTCAAAGAACCTTACTCAAACGAGCTGCTTGCAAAGTGGAAAGAAGCCACACAGATTATCACATCCTCTGTAGCATATGCTGAGACCATGGCTTCTTTTTATCGAAAGAAAAGAGAGGTAGATCTAAGTAGTAAAGTATTCAACGAGGTCGTCAATTCATTCCATCTGGACTGGGAAGCCTTTATCCGTGTGGAAGTCAATGATGGTATAAATGAAACTGTCCACAAACTTGTAGCAAGACATCCCCTCCGTGGATTTGACGCTATACACCTTGCATCAGCAATTATAACACATGAGAGGATAAACGAAGCTTTCCTCTTTGCCTGTTTTGACCAAAAGCTAATTAATAGCGCTCAGATAGAAGGACTTGCAACCTTCCCAGCCCCGCCGACCCCTGGGCCTTAAGCCATCAGCCATCATCAGTTTCACCTTTGGGTGAAAGATTTAGTAAGCGTTCACGGGTTCAAGGTTCAGAGGTTCATATATCCTGTGTGTATAAAAAAGTAAGAAGGTAAGATATGAACAAACGAATTTACATAGCAGGTCACAAAGGTCTTGTGGGTAGCGCTATTTCCAGGCAGCTTACCGCTAAAGGATTTTCGAAAATAATTACCAGAAGTCATCAGGAGCTTGATCTGCTCAGCAGGGAAAAAGTCTTTGATTTTTTTGGACAAAAAAAACCTCATTGGGTTTTTCTTGCTGCAGCTAAAGTAGGAGGGATTTACGCTAACAATACCTACCCAGCGGATTTCTTGTTAGAAAATCTTAAAATACAGAATAATATCATAGAAGCTTGTTACCAATTTGCTGTTGAAAAATTGCTTTTTTTAGGTTCAAGCTGCATCTTTCCTAAGTTAGCTCCGCAACCCATGAAAGAAGAATATTTGTTATCCTCAAGCCTCGAACCCACCAATGAGGCTTATGCTATTGCAAAAATAGCAGGAATCAAGCTTTGCGGTGCGTATAATAGACAGTATGGAACAAATTAC
>NKAJ01000301.1_pt1 | contig 10019 bp, 12 predicted proteins | sample 1556001 | NCBI WGS metagenome assembly NKAJ01 (sample SAMN06204642, study PRJNA360343) | marine sediment metagenome | isolation source: Jiulong cold seep at northern South China Sea | place: China: South China Sea, Jiulong cold seep | collected 2013-06 | reverse complement strand
AGTCATACCGGCGGCAGCATACCCGCCATCTGAGGTCTGTATCACGTCATAAAAAATCTCTTCCCGATTACCGCCCAGATCTATGGCCCAGTCAGCCCTGGGTGCTGTATCCGCAGAAACAGCCAACGGTGTGAGTAATAAAAGTGCAAAAATAAAAGCACCAATCGTTTTACATCTCATAAAGTTTTTCACCAATATATGGTTTATACGAACCACTATTAATAATCTTTCACAGCACGACCTGAAATTACTTCAAACGCTTTACAATCCGCTGTTTCTTATCAATAGCTATCCGGGCTGCTTCATCAATCCTGTCACACATTGCTTTGAAGTCCAATGGCTCAGCCTCACCCACCAGTTTTTTTATGGGAGTATATGCAGATTCCCTGAACCTTGGAGAAAAGTCAATGNCTTTACAATCCGCTGTTTCTTATCAATAGCTATCCGGGCTGCTTCATCAATCCTGTCACACATTGCTTTGAAGTCCAATGGCTCAGCCTCACCCACCAGTTTTTTTATGGGAGTATATGCAGATTCCCTGAACCTTGGAGAAAAGTCAATGGTCTTGCCGTTAATCTCAAGTTTTGCACCACTGCCATGCCCAACCCTGCCGATCATATCAGCCGCAATACCTTTTGAGCCGAGTACGGACAAGATATCTTCAGCGGCATAAGCAGGCGCGNGGTCTTGCCGTCAATCTCAAGTTTGGCACCACTGCCATGCCCAACCCTGCCGATCACATCAGCTGCAATACATTTTGAGGCAAGTATGGACAGAATATCCTCAGCGGCATCAGCAGGCGCANCTGCCATGCCCAACCCTGCCGATCATATCAGCCGCAATACCTTTTGAGCCGAGTACGGACAAGATATCTTCAGCGGCATAAGCAGGCGCGATTATCAATAATGCATCAAGAGATACGCCCAGGTAATCAATCTCAAGTTCTTCCAGCATTGACAAAACCAAAGGATTCACAAGTGGCCGGATACGCNCCCAGGTAATCAATCTCAAGTTCTTCCAGCATTGACAAAACCAAAGGATTCACAAGCGGACGGATACGTTCTTCCTGGAATACCAGTTCAACACCTGCGGTCCTTGATATCTCCTTGGCATCGCCACGCACACCACCGTTAGTCACATCGGTCATGGCATGGATGTGCTCCAGCAGTCCTGCACCCATAATAGCTTCACAGGCGTCTATGAATTTGATATTGATGGTCTCATCGACAATGTCATGTTTACCATAATAGAGAGCCGTAGTGGAGATAGTGCCTCCACCCGCCCCTTCGGTCATAATTATAACATCACCTGGTTCAGCCAGTATCCTTGCAGAGACGGTCTGGGTGATACCAACTGCACCCACGCAACCAGTCATACGCTCACCAATGACCATATCCCCACCAATACGCAGGGTACTACCCGTTATAAGGGGTACACCAGTCAGTTCGGCAACTGTGGTGATGCCTGCAATATGATCGAATATCTTGGCCACGTCCCCGTCATCGGCAACATGGATGTCGGATAGCATGGCCAGTGGCCTGGCCCCCATTGCATAGATATCACGAAGCGCCGCCCTTGCCACATGGAAACCTGCCAGGAAAGGGTAATCACTGAGCCTGCTGTGGATGCCGTCCACCGTCAACACCAGATACTCACCGCTACCGCTCTTGACCACGCCCGAATCGTCCAGGTGCGTGGAATCCACTTCCGCCGATGTCTTGCCAATCACCCGGGCTATCTGCTCGTGTGTATAAAAATCACCCATTCCCCGGCTGCCCACTCCGAACTGCCCCATGGTGATGCCTGAAGTAACTGGTTCAAGAATATCTCCTTTCAGTTCCAGGGTGGCATTTGCTTCCACCATAACTGCATGGGCTAATTCTTTTGAATGCTGTTCAGTGACATCCTCGCCCTTAATCTCACGTATGCGCCGGGCAAGCCTTTCCTCTATCTGCCCCTCATTCTCACCCGATAACAATGCACGTTTAGCGTAACCTTCAATATCCATGTCCAGAAGGATGCATATATTGATTCTTAAAGGTTGTTAAAATCGCAAAAATGTATTACCACACCAGAGAAAGACTTTTCAGTTCCCTGCTACTGACAAGCTCTTTCAATATCGCTCGCACTTCCCGGTCAGTGATATTCCCTGCCCTCTGGCTCATGCGGACTACCTGACCTACATCAATATATCCGGTGTGATCCAGCAGTTTGACAATGCGCAGTACAGTATTTTTCTGCCATTCATGTTCTCTTGTCTGGTAAGTACGTATGGAGCGGAGGAAATCAATCTTACGGAACTCGGGCCAGTAAGGTGCACAAAAATAAGCGGCACATTCGCTGCCATTTGCCTGCCAGGGCAGGAAATTAGACATCCTCTCATCACCGCCAGTCCTTATTACCAGGTCAACGTCAGGCACTGCCAGACCGGGAGAAGGGTAGAGATGAGACGAAATTACGTCTTCGTTAATATCTGATACTGCCATTTCACCACTGGAAATCTTACTGGCGATTGTCTGTGCAGTATCTACGATCTCCTGCCGGCCCCCGTAAGCCATGGCAATGTTCAGGTACAGGTTACTATAATTCCTGGTGATGTTTTCTGCCCGCATCCCGGTTTGCTTTAGTGCTTCAGGCAGTAGGTCAATATTACCGAGCATCCTGACCCGCATACCCCTCTTGTGGGTACGCTCATCATCCATCAATTCCTCAAGCTTTATACCCATAAGCTCAAACAGTTTCTGCTTTTCATCGTCTGAACGGTTCAGGTTCTCGGTAGAGAAAGCATAGACGGTTAATTGTTTTACACCCAGTTCATAGCACCAATCAAGTACTCTTTCAGTGGTATTCGCACCCTTGATATGCCCCCGCCAGGTGCTTACTTTTAACTTACGGGCATATCTGCGGTTCCCGTCCATGATAATAGCAATATGTTCAGGTACCCTGAATTCCTTTATTTCCTGGGTGAGCAAATATTCATACCCTGAATAAAGTAAAGTATCAACTATTTTTTTAACCACGCCTAAAGCATTTTGCATCTTAGTAATCATATTATTCAATATACAAATAGTTATTTGATTTAATTATATATAAAAATGATTTGAATGTTTTAAAAATGTCATTTTATCTGTGGTTATGAATTATATACATGAAACATCAATATGAGATGTAAATTATAGACTCAGGTTTTATAGACATGACTACAAACTTTCTCTGGATTTCACTGGTTTTTTTCATCATTGCGTCTTTACTCCCTCAAAAATTCAAGCTGCAACGAATGCCTGTCGGTGCTGTCGGATGGATTTTCTTTGCTGTATATTGGGCATTACAGCCTTTCTATTACATAAGAGAAGGCGACATTTCAATGGTACTGCTGATGGTATTGGTGGCGCTTTTTTGTCTCATAATTGCACACCTGATGGTAAGCACATACTCGATGTCAAAAAAAGGGATACCACTGGATAATCCAGTTGACAGGCAGAAGACATTGCTGGCTGTCACTACAGTCACTGCAATAGGATGTTTGTTCTATTTCCCTTTTGCTGAAATTGAATCAATGAATCATTTAATAATAAAAACGGTTACCACACAGACTTTCTGGCTCTCTCAACAGGTGGGATTCTCAGTAGAGAGAGTGGACTGGAATATGATAAAGCTCGGGATATACAGGGTTGAGATAGTACTGGCATGTACTGCTATTGAAAGTATTGCCCTTTTCTTTGGCCTCATCCTGGGGACCAGGGCAGGAGCAAAAAAGGTATTCATTGCACTGATGGCATCTATTCCGGTAATTTACATTCTTAATGTTATCAGGAACGTATTTGTGATAGGGGCTTATGGGTATGAATGGTTCGGAAGCGGACCCATGATAGTGAACCTGTTTGGCAAGGAATATTTCCTGCATGATTCAGCCAGCTTTTACCTAAGCCATCACCTGATGGCAAAAGGCGGTTCAGGTATAGCTTTGTTCTTCATTGCCTATGTGGTACTGAAAACTTTACCCGAACTGCTGGACCTCATTGACAATCTCTGGAAGCTAGTAAGGGATGACCTGAACCACATCAGGGGTGGATAGACATTCTTGCCCGCAACACCGGAACCCTGATTGCGGGACTGTTCGTCACTGCTACTGCGCTGGCACTGGCAGCCCTGGTGTTGGATTCGGACCTGCTGGCCAGGGAATCAGCCCTTGTATTTCTATTGGATTTATTATTTATCTGGTTCTTCAGGGACCCTGAACGCATACCCGGTGGAGAAGAGGATGATGTCGTATCGCCTGCTGACGGCAAGGTGGTGGATATCCGGGGAAGTATGGTCTGCATTTTCATGAATATACACAATGTGCATGTGAACCGGGCTCCTTTAAGCGGAAAGATAGTGAAGATGAAACACAAGGATGGAGGATACCTGCCTGCATTCTTTAAGGATTCACACCGGAACGAACGAAATACCATTTGCATAGAATCAGGTTCTGGTCTGGTCAAGATGGTCCAGATTGCAGGTACTGTAACCAGAAGGATAGATACTTATTTTAACGTGGGTGATACGGTGATGAGGGGGGAGCGTATCGGCATGATACGTTTCGGAAGCCGGGTGGATGTGACACCGCCTCCTGGGTATGTGCTTACAGTCAAGAAGGGGGACAGGGTTCGGGCAGCAGAAACAATTATTGCCAGTAAGATAGACATTAATGATAAGGAGGCAGCCAGCATCTATGCAGCAGGACAATGAAAACCCCAGTATTGTTAAATTGATAAAACTGCCTGATCTGGTGACATTGTTAAATGCACTGCTCGGTCTGACAGCTATACTTATGGTGGCCCAGTCACCATCCAATGTCCTGCATGCTTCCATACTCATTGTACTGGCGGTGATTGCTGATGGCGCCGATGGTGCAATTGCCAGGAGACTGGAATACGGGTTATTGGGGGAGCATCTTGACTCGCTGGCAGATTTAATATCATTCGGAACAGCACCTGTTGTAATTGCATTTGCAATACTGGCGCCCCATTATCATTATCCAGTATGTATTGTAGGGGGTGCATTCCTTGCTACTGGTATCCTGAGACTGGCCAGGTTTGGTGTAATTAACCAAAAAGGCGGGTTTATCGGCCTGCCCATCACTACTTCCGGCCTGATGGTCGCCTTGTATGTGCTGGCTTTGGGTAGTGGAGAAGGACAATTATTCTCGTACGGTATGCTGGCTACAATGCTGATTTTATCAGTATTGATGGTCAGCCGGATAGAGTACACAAAGGTCAGGGATGCCCGGCTCATTGGATTGATGACTTATCTGCTGATATTGGTGGTGGCGTTTTTCTATCTGGACAGTACGCCCGGTCTCATGGTAACGGCCTGGGTTAATCTCATATTGATAGGGCTGTACATTCTCTCTCCGCTCTTGAATCTCTGGAAAAAACGGTGATGATAGCTGTGAATATTTGAAAACTGTAGATTATACTCTCCTGTTTTCTTGAAATTAAATCTGGTTAGGTAACGAAAGATATGTGTAGGATACTAGAAATCAAAATTTTACCTCTATGCCCTTTGCGATAAATAGGAAAATGATTCCTGTCCCCCATTTGTTCTTGCACTCACCCGCCCGCCTGAATCACACACATCTGCCCCCTCTTACGATGAGGATGGAGGGCGGGGGCGAGGGGTGGAATATGGTGGAGTGTTGCCATGGCTATTAAAATATATAACTTGTGTAATACTTATCTAAACCACAAATAAACGCGGATGAATACAGATATTTCTTTTAAAATTAATAATCTCTCTATATCTTGCCTTTAATTTAAATTATCACCCATACAAAACTTTATCTGCGTTTATCTGTGTTCATCTGTGGTTAATTTATATTTATTTTCCTCCCCCGGTCATTCTTCACTTACCTGTGCTGCCCTGCTGCACTTACCTTCCCGTCCGCCTGAATCTCACCTCACCCCACCACACCCTCAGGCTCACAAAAGGACAGCATTCTCCACAACTTCAAAGTGCGCATCCCCGCTTACAACCTTACACCCAAGACGCCTCTGCTGTGCCACGATCAACGCATCCATCATCCCGAAATCCTTTGCCTTCTTCCTCATCTCGCTCCTGAGATCTGCTGCATCCAGCCAGTCCCCGGTTGTAATACACTGGATATCAGACAGCTTCCTCACTATGCGGTACAACTCCTCAAACTCTATACCCTCCCTGATAGCCCAGCCCTTAAGTTCTGCAAGACAGCATTCGGGAGTATAGATGATATTGTTGCCATCCTCCACCATCCCCTTTACCTGTTCACCCTTCTTTGAACCAATGAAGTATTCCACCCAGGCGTAGGTATCCAGGAGATATACCATATTACCACAAATCCTCATGCTCGGCAGCGTGTTCACGCCTGTAGGGAGCCTTTCCCTCTGCAATTCCAAATCCTGAGACCTTTTCCTTTTTGACAATATCCAGGTCAATAATATCGTGTTCCGATAAACCCAGTTCCTCAATCTTGTCTTTCGGGATGATTATTCCAAGGGAGTTGCCCCACCTCTTCAGTTCAACTGTTGCATGGCACATTCTGATCACATATAAGATTGAAGTCTATTGTATAAATAATTATACTTTATTGTATAACTCAACTTCGCTATTCATTCCTTCCACTAACAAGCTGCAAACGGCTCGCCTGCGTCTATAGCTGCGGGCGGGGTGAAGGCGAGGGGCGGAATGTGGTGGAGTGTCTTAATGGCTGTTGAAATATATAATTTGGGATATATATAACATCTAATCTGTGTAAATCAGCGTAAATCTGCGTCTAAAAAATAATGTAAAACTGCCCCATCATTCGTTCTTGCACTCTCCTCCCGCCCGCCTGAATCTCACACAGCCGCCCCTCAGGCGATGAGGATGGAGGGCTGGGGAGGGTAGCGGTTTAGCTAGATGAATTCCAAAATATCAATTGTTAGATTATGGATAGGCGACAGAAGGGGGAAAATGACCAAAGCTAATTTTATTTATATTGATGAATGAACTATGATATTGCGAAATATATAATTGCTAAACTTATGATGAATGAGATAATAACCTCCAATATTGATACACTATATAAAGTTCTCTTTAATATAAAGGCTAAAAATACCCATATAAAAGTTGATAAACCTAATACTGTTAAAAAAAATTTATCTATTTGAATATTATATGCTCCCGATTTAACTTCTATATCTGTTGGAAATTCTGCATTGGTAACTATAATGTAATGTGTTCCAGTTGTTCTTGGTATAAATGTCAAATGATCACTGAGTGAAGTAGTAGTCCCCGATTCAGAACTTCTAATCGTAAATTTTTTTATCTTAGTAAATAGCAATCCATTGGAATCTGATATATTAATTTCCAGGTTTTCGTTTTGGGGAATAGTACTAGAAGTCACAGCTCTTAAAAAAATTGAAATTTCGTTGGTATCAGCAAGATTAAATTCTCCTTCAAAAGTATCTCCTGGCTCTATCTTTCCTTTAAGGACTGAATTACCGGTAAAATGCTCAAAAGCAAAAGGAGAAATTATTAGGAACACAAAATTTAAGATGGATATTAAAAATATTAAGTTAAATAAAAAATCTTTGATGTTATGAGCCATAATACCACGAACCAAAGCTACTTTGCCAAAAATATTGTTAAGCATATTTATAAATGTATCTAAATAGCCTCCTCTCTATGAGGACAAACCTACAAGCTCTCTAATACTTAAATAGTGTCACCTGACACTATTTGACAGTTAAAATTAATATGAGTGTTCTCTTTGCCTGGAAGTCAAATTCAAAATGGTGTGTTTTGATGTGCACATTTTTACTCCCCTTTCTTGCTTTCACGTATTGTGCCATATCATCCTGCAAACTATCGAGATACTTTTTGGCAACTTGTCCATAGAGATCTTGGGCAAGTATCTCCTGCTCAAGATCTTCGATGCTGTTTATTTGATCATCGTTGATATTAATTTCGACAATCAATTTTCGTTTAACCATATGCAACTGAATTAGTCATGTTTTTATTAAAAAATGTTACGAATTTGTTGTAAATAAATACTATNTACCCGAGTAAAAACTGGCGCCAAAAAATTGATAGGGATTCGTTGAATCCCTATGAGGTATAGCTGGATATTGTTTATCCCATTATGTCTGTTCTTGCTGTCAATGTGAATGTGTGATTACTCAGGTGCTTATCTAACTGAATTACACCTAACCCCGCTTTCATCAAAACACCCATTACATGAAGTACACTCAGCCTCCTGCTCCCCCTCCCTAAACTTTACGACCAGCTCAGGCTCCCTAATAAGCGGCCTGCTCAGCGACACCATATCAGCATAACCCCCCTCAAGCATCTCTTCCATCACAGCCCTGGACCTCATGCCCCCCACCAGCATCACGGGGATGTCCAGACCCTGCTTTATCATCCGGGCATAATCCCTGAAATACGCCTCCCTCTCAGGTGCATTAATCCCCGGCCTGGACATCACCTCTCCGGCCTCAAAAATCCCGCCGCTCACCTCGATGGCGCATACTCCTGCCTTCTCCAGCGCAACAGCAATCTCTACACACTCAGGCGCATCCAAACCCTTATCTTCAAAACCATCCGTGGCATTCATCTTCGCCATTATCGGGAAGTCCTCACCCACCAGTTCCCGGGCGCGCCTGATAATCTGTGCAATGATGCGCGTCCTGTTCTCCACTGACCCGCCCCATTCATCAGTACGCTGATTTGTGTAGGGTGAAATAAAACTGCTAAGCAAAAAGCCGTGTGCAACATGCAGCTGCACCGCATCAAAACCTGCGGCTTGTGCCCGGCGCACTGCCTGGGCAAAATCCTCAATGGTTCCCAGTATCTGCTCTTCGGTCATGGCCTGAGGCGTTTTGCCAGACGATGAGTCCTTCACTGCCGAGGGCGCTATGGTTTGTGGATACTTTTGCGTGACCAGGGCCTGTCTACCCCCATGTACGACCTGTAATGCAATCTTGCTGCCGTATTTATGCACCCGCTCGGTTATCTGCCTGTACGGTCTGATGAACCTGTCATCATAGATACCCTGCTGGCGATTGCTGCTCTTACCTGCCGGGTTCACGTAGGAATAGCCTGAAATGATGAGCCCAACCTCGTGCTTTGCCAGGTCCTCGTACATATCACCTATGGCCGCTGTAGGTTTGCCATCCTCCTCTGCCAGCCATTCGTGGGTTGCCGAGCGCACAAATCTGTTGGAAATGTGAAGTCCATTAATGTCGATGGGTTCAAAGAGCATGAAAATCTATCCCTTGTTTGTTTTTACTGGTAATCTGGTTAAACATATAAGACCATACTCAATTAAAAACCCAATGAAATTTACACCTACAGGATTTGTGTATGTCCTGGAATACATAATGGCATAGGCTTCACATAGCAACAAAATTATTCAATCTATATCACTATATTGATATACAGCACGTCAAATAATGTCAGTATAATGATATAAAATATCGTAGATTATATCATCATACTGATATAACCAACTGTACTTTCCCCGTTAACAAACACAAAATTATATTTTATATACCATAGAAAATAGCGGCAAGGGGACGTTTAAGTCCCCTGTTTTTTACCAATGAACTTACCAAGACCCAGGGCAATCAGCCAGTAAATGATTGTCTGATCCAATGGTATTAAACCAGTCTCCAATATGTATTCAACTCCTTACGCATTAATCATAGTATGATTGTTTTGTTAATTCGTAATACAAAATTATACATGCACAAGTGTTTTATGCTATATTATATAAACAAGATAGCATTAATTCAATGAAAAATTTCATGTATAAAGAAATAGTTTTACACTTAGCAATTTAATGGAGATTACTTAAAAATGGATACAGAATTATCACGGATAGGGGTTTCACTTCCTGAAAACTTGCTTGAGAAATTCGATGTGATTATAAAAAACCGGGGATATTCTTCCAGGTCAGAAGGTATCAGGGACGCCATTCGAGGATATATCAGGTATTACGACTGGATGAGTAGTATTGA
>NKAJ01001104.1_pt1 | contig 10024 bp, 7 predicted proteins | sample 1556001 | NCBI WGS metagenome assembly NKAJ01 (sample SAMN06204642, study PRJNA360343) | marine sediment metagenome | isolation source: Jiulong cold seep at northern South China Sea | place: China: South China Sea, Jiulong cold seep | collected 2013-06 | reverse complement strand
CTTTTTTTGCCTGATTTTCAGTTATTCCTGCTGCACCAAAAGCTGTATCTCCTATGGCAGTACAAAATGTCGGAATTGTCCCATTAAATGTCTTCATAAAAGCTATATTATACAGATTCATGCCGGCAATTCTTGCTTCCACACATGCTGTTGAAGCAAGCATAAGTCCTGTCTTTCTTCTCATAAGAAAATCATATTTTGCAGCACAATCGCCCACAGCAAAAATATCGGGATTTTTTTCCGTNTACAAAATGTCGGAATTGTCCCATTAAATGTCTTCATAAAAGCTATATTATACAGATTCATGCCGGCAATTCTTGCTTCCACACATGCTGTTGAAGCAAGCATAAGTCCTGTCTTTCTTCTCATAAGAAAATCATATTTTGCAGCACAATCGCCCACAGCAAAAATATCGGGATTTTTTTCCGTGCGCATATATTCATCTACCCTGATAAAGCCCATATCATTGAGTTCCAGGCCCGATTTTTCCGCAAAAGCTGTATTTGGTCTATATCCGGTGGATAAAATTACAGCATCTACTTCGATCTTTTCGTCGTTATTTAATAAAACTCCGGCAGCTTTTTTATCTCCCAAAATTTCCTTAACACCGCTTCCGGCCTTTATGTTGATCCCTCTTGATATAAGAATTTCCTCGGCTCGAATCGCGAGTTCATCATCAAAAGCAAGGGATAAAACATGAGGCAAAAGTTCAACTATAGTCACATTTTTGCCCAGTTTACCAAGTTCGTCAGCGACCTCCACACCGATAAAACCGCCGCCTATTACAACAATGTTTTTACATCCGTCAAGTTTTTCCTTAACACCATCCAGATACTCNGATAAAACATGAGGCAAAAGTTCAACTATAGTCACATTTTTGCCCAGTTTACCAAGTTCGTCAGCGACCTCCACACCGATAAAACCGCCGCCTATTACAACAATGTTTTTACATCCGTCAAGTTTTTCTTTAACACCATCCAGATACTCTTTGTCTTTTGGTATTAAAAAAACATTTTCAAGATCAGCTCCTTTCAACCATCCAGGCACAGCAGGTATTGAGCCTGTTGCTATAATAAGTTTTTCAAAGCTGATTTCTTTGCCGTCCGCGGTCTTACAGGTTTTGTTCTCCTCATCAATTCTCTCAACTTCACCTATTTGAATCTTTACACCCGCATTTTCCAAAGGAGCATCAGGTATCACATTTTTATCACTTGATTTAAGCGTGCCGAATATATACGGAATTCCGCATGGGACAAGAACAGTTGGTTCTTTTCTTATCACCATAACTTTCTTGTCCGGATAAAAAGATTTTGCGGTCCTTGCGGCCACAATACCTGCTGCACTCCCTCCGATTACAAGCACATCTGTTTTTTCCATTTTATCCTCCTTTCAGCCTGATATAAATGTCGATATTCTTTCGGCAATATCTTCTAAGGCCTCTATTAAACCTAAAGTGATCGGTTCAAGGTTCAGGGTTCAAAGGTTGTAATCACTTGACATCCAACACATTATTAAATAATTTGTCTATTTGCTTCTTTCACCTATTGGGTGAAACATACTTATGCCCTCAATTGAGGCATTATCCTTTTGATATGAACCCTTTAGGGCTTTTCAACCTGGAACCGTAAACGCTGAACCGCTCAACCTGGGTTAAAGAGGCACAAGCGACTTAATGAAGACAGCAGCCAAATTTTTACAAAAGCTCATAGATTAAAGTTTCTGTTTTTCATTTACAATAAGCATCCCTTTCAGTCCGCGCAGTCTTGGAATATCCGTACCATAAACGCCAACATCCATAAGTCCAACTTCATATATACCCCTTATTTACAAGTTGCAAGAGCTATTCAGGCAAAAGAACAAAGCCTAACGTTCAGATATCAAGAAAACCTGGGAATTTTAAACAACGCCTTGACAAAAACCAAATTAATGTAAATATTGTGAGCATACGATAATAACCAAAAAGGAGGTGAAAAATATGCCTAGAATGGATGGAACAGGACCTATCGGAACAGGTGTTCCAGGTAGAGGACTTGGTCCCTGCAGTAAAGGAACACAGGCCCAACCCGGAAGATTTGCCTCCGCACAAGACAATTTTAGAGGCCTTGGACGCGGTGGCGGCGGCTTTGGTCGGGGTCGTCGACAGAGGCGCAGAATTTCTTTTGCAAGTTTTTCTGGTAACGATCCAGCGAACAATTAATCTCAACACAGGCCATACAAAGGGTATTACCCAGATTCGTGCGAGAAGTAAGTGCTATAGGCCTTTTCGATTTCCCACGCCGGGTAATATCCTGCCCAAAATTTTTGATTGATCATTTTATCAAAGACAGCTAAGAACAGAATTATTTAATGCAGATTCGGATTTCGAATTTCTGACCGAGAAAACAGGTATTCGGTCAGCTACTATATAACAAGAACCAACCAAAAACAAAGGAGGGGTAATAAATGGCAAAATTAACGCAGGACATGAAGGACGTGATGGAAAAGAGCCAGGGGTATGCTGTAGCTACGTGTGACAAGGATGGCGTTCCCAATGTGGTTCCGATTCACTTTGTTAAGATCCTTTCGGATGATGAGATCATGCTGGCTGATGTGTTTATGAAAAAGACATTAGAAAATATTAAGCAGAGACAAGTCATGGCTGTCTCCGCATGGGATTATGGAGTCAAGCCTCGCAAAGGTTTTCAATTCAAAGGGACCCCCAGAATCGAGACGTCAGGCAAGATTTACGACATGGCGGTTGCGATGGTTAAGGCCGAAAAACCGGATCTGACAGCGAAGTCGGCTGTTGTGCTTAAAATTACGGATATCTTTGTCACCTCTCCTGGCCCAAATGCCGGGAAGAATGTGAATGAGATTTGAAGGCGATAGAAATAGCGTCCAGCAGGCTGGTAGAGTGGTGAAAGGAAAATGAAAGGATAGGTTGCTTTTTTCTGAAATCGTGTCCTAATAGAGGAGGGCGCAGTGACATAATTGCCTTCCTCTTTTTTAATAATTCTACAAGAGCCCGGGTGGTGAAATTGGTAGACACAAGGGACTTAAAATCCCTCGGTATAATATACCGTGCCGGTTCGACTCCGGCCCTGGGCACCAAAGAAAAAGCAGGGCCAAATGATCCCGCCTCTGAATATGGAGGATCTATTTGTGGTTAGGACCTGATCTTCGGATGGCCTTGATTCGCTCAAGGACGGGCGGATGGCTATAGCCCATGAAGACCTTGAACGGATGTGGTGTGAGATTGGAAAGGTTGTCCACACTCAGCTTTTTCAGTCCGTTGATCATGGCATCAGCATCGCCGTATGTCTCCACTGCAAAAGCATCAGCTTCATACTCGTTTTTTCTTGAAATTATGTTCTCCACGAGTCCTATCAACATCGCGATGGGTGTGTAGAGGAAGCCAAAGAAAAAAAGGCTGGCGTAAACAGACAGGTGCTCCATTTTGAATGCAGCAAATAACTGTTCATTCTCTATGAAAAGGGAAAGCAGAAAAAGCGTCAGTCCCATTACAATTATTGACCTGGCTATTGCCTGGATAATATGTTTTTTCTTGTAGTGTCCCATTTCGTGCGCGAGGATCGAAACAAGCTCATTTACAGAGTGCCTCTCTATTAATGTGTCGAACATCACAATTCGGCGTAAACGCCCAAAGCCGGTGAAAAACGCGTTGCTCTTGGATGATCGCTTGGAGCCGTCCATCTTGAAGATGCCCTTCATCTTGAAATTCTGTGCCTTGGCGTAATTTTCAATTGCAGTCCGCAACTCACTTTCTTCAAGCGGCACAAACTTATTAAAAATAGGCATAATAACCACAGGGGCAATAAACATGAAGAAAATCTGGAACAGCGTAATCGCCACCCAGCAATAAATCCATGCCAGGTTGCCGGTTTTTTCAAAAAACCAGAGAACAGCGGCGAACACGATTCCACCGATCAAAGCGGTCAGTATTAATGACTTAATAATATCCAGCAAGTATGTCTTGGGCGTGGTCTTGTTGAAACCGTATTTTTCTTCTATCACAAAGGTATTGTATATGGAAAACGGCAGGCTCAGGATCTTGCTTGCAAAAATCAGTATTCCCGCAAAGATGAGTCCTGTAAGAATTGGCCCCTGTCCAAAGCTTATAGTTATCCGGTCCACAAAATTGAAACCGCCAACCAAAACAAACACGATTGTTATAAGCGTCTGAAGTGTGTCCACGCAGATTCCGAATCTGGTGTTTTCCCGCAGGTAATTCTGTGATTGCCTGTATTTCTCAGCATCATAGTAACCTTTAAACTCCGCCGGAAGCTCAGTAGATACGTGTCGGACGTTCAGCCAGTCCGAGACCAGATCAAGCAGGTAGCGGATAATAAGAATCAGCAGGATGACTATAAGATAAGTGTTCATATAAATTTCTGATGTTGCCAAAAGGCATTCGTGTTTCTCCGGGCCTGTCAGGCAAGTGATATTTTATACCACGAGGCAGTATTTATGACACGGAGAGAAATAAATCCGCGATTAAATAATAACCAGGTTTACTGTTATGAATGAAAAAAATTTGTACCTTCTCAATAAGTTGGGGCAGATTATATTTTGCGACTATTCACTGACTGTTACCCCAACTTATTGAGAAGTTACTTTCTGCTTCCCTTACGGGCATGGTGAAATGACATTTTCATGGGCTTAAAGGGACCTACTGTAAGTTCAAGGACCTTGTCTTGTGCGAACCTTTTAATTCTTTTGATCTTAATCCTGGCGGTGTCCCCTTCCTTCTTAAAAAGCAGGGCGAGTTTGAGGTGGGAAATGTCCTTAACAGGCTCTCCGTCAAAGCTCAACAACAAATCCCCGGACTTCAGGCCGGATTTCTGTGCAATACTGTTATGCATGACTTTCTTCAGCACCACTCTATTGTCCTCATCATTCAGAATCACTCCCAGCTTGGCGGAAAAGGGCGGCTGTATCATAGGAGGGAACAGGAAGAAGTCTGCCATGTCCTGTTCTATGCTATCACAGGTTGCGTTAGCTATTATTATTGCCTGATCGTATTTCCCGCGCCTGCAAGTCCTTGAGGGGATACCGTCGCCAAAGGCAATGTGCCCGTTGCCTGCAAGCACCACCATCTGACGGTCCGGATTATTGTTCAGGTAATCGTGGACGCTCTGCGCCATTGTTTCATCCCAAAGGACCTGGGCCTGATAAAAGTCGTCAAAATTCTTGATTTCGCCTTCAGGGTGTTCTTCAAAAATTTGCCTCAAACGTGTTTTATAGACTGTATTTGACCAGTCAAGCTCTACCGGTACCTGCTCCAACTCTTCGTCTGACAGGGACTCAAGGCCCTTTCTTGCCACCTTTTTTGAAATTTCCGCCGGAAGGTTGAGTGCCAGGATCGGTATATCATGCTCCTTGCAGTACTCTATGATCGGGCGGTAGAGGTGATAATCATACCTCCATCTTTTAAGGTACTCGCTCTCTTTCAGGAAGGTCTTTTCGTCTATCTGACCGTCCAGATATCTGTCGATTACATCCTGAAACGGGCGCTGGAACATCTCCATGCCTACGGCAAGGCGGCGATCCAGTCTATCAAGCCCCTGGATGATCCTCAGTTGGGCCATGTGATGGTTAAACCTGTCGTGAAATTCTCCAACATAGATTACCCGTTTTTCAGATACGTCGTTGATTATCCGGTCCACCGGAGAAAGATCACTGGCAGCAATTCCCATAATTTCGGTTTGCAGCGCCAGGCGTATTCCATTCTGAGTGCCTGCTGTGTGTTTTTCCATCAGTTTGCCGTCTTTGAACCTCAATGTGCTGTAGCGCCCATAGTGAGTAAGTTTTCTCAAGATAAGCTCCAGTTCTTTTGAAGAACCGGCCTTTACCAGGGCCACCACACCTGCCGGGTTTATGGGATTTTCTTTAATAGTGATGATGACTCCATTGTCTGGGCCCGGCATTTCCCCAGTCAGTCGTTCAAGCCTCGGAGCAGGGTCTCCCAGTATGAGCAAGGAACCTTTGTTCAGGTCTGAGTCGGTCAGGCTGTCAATATTTTTTTCTTCAAATCCCAGTGATTGAAGAAAAACAGCAAATCGACCATAGGTTTCCGGACCTTGCGAAGGGAGCACAAAGAACTTGTGTTCTGATCCCAGGAGGCGGGAGAGCACAGGGGGACTCTCGGAGGAATCCAGCTTGCGCATAAGATCGTAGTCCGGGTCCAAAGTCACGCAAAGGGGCTGCCCTTTGATTTCGATATCCACAGATTCCTTTTCATCCTTTATACGGACACTGCGGCGCACTTCCCCGGATGTGGTTTCTAATACCAGAGGCACTAACAGGGAGTAAGGGCTTTCCGTACCCTGGTGTATAGTTAGCTTTTGACTTTGGAGCCCGCTGCCCGGATAAGTAATATTTCCCTTGCTAATGGTGAGTACCGGCACGTCTTTTCTTTCAAGCCATTGGTCAAAAAAGACAGAAAGGTCCTTTTCCCCGGTGTCTGAAAAGACTGCTTTCAACTCGCTCCAGCCTGCCATCTTGAACCGGTAATCCAGGACAAATCTTTTCAGGGCCTTGTTAAAGGCATCTTCACCTATCTCCTGTTTCAACATGTGAAACAACATCGCCCCTTTGCCATAACCTACGGCCTTTGAGGCTCTGTCTGTCCTAAACCTGAACTGTGCAAGGGACATGGCTTTGTCTTCATGGACGTAGCTCTGGTAGTCCACAAGCAATCGATGTCTGTAATCGCTGCCACGGCCTTTCTGTTCTTCATACAGATAGTCTGCCAGGTATGTGGTAAGCCCTTCACTCCAGTTACCTTCTTTTGGGTCTACATAGACAGAGTTTCCAAACCAGGAGTGGAGTATCTCGTGGCCCAGGGAGGTGTCCACAATGAAGGGGAGTCTTGCCACCTCTTGCCCGAGAAGAGTGTAAGTGGAGAGGCCATAGCCTGTGGGGGCACGGTTTTCCACTATTGCAAATCGCTTAAACGGGTATGGGCCAAGGAGGCCTTCATAAAGATCAAGATAGTGTCTGGATTTGTCAATGTATTTCTGAGCGAGTTCTTTATCCTCAGGGAAAAAGTATGCAGCAATCTCAATACCCTTGTGGAGTTCCAGGCTGACTTGATACGGGCCTGCAACCAGTGAAATGCCGGTCCTTGGGTGGGGGAATTCAAAGATATAGATACTTGTCTTTTCCCTGTATTCCACCTTCACGGCATCTGCCTCGGATACGGCCTTAAAGTCTNGAGATCAAGATAGTGTCTGGATTTGTCAATGTATTTCTGAGCGAGTTCTTTATCCTCAGGGAAAAAGTATGCAGCAATCTCAATACCCTTGTGGAGTTCCAGGCTGACTTGATACGGGCCTGCAACCAGTGAAATGCCGGTCCTTGGGTGGGGGAATTCAAAGATATAGATACTTGTCTTTTCCCGGGATTCTATCTTTACGGCATCTGCTTCAGACACGGCTTTAAAATCAGCAGGCACCGCGGCCTTGAGCTCGTAGCGGGCAAGCCCCTCCAATGTCGGACACCAGCCATCAAGCAATACAACGCCTTTTGTGTCTATGAAGCTATCCGTCATTATATGGTCATTTTTTGCGCCGGTCCTGGGGCTCAAGGGTAAAAAATCTCTATGAAATTGAATCCTGAGCAACCTGTTTCTGCCGGAAGCTACAACACTGAAAGAGTCGTCTTCAATGGAAGGATTTATGGTTCGCCCCGCAAGGGTGACACGGTCTAACTCCACGCCTCCCACATGTATCCGTACAGGTTGTTCCATGGGGAGTTCTGTTGAGGCCTTTCCCTTTATCCGGCGGTTTTCCATATCCAGTGTCACGTCGATACTAACCATGAGGATATTATCCTTATTTTTGTTTACTTCAGACCAGGCCGGGGGGGCAAAAGCCGCTAAAAATGCCAGGAGAAATAGGGATAATGACAGAAAATACGAGGTTTTTTTCATAATTTACTCTTTTCAAATCAATACATGAGAAAATATATAATACCCACTATCACAACGCTTATAACACGCAAGGTTTGACCCATCACGAGTATGATTATACCCATTTTCGGCTGAAAGATGCCCAGATATCTCGGAAGTTGGTGTCTCATGGCCCTTACAGGGGTTGCAATTACACTGCCGANTTTTTTTCATAATTTACTCTTTTCAAATCAATACATGAGAAAATATATAATACCCACTATCACAACGCTTATAACACGCAAGGTTTGACCCATCACGAGTATGATTATACCCATTTTCGGCTGAAAGATGCCCAGATATCTCGGAAGTTGGTGTCTCATGGCCCTTACAGGGGTTGCAATTACGCTGCCGAAAAGAAGTGCCAGCACGGTTTCTTTCACGGTGAGCACTCCTGCACTCAGCATGGCCCCGGCTGCGGCAGCTCCGGCTGTGAATTCCGCAACTATACTGAATACTACCACAGATATGCCTTCCACAGGCAGGGCCTCAATGGCAATGATTGATGCACTCTTGTCCTGAAGCCACTCAAAAAATTCCCATTGCTGAAGGAGGACTACCATAATATAGATGGGCACGGTATACATGGCGATCTGGCTCAAGCGGCCCGGGACGTATCGGGCCAGGAGTTTTTTTACTCGCTCCTTTCGTGGTTCCAATTCTTCTTTGTTTTGATGTTCCTGCACTGGTTTCCCCATTTTCTTTGGTGATGACAGGATTAAGCGGCCCAGGATGAGGACAAATACGGTCCTGAGCAATGCTGCCACAAGGGTCAGGCTTACGTATATCAATCCGGCCGTCCCGACCAGGGGTATAATAATGGCAATAGTAGTTGGGAGATGCAGCGTGTAGGAAGGAAGCCCCAGGTTCAAGAGTGTGGCCAGGAGCATCTCTCGTCTGCTTAATTTTTTCTCTTTATACGCATTCCATAGAATGGTATTTGCAGCGACACCTGAGAGAAAAGCTGTTGTAAAGGCAGTCCCGCTCCAGTCACTGAAGTTGCCCGTACGCATGAGTGGCCTGGATAGTCTTGCAACTATTTCAGACCAACCCATGCCTTCTACCAAAGCACTCAAGCCGAGGCTAAGGGCCATGATTATCATGAGACGGCTGAGTGGCCAGGCTATTCGATGCACGATCAGCGGCAGGTCCACCCCTGGGGCTATGAAAAGAAGCCCTATAGACAGGAAGGTAATTGCTGCCCAGACATATGGTGCCGGTTTCGGCCTTTTCTTATGCTTTACGTTATTTTGTTTGCCGGGCTGTGCCATAGATATGCATTCTTACCAATTGACACTGAAATCTGCAAAGAGTCCTGAGACATGATTCCGCTCAAAATGCTCCAGATGCAAAGCGGTGAAATCAGCTCAAAGCTCAAAGCTCAAAGGTCAAAGGTCAAAAAGCTATCGTAATCAACCCCTTTCAGCTTTCAGCTTCAGGCTTTCAGCTCTTATGCAACGCAGCAGATGGGGTGTTTTCAGCGGAATCTATATGCTATTATGCAGTAGATGAACNGCTTCAGGCTTTCAGCTCTTATGCAACGCAGCAGATGGGGTATTTTCAGCGGAATCTATATGCTATTATGCAGTAGATGCTTAATAGATCCATACAAACTTTAAAAGAATATACAGGACCGCTCTTATTGGCATTGGTCATCGGGGCACTTGCCGGCCTGGGAGTGGTAATGTTCAGGTGGCTGATACTTTTTGGCCAGGAGGTCCTGTGGCCTGCCGGCGCTAACTTTGTAGAACAGGTCCAAAATGCCGGATGGTGGTGGAAGCTCCTTATTCCTGCCGGTATGGGCCTGTTGGTAGGACCCATAATTACTTTTTGGGCACCCGAGGTCAGAGGACCCGGCGTGCCGGAAGTAATGGAGGCCCTTGCTCTCAGGGGTGGTCGAATAAGGCATCGTGTTACCCTGATAAAGGCTTTTGTCACAGCAGGGCTTATCTCAGCAGGTGCCTCGGTCGGGCGTGAAGGTCCTGTGGTGCAGATTGGCTCCTCCATTGGCTCTTCCCTTACCCAGATGTTAAAACTGGGGCGGGATTCAAGGAGGCTGGCCGTTGCCTGTGG
>NKAJ01000409.1_pt3 | contig 10032 bp, 15 predicted proteins | sample 1556001 | NCBI WGS metagenome assembly NKAJ01 (sample SAMN06204642, study PRJNA360343) | marine sediment metagenome | isolation source: Jiulong cold seep at northern South China Sea | place: China: South China Sea, Jiulong cold seep | collected 2013-06 | reverse complement strand
ACTTAATTCTGTCCCACAGCCGGTTTACAGCACCATCAAATTATTATTGAAGAGAAGGAATATATAGTTTCCTGCATATTATCAACATAGTAATGATAAAAGAAGCCCACAGTTTAGTGGATAAACAATTATTGAGCGCATTACTGGCTCTTGACCTGACACATAAGGAAGCCCAGGCATACCATGCACTGGTGGTCAGGGGGGTGATGACTGCCGAAGATATTAGTAAGGTTATCCAGGTACAGCATGCTATCGTGTACCGGACCCTGGAAGGATTGCGCAACAAGGGCTGGATAGATTCTACTACTGACCGTCCCAAGAAATACCGTGCAAAGCATCCGAAAACCGCAGCTAATTCGGCAGGAAATGTACTTATTTCAAAAGTGGATGAATCGGTTAATCTGATCAGCGAGACGCTGGAACCGATTTACGATGAGAACCAGGAAATGCTTAGACAGGAGTTATGGACAATCCGGGGGCTGGATAATGTTGTCAGGAAGATTCAGGAAATTGGCGAAAGGGCTGAGCAAGAGACATACAGTAAGATTACAGGCCCCATTGATGATACTACTTTTAACCAATTGTTCACTAGTATCCCTCAAAAAATTAAGGTAAGTGTGCAGATAATGGGCCCACCTATCGTGGATATGAATGCTGCACTCAAGAAGCGGATTGAAATGAAGCGTCCCAATTTTGAAGCCAGATGCAAGAATTTTCCCATGGCCACACCCACGGCGCAGTCAAAGGAAGATTTCCTGAAAGAGGTCCATGGCAACAGGTTCATAGCCATTCATATGTTATTTGACGAAAAGGAGGCCTTGTGGATCAACATACCGTACCGGGATAATATGGTTATCGAAGAGAAGGTATGGGCCAACTGGATAATTGACCCTGAATATATTGCGATTGTCAAGGCAGAGGTCTAAGATGCGAATCAGCATCTTGTATACGGGTGAGTTCGGCACCAAGGTGGTGAACAACCTTGTGAACCCGAGCAATTTTTGCACATCCTGCGGCGACCTGTGTGATAAGTGCAGGAGCGTCAGGGTGTCTTTTGGGGATATGGTGTATGAGATACATGAATTGCCGACCGGATTACCTGAATTTATCGAAGAACCGGGTGAGTTCCTGCCAGAGATGGGAGTGTGCGATTTGATATTGGCTATGGGTATTCACCCTGACCTGCTGGCAGGTCTGCCCCTGGTTGTAGGCTCTACCGGTGCAGGGGCGGTGATTGTGCCTGTGGAGGAGCCTGGGTGGGCACCGCTTGGATTGCAGAAGCAATTGTCAGAGAAACTGGAATCCATGGGTGTGGAGTGCGAGTTCCCCAAGCCATTTTGTTCGCTGGAGATGACTGGCAAGCCTGTGATAGATGAGTTTGTAAGGATGGGTTTCGGCAAGCCTGAGCTGGAGATACGGCTCAGCGACGACGGGCAGACCTTTACTCATGTGGAGGTGTTGCGGGATGCCCCCTGTGGATGTACATGGTTCGTGGCAAAGAAGTTGAAGTGGTCTGATGTGGCTGATTACAAGGAGACGGTGTCAGAGGCTCACCATGCCTACCCGTGCACTGGAAGTATGGATCGGGACACAGAGATTGGGGATACTATATTGCACGAGGCAGGGTATATTATCCGGGATGCTGTGGATTTGGGGATGGGGGGAGACTGAAAAATGCTCTGATGTCTTGGACTGGATATCGTATAAAAAACACTTTAATCCAAAATAGCTAAATACTCTGTAACACATGTCATACAATGGTGACATATGAACATAACCATCCGCAACATTGACACCCAGCTATACCGTGAAATAAAAGCCGAAGCCACCCGTGAGGGCATCAATATAGGCACAGCCATAAACAGCGCAATCCGGTTGTGGCTAAACCGCAGACGTGCACAGGTAAAACCAGATCGTTCTTTTCTTGAACTTGAGCCAATCGATTTCGGACCCGGGACTGAGAATCTCAGCGAAGAGCACGATAAGTACCTGTATGGTGAATAAATGGCAGTCCTGCTCGATACCAGTTTCTTTGTAGCATACATCAACAGCCGTGACAGGAACCACCAGCGTTCAAGGGAACTATCACCAGACATATTCTCTGGTAAATACGGCCCGGCAGTGGTTACAGACCACATTTTCGATGAGACCATAACCACCTGCATGCACCGGGTCAATAATACATCAGAGATTGAAAGATTAAGTGACTACATACTGGATTCAGAAATTGAATTATTCCAGGTAAATGAAGCCCTTTTTAGGGAAACATGGGACCTGTTCAAGAAGTACCATTACAGTTTTACTGACTGCACCTCGGCAGCTTTCTCAAAAAAACATGGGATTCAATACATTGTAACATTTGACCATCATTTTGATACATTTAAGTGGTTGAATAGAATCTGTTGATGTTAATAACCAAGAAAATCCTCTCTTCGGTCGGATTTACTTGAGTATGCATAGTCAAACTTTATATACAGTAAAAAAAGAATGTAGAATAAAGGGGTGATATATAATGGCACAATCCGAAGATTTGGAAACTGAAATGTATGAGTGGGCTAAAGCAAATGCGTCAGCATCAGGATACAAATTGAATCCTGATTATGACATTGTAATGATGGCAATAAAAGGCCTTGCCAACAATAAAATAAAATATGGGGAAGTGTACTGTAGCTGCAGGGTAATTTCAGGTGATAAAGAGAAAGACAAGAAGATCATCTGTCCGTGTGTATATCGAAGCAGGGATATGGATCAAAAAGGAACATGTAAATGTGCACTGTATGTGAAATGATTGTCTTTTAATGGAATCATACCTGGAAATGAAAAGGAGGTATAAATATGGTCAATTGGAAATGCTCTAACTGTGGATATACATTGGAAGTTGATGTGCCGCCGGATCAATGTCCTTCATGCGGCGAGAAATGCGAGTTTATTGATGTCAGTTGCTACATTCCGGAGTGTGACACCGGTACTGGAGTTGATGACAGACTATAATAGAGAGGTGAAAATACTATGAAATGTTATATCTGTGCAGAACAAGGAAAACATTCCGATGCAGTAGGGGTGTGTATTGTCTGTGGAATGGCGGTATGCCGTGAACACATGATCAGGGAGGAAACTCCTATCTGGGATGGAACATATCCGGTCAGATTAAAACCGGATCTGGAACATATCAAACGAATAATCTGCCCGCCCTGCCATGCGGCATTAAAGGAAAATATTTAAGGTGGTGAAAGATATGCTAAAATGTTTTATCTGTGATGAAAATAATAAGACTGAAGAAGCTGTTGGTATATGTATAGTCTGCGGCATGGGATTATGCATGGAACATGCTCGAAGGGCGGACCTGGAGATATGGGAAGGTCATTATCCTATGCCTGTTAAAACAATGGAAAAAGACCTGCCCAGGTTCTTATGTGAGTATTGCATCGAAGCAACATATATTGCGACTGATTAAAAGGAGATAGAGGTGCACAGAGTTTCATATTCTCTGTGTAACCTCTTTGGTTTTTTTTAACGAACAATTTGATTAAAGTATTATCGTGGATGAGGAAAGGACAATGGAAAAGAATTATATTTTCTCAAATACACTAAAATGGAATAGCGAGTATCAAGCATCCATGTTTTTCGGAGATAAGGCAAGTTTTGAATTTGCCACCCCACCTGAGTTTCATGGCCCGGAAGGTTTTATAAGCCCTGAAGAACTGTTTGTTGCATCTGCTCATGCATGTTGCTTGACAACATTTATTACAAAGANAAAGTATTATCGTGGATGAGGAAAGGACAATGGAAAAGAATTATATTTTCTCAAATACACTAAAATGGAATAGCGAGTATCAAGCATCCATGTTTTTCGGAGATAAGGCAAGTTTTGAATTTGCCACCCCACCTGAGTTTCATGGCCCGGAAGGTTTTATAAGCCCTGAAGAACTGTTTGTTGCATCTGCTCATGCATGTTGCTTGACAACATTTATTACAAAGACAAAGAAAGCTGGCATCAATCTAATGTCTTATGAATCCAGTGCAGAAGGTATACTTGAAAAGGTTGATGGCCAGTTAATGTTCACAAAAATCACTGTCAAATCAAGAATAAAGACAGATAGTGATAAAGAAAACGTAAGAAGGATAGTTAAGCAGGTCGAACAAAGTGCACTTGTTATCAATTCTATGAAGACGAATGTTATAGTAGAAGCCATCATTGAATGATGGCCTTTAATCTTTATCGTTATATCCCGCAGCTCTGCTGGGGGGAGCTTCATTCCCTGGTTTTTTCAAGGAAACATAGAGCTCTGTTCAGGAAGTACTTTTTTATACCTTTAAATGGTTGAACCGAATAAGTTGATAACAACAAATGAAGAAAGGTGAATATATGGAAATAATCATGCACAAATACAAGGACATGGACCTGAAAGGTGCTACGCTCATCAACGGTTTCCCATCCAACAGTTTGATGAACTCTATCGTAGCCANCTTTTTTATACCTTTAAATGGTTGAACCGAATAAGTTGATAACAACAAATGAAGAAAGGTGAAAACATGGAAATAATCATGCACAAGTATAAAGAGATGGACTTGAAAGGTGCTACGCTCATCAACGGTTTTCCATCCGGCAGTTTGATGAACTCTATCGTAGCCAGTTATCTGGTAAATGCGATGGATCTGGACCAGATATGCGGTCTTGATGCTGATGAGTTCCCGCCAATTGCTATGATATATGATTCAAAACCCAAATTCCCTGCCCGGATATATGCTAATGAGGAGGCAAAATTGGTTGTATTCCTCTCAGAGTTCACACCACTTTCTGATATGGCCAGGAATTTTGCCAGGTTGATGTTGTCCTTTGCTGAGGATGCAGGATGCAGCCGGATATTATCTCCTGAGACTCAAATAATCGAGAATGATGGGGTCAAACTTTTTGGTATCGGAAGTACAGATGCTTCCCGCAAAGAGTTGGTACAAATGGAAATTGATCAACTGATACATAGTATGATCGCAGGTATCTCAGGTGTTTTGCTCAATGAAGGAAGGTTACGCAACTTAAATGTGATAGTACCCGTTGCACAGCGGGGACCTGATACTTCCGATGCCAGGACTGCTGCAATGGTAATTGAAATAATTGACAAGATGATACCTACTATCAAGATCGACCTGAAGCCATTGTATCAGGAAGCTGAAGGAGTGGAAAAACACCTTAAAAGCCTCAGGGAGCAGGCTGCTAAACCTGCTGACCATTACGATATGTACAGTTAATTGGCGCATATCTGGATAATTTAAATCAAGAGGTGAGAAAATGACTGATATTGGTGCAAATGTTCTGGAAAATATCCTTTTACAACACGATGAAATTGTAGCAGCATATTTATTCGGTTCCCATGCCAGAGGGTATGCCAGAAACGATAGCGATATAGATGTTGGAATCTTACTTTCAGATGACCGGTCGGGCAGTGGAATGTATCCCATACAAATTGCAAGAGAATTAAAAGATGCTTGTAAGACTAAACGGGACATAGATGTTAGAATACTTAATAATGGGACTTTGAGGTTTCTTCACCAGGTTTTAAAGGGCAAACTGCTGTTTTGCAGGGATGAAAAGAAAAGGATTGAGTTTGAAACATCTGTGATAAGCAGGTATCTCGATTTTAAGCCTATTTTTCAAGAGTATGATCGGATGCGTAAATTGAGGGTACTGCAATGATAGATAAAGAAATGATATCCGCAAAATTCGATATTATCGAGAGAGATATGGAGTTTCTCAATGAATTTAAAGAAATGGATGAAGACGATTTTCTGAATAATTATAAAAATATCCAATCAGCAAAATATTCATTATTAGAGATTATTGNAAGATGCTTGTAAGACTAAACGGGACATAGATGTTAGAATACTTAATAATGGGACTTTGAGGTTTCTTCACCAGGTTTTAAAGGGCAAACTGCTGTTTTGCAGGGATGAAAAGAAAAGGATTGAGTTTGAAACATCTGTGATAAGCAGGTATCTCGATTTTAAGCCTATTTTTCAAGAGTATGATCGGATGCGTAAATTGAGGGTACTGCAATGATCGACAAAGAAATTTTGCAGTATCTTGAAAATGAGTAACATCATAGAGTAATGATCATTAGACTATTGAGTGTAGCTAATCCAGGAACAGAAACAATTATCTATCAACCGACTATTAATTCCCTCCAGACATGAATGAAATCAACCCCTGGAAATCCACATCCATAGACGACTACCAGAAACTATTTGACGAATTTGGCATATCCCCGTTCGATGACCTGCTGGCCAATATCAAACATCCTCATCGCTTCATGCGCCGGGGTATCATCTTCGGGCACCGTAGTTACGATTCTATAGTGGATGCCATGAATTCCGGCAAACCATTCGGCGCCATGAGCGGATTCATGCCATCGGGCCGGGTCCACCTGGGACACAAGATGGTAATGGAAGAGATTATCTGGCACCAGCAGCAGGGCGGGACCGTGTTCATGGCAGTAGCTGACATGGAGGCACACAGTGTCCGAGGTACATCATGGGATGATTGCAAGCGCATCGGCGTGGAGGAATATATCTTAAGCCTCATCGCCCTGGGATTTGAGCCTGAAGGCGGGCGCATTTATTCCCAGTCCACCAGCCCGGAAGTCCGTGACCTGGCCTTTGAACTGGGCGTGAAAGCTAATTTCTCTGAGATGAGTGCCATTTACGGGTTCAGTGGCGAGACCAATATAGCACACATGGTCTCAGCTACGGTGCAAAGTGCTGATATCCTGCACCCACAACTTCAGGAGTTCGGAGGACCGCGCCCGGTAGTTATTCCAGTGGGTGCGGACCAGGACCCGCATATCAGGCTAACCAGGGGGCTGGCCGATAAGATGAACCTGTTCCATGTGTTCCAAAAGGATGGGTTGGTCAAGATATATTCTAAATCGGCACCAGAGGCGGCATTCAAGACCCTGGCAAAACGGCTGGCTGTGGATTTTGACACAGATGATATAACAATGTTCCAGGGCCATATCGATGTGAAAGGCGATATCGGGCATGTCAGGGATGCGGTCAGGGACGTGGAACTACTGGTAGGCGGATATGCTTTCATGCCGCCAGCCTCAACGTACCACAAGTTCATGACCGGGCTGCAGGGAGGCAAGATGAGCAGCAGTATCCCGGAGAGTATCATTTCCCTGACCGAAGACCCAAAAGCTGCTGGCAAGAAGGTAATGCGTGCCAAGACAGGCGGGCGTATGACGCTGGAAGAGCAAAAAGAGCACGGTGGCCTGCCCGACGAGTGTACCGTGTATGAACTGATGCTCTACCATCTGGTAGAGGATGATACCGAGGTGCTGGAGGTCAAACAGCAGTGTCTTGCCGGGGAGTTGATGTGCGGTACCTGCAAGAAGCGGGCAGCAGGGCTTATGGAAGAGTTCTTGATTGACCACCAGATGAAGCGTGAGGCTGCAAAAGAAAGGCTGCCTGAGTTTGGGATTGACTACAAGTTCTGATAATCTTTTTCATGTACTTTTTTCATCAGGCCGTTTAAGGTATTGAACGAACGGGTGGTTACCATGACCTCTTTACCGAACAGTTCCTGAAGTACTGCCTGGATGCGCAGTCCTACCTCTGCATAGTGGATTCCTGTTTTTTCAAAGATAACGTTATCAGGCTTGTACAGGTCTATGATGCGCAGACTGTTATCTTCGATATCCATCAGCCTGATTCGCATTTCCTCCATTGTGATGCGGTTGCGGCCGAACATATTCAGCCCCCTGATAAAAGCGACTCCAAGTTGTGCCATATAAGTGTGTCATATGCTGCTGATATATATGAATATTGACGGAGTGCGAGTGCCACTGAACATATCCATTGTAGATCTGGCGTCGGAAGATTTGATAGATACGCAGCATATCGTGGTCGAGAACCTGATAACATCCAACAATCTCGCGATAATACCGAATACTCACCCATGTATAATTCCAGTCCTTCGTATCTTCGATATGAGCATCCCCACACCATCAATAATGACTGTTTTCAACCTGGAGGATGGTGTGGAGTACGACTGGATTAGTGTGTAAGGGTTCCCAGCATTAAAGGAACGAAAAAAATTACCACGGAATTTTGTGCAATATTAGAAATATGGCCAGTTTTTAGGGAATTAAGGTCAAATATTGAATTATTTTTCAATGTTTCAAAAAATTGTGTTGGATTGAAGAAAGCACATCAATTCACTAAAAAAAGTCTATCAAAACGGGTTATTCGTGCTCTCCATTTAACTTTTGAGTTAATTAGAGTGTCCAAACGCTATAATATAGGTGTTAGAGAGCTTGCAGAGATGTGACCGTAGAGAGGGGGGTAAAGTGTATATACGAACACCGATTTTATCTAAAGTCGGTGTCAACAAAATAACTGATTTTTGGAACAGTGCCATCCTTCATATACATAATCTATATATCACTATATAGAATATGATGACAATATTTAGGTTCTATGGATTTCAATTGGGTGATGAAGACATACTAAATGTCTGAATTATCAATCTAACATTTAAAATGAAAACTTATATTCTGATGAATGTTTAAATGGTGATAGTATGGCAGGTAACGAGGAGAATAATATCAATGATATTAAACAGGATATCATTCATGACCTGATAGAAATGGGAGAAAGTGTCAAAGTGTCAATTGACCGGACGGTCACATCCCTTAAGGAACAAAATACCAGCATAGCCGACAAGGTCATAGAAAGTAAAAATGAGATTAATGACATGGGTAATGTGATTGAGGATAAGTGTACCAGAGGTATGACATTAAAAGTATCACCGTTACAGCTCAGGACATTCAAAGGTATCCTGAGAATGATCATTGACCTGGAAAGTATATTTAGCCTGGCTGTGGAGATAGCATTAATCACAAAGGTCACTTCCCAAACTCCCCATATCAAACCGCTGGTTGACATCCCAAGAATGTCTGGCCAACTGCAAGAGATGCTGGATGGGAGTTTTGAGGCTTTAAAGAATCAAGACATTGAACTGGCAAAAAGCATCGCGTTAATGGACAATGAGATAGATGCACTTTTTGACCAGATACGCAGGGAACTTATCACATACATGATGGAAGACCCAAAAAAGATCACTAATGCATCCCACCTGACCTTTGTTGCACGATACCTGGAGCGGATGGGAGACCACATAAACAACTTGTGCGAGAGTGTTGTATACATTGTTACGGGTGAGAAGGTCGACCTGAATTAACACGGTGGTAAAATGGAGCTATTTGATCCTTTAATGCTGGCAGTTTTGATTGCCGGTCTATATATGGCCTGGAACATAGGTGCCAACGACCTCGCAAATTCAATGGGCACTTCTGTTGGCAGTGGTGCGTTATCAATCAAGCAGGTTATTATCATTGCAGGTACACTTGAACTGGTAGGCGCACTATTTTTCGGTGAAAGAGTGACCAGCCGGATAGCTAAAGGGATAGTACCTATTGACCAGATAATGGCAGTGGACCCCAACCTGGTCATTATGGGTTCCCTGGCAGCCATCCTTGCAGCAGGTTTTTGGATTACTTTTGCTACATTCTTCCACATGCCTGTCTCGACCACACATTCCATAGTAGGGGCTGTAACTGGATTTGGTATTGCCACAACCTTTTATCTGGATAGTTTTACTTTAAACCAGATAGAATGGCTGGTACTTGGAAAGATTATAATCTCATGGATAACCTCTCCATTGCTGGGAGCTGCCATCGCATTTCTTATATTCACCCTCATTCGTATTTTGTTGTTGGGGAAAGTGTCAGATCCTTATAAACTTGAAAAGAAATTTGTGTACCTGCAGATAATTTCGGCATGTTTTGTAGCTTTTGCCCACGGCTCAAATGATGTTGCCAATGCGGTAGGCCCCATATCGGCAGCCCTGTCAGCAGCAGATATCATCCCACAAGGTACCATTCCGGTGTGGGTCCTTGCTGTTGGCGGTCTGGGTATAATCCTGGGATTGGCTACATGGGGGTGGAAAGTGATAGAAACTATAGGGAAAGGCATTAC
>NKAJ01000011.1_pt1 | contig 10041 bp, 11 predicted proteins | sample 1556001 | NCBI WGS metagenome assembly NKAJ01 (sample SAMN06204642, study PRJNA360343) | marine sediment metagenome | isolation source: Jiulong cold seep at northern South China Sea | place: China: South China Sea, Jiulong cold seep | collected 2013-06 | reverse complement strand
GAAGAATACCAGACCGTAAAGGAACAGGTGGACAGTTTGGTTGAAGCAGGAGTAAACGTGCTTGTCACAGAGAAAGGTATTGATGACATTTCCCTTCATTATCTGGGCAAAAAGAAAATCCTGGCCATAAGAAGGGTGAAAGAAGACGACATTACAAGAATCGTCCGTGCCACAGGCGCTGTTTTGCGCTCTAATACCACGGATATTACTCCCGATGACCTGGGTTCTGCTGCAATTGTGGAAGAAAGAGGACTTGGTAACTACAAGATGATGTATTTTGAAGGGTGTGAAAACCCGAAAGCAGTTACTGTAATGATTCACAGCGGTGCCGATTATATCACTGAAGAAGTGGAGCGAGCCCTGGACGATGCCCTGAATGTGGTCAAGGTAGTGCTGGATGAGAAGAATGTGATGTTCGGTGGGGGCGCACCCGAGGTTGAGACAGCAATGCAACTGCGCGATTACGCTTCATCCCTGCAGGGGCGCGAACAACTGGCAATTTCAGCGTTTGCCGAAGCAATGGAAGGACTCCCACGGGCTCTTGCACAAAATGGAGGACTTGACCCGGTGGATGTTCTGGTGGAAATGCGGTCCGAGCATAAAAAAGGTAATAAGACCGTGGGCCTGAATGTAAATACCGGCAAGGTAATGGATATGAAGGATACCAGTGTGGTAGAGCCGTTGAAGGTTAAGGTGCAGTCAATTAAATCTGCCACCGATGCAGCTTCAATGATACTCAGGGTGGATGATGTATTTGNAATGCAACTGCGCGATTACGCTTCATCCCTGCAGGGGCGCGAACAACTGGCAATTTCAGCGTTTGCCGAAGCAATGGAAGAACTCCCACGGGCTCTTGCACAAAATGGAGGACTTGACCCGGTGGATGTCCTTGTGGAAATGCGGTCCGAGCATAAGAAAGGTAATAAGACCGTGGGCCTGGNCCGTGGGCCTGAATGTAAATACCGGCAAGGTAATGGATATGAAGGATACCAGTGTGATAGAGCCGTTGAAAGTTAAGGTGCAGTCAATTAAATCTGCTACTGATGCAGCCTCAATGATACTCAGGGTGGATGATGTATTTACATCTAAGTACACTGGACTCATGGACGTCAAACCCGAACACAGGATAGACAGTTATGATGGTATCCAGGCACCCGATATTGGGGACGATTATTAAAAAGGGGATTGCCACGAAAGTATTGAATCAGTATCCAGTAGGGGCATGAAATGAAAAAGAGGAAGAAGGTTGAGGTTGACCTATCAATAGATGAGATAGATGAACCTGAGGAAGAGATAACGACGCAGGAAGACCAGAAACAGGGCATCGCAAATGGGGAAATGGCAGTTGAGGAACCATCAACAGAAGAGGTATTGGAGCGGTCAGTAGAGGAATTAGCCTGTGAGCTGGATGAATCCAGGGGACTTGCGTTGGATTACCTGAACCATCTCCAGCGGCTTACTGCAGAGTTTGACAATTACAAAAAACGGATGGATAGAGAACGGTCAGAGATTATCGAATATGCAAGCTTTGACCTTGTAGCAGAACTCATCGATGTGATGGAGAACATGGAGCGGGGGATTGCCAGCGTCAGGGAGTCTGAGGACAGGGATTCCATTTTGAAGGGAATGGAGATGGTATATAACCAGTTGAAAAGCATCCTTGAATCAAGGGGTCTTGAACCCATTGATGCGGTGGGACAGACGTTCGACCATCAATGTCATGAAGCAATGATGAAGGAACCCTCTGACGAGTGCCCCAACAATACTGTGATAGAAGAGTTCCAGCGGGGATACAGGATAAAGGACAGAGTGGTTCGATATTCAAAGGTAAAGTTATCTGAGAACAAAGAGAAATAGTTGATAAATATAAGAAAGTACTATTATAATAAGATGAGGTGAAGTATTAAATGGCAAAGATAATTGGAATTGACCTGGGAACCAGCAATTCGGCGGCTGCAGCTCTTATAGGTGGCCGTCCTACGATAATACCCAGTGCAGAAGGCACAAGTGTGGCCGGAAAGGCATTCCCGTCAGTGGTGGCTTTCACCGAAGATGGGCAAAAACTTGTTGGAGAACCTGCCCGCAGACAGGCGGTAAGCAATCCTGAAGGCACTATCATGGCCATCAAGCGGAAGATGGGAACTGGTGAAAAGGTTGATGTCAGGGGTAAGGAATTCACTCCACAGGATATTTCTGCTTTTATTTTGCAGAAAATTAAGCAGGATGCAGAAGCGCACCTTGGTGATAAAGTGGAGAAGGCGGTCATAACCGTACCTGCATATTTCAATGATAACCAGAGACAGGCTACCAAGGATGCGGGTGAGATAGCGGGTCTTGAAGTTGTGCGTATTATCAATGAACCTACCGCTGCTTCGCTGGCATTTGGACTTGATAAGAAGGGCGACCAGGAGATACTGGTGTACGATTTCGGTGGTGGTACCCTTGATGTTACAATTATGGAAATGGGGGGAGGTGTGTTCGAGGTAAAATCCACATCAGGTGATACCCACTTGGGTGGTACTGACATGGATCAAATACTCATAGATTACATTGCTGAGGATTTCAAATCAAAAGAGGGAATTGACCTCAGGAATGATAAGACCGCTGTACAACGTCTGCGAGAAGCTGCAGAGAAGGCCAAGATCGAACTTTCGACCACAATGCAGACTTCCATCAACCTGCCGTTCATTACTGCTGACCAGGCAGGACCCAAGCATCTTGAGATGGACCTTACAAGATCCAAACTGGAAGAGCTGGTCATGCCTGTAATCGTGAAGACCCGCCAGCCTCTGGAACAGGCCATCAAGGATGCAGGATTGAAAACATCAGACATTACTACTATTATTATGGTAGGCGGACCCACCCGGATGCCCGTAGTGCAGAAGTTCGTGAGCGATATGGTTGGCAGGGAGCCGGAACGCGGTGTTGACCCCATGGAATGTGTGGCTATGGGTGCAGCAATCCAGGCCGGTGTACTGGAAGGTGAGGTCAAGGATGTGCTTCTGCTTGATGTAACACCGCTGTCCCTTGGTATTGAAACCCTGGGTGCGGTTTCAACCCAGCTCATCGAGCGCAATACTACTATACCCACCAAGAAAAGCCAGATATTCAGCACGGCTGCTGATAACCAGCCCTCAGTGGACATTCATGTGCTGCAGGGTGAGCGTGCCATGGCGGCAGACAATACTACGTTGGGACGGTTCACTCTGGTAGGAATTCCACCGGCGCCGAGAGGTATTCCACAGATAGAGGTGACATTTGACATTGATGCTAACGGTATTATTCACGTGACTGCAAAGGACCTGGGTACCAATAAGGAGCAGAAGATCACCATCACTGCACCTCACAAGCTTTCAGAGGAAGAGATCAAGAAGAAGATGGATGATGCCATGCAGTATGAGGAAGAGGATAAGAAGATAAAGGAACTGATTGAGATTAAGAATCAGGCAGATACTCTTGCTTATACTACTGAGAAAGCACTGTCAGACCTGGGTGACAAGGTGTCTGAGGAAGAGCGCACGTCTATCACAGAGAGGATAGCAAAGACAAGGGAGGCCATCGCCAGCGATAACAAGGATACTATCCAGGCAGCCGTCGATGAGCTCACCAGTGAGATGCAGAAACTAAGTACTAAGATATATGAGCAGACGGCCCAGGAACAGGCTGCTGCTGGTGGAGAGGGTGGACCAGGGCCCGAAACCGAGGGTGAGACCAGTGATGACAATGTGGTAGATGCTGAGTACGAAGTTGTAGACGAGGACAAGGATTAATTACTAATCCTTATCCTTTTTTTCCTTTTTTCTAAAAAAAACTGACCCAACATGGCTGACAAACGTGATTATTACGAAATCCTGGGTGTTGAAAAGAACATCTCCGGAGATGAACTTAAGAAGGCTTACAGGAAGCTGGCACTAAAGTACCATCCTGACCGCAACAAGGAGGAGGGTGCTGAAGAAAAGTTCAAGGAGATAAGCGAAGCCTACGGTGTGCTCAGTGATTCTGAAAAGCGTGCCAAGTATGACCAGTATGGTCATGCAGGTGTTGACGGGCGCTGGAGCCAGGAAGATATCTTCAGGGATGTGAACTTTGAGGACATATTCAGGGGTTCCGGTTTTGGCGGTGGTGGTTTAGGTGGTATCTTTGGTTCTATTNTGAGGACATATTCAGGGGTTCCGGTTTTGGCGGTGGTGGTTTAGGTGGTATCTTTGATTCTATTTTTGGCGGTGGAGGCCGCAGGCGTGGCGGACCCCAGCGGGGTTCGGACCTGAGGATCGACCTTGGCATAAAATTTGAGGAAGCCTACAAGGGGGTTGAAAAATCCATCAAACTGCCCAGGACCGAGAACTGTTCCACCTGCGGGGGCAGTGGTGCCAAACCAGGTACAGACCCCAAGACATGTAAAACCTGCGGCGGTAGCGGCCAAGCCACCCGTGCGCAGCAAACGCCATTTGGCCAGTTCATGACTACCAGCACCTGTCCCACCTGCCGCGGCAGGGGCAAAGTGGTGGATGACCCATGCACTGAATGCCATGGCAATGGTAAGGTGCAAAAGAAGCGCACGATAAAGGTTAAGGTGCCTGCCGGTATTGAAAGCGGCTCACGCATGAGGGTATCAGGCGAGGGCGAGCACGGCTCAGCAGGCGGGCCTCCGGGTGATCTGTTCGTGGACATTTATGTAAAACCCCACAAGTTGTTCAGGCGTGTGGGTAATGACGTTGTGGTGGGAACTGATCTCAATTTTACCCAAGCAGCGCTGGGTGATGAGATTATGGTGCCCACCGTAGACGGTAAGGTGAAGTTGAAGGTTCCTGCCGGTACGCAGACGGGGGCCACGTTCAGGGTTAGGGATAAGGGCATGCCCAATATCCATGGATACGGGCAGGGGGATTTGCATGTGCAGGTTAAAGTAAAGGTTCCTAAGAAACTTGATTCGAAACAAAAGGAATTGTTAAGGCAGTTTTCGAAGGCCCGTGGGGAGAAGCCTCTTAAGGAGAATGAGAAGGGGCTGTTCGAGAAGGTTGTTGATGGGGTTAAGGATAAGATTTAGGGTGGGGATTTTGAACTTATAATACAATTTAGATCCTCATGAGAAGTAAGTATTCCAAAATCTTTTTCTTTTCTGTATTCCTGTAAAGAAAGATAATCCTCTTCTGTTAAAATCGAGTCAATATCTACCATATGGCTCTTAATAAAATCAAGGTCTTCTCTAATTGCTCTTAATTCATGCTTAATTTCATTAGAGTTAATCACCTCAGACATACTTAATAGTTAATCTTTCAATTACATAAATATAACGAAATTCATAGGTTTTCATTTAATGATTTATTATTGCGCCTATGAGAGCACCACCCAAATATCTCAGGCAATATCCTGAACACCTCCCCCCCTTTACACCCTTTTCATGCCACCCACGGCTGAGCATCACACTCAATTCTTGTAACTTTTATCAAAAGCACTCCATCCTCAGTCCGCAAACAACTCATCAAGAGATTCCACTTCAATAAATCTGCCCTCTTCAGTCTCCCTCAATCGTTCAATAAACTCGTCCATTAAAGGAAGTTCATCAACTGGATGCCAGTCTGTTTTTTCGCAGAATTCCCAGTCTTCATCAGTCAACCTGTCGGTTTTAAATATCTTTCAAATATTTGCTTCTTGAGAATGTCTTCCTTGCCACAACCCACAAGTAACCCGCACAATGCAAAAATCCAACACAGACATCAATCAAATATCTCAGGCACAATCCTGCGCGCCACTTCCCTATAAGCCGCAGCTAAATCCCCTTTATCGAACCTGAACACATCCTTGTCCAGTGAATCTCCGGTCTCCTTATCCCACAACCGGCAAGTATCGCATGAAATCTCATCACCCAGCACTACTTCCGTACCCCTGCGCCCGAACTCAAGCTTGAAATCAGGCAGCAGAAGTCCCCGCTCATCCAGGTATGCTTTAAGGATCTCATTTATCTTAAGCGCAGTCTGGCGTATCCCTGCCAGTTCTTCCCTGGTTGCAAGCCCCAATGCTATTGCAATATCTTCATTGAGCATAGGGTCATGGCGTGAATCATCCTTATAATCCATCACAATCACAGGCTCATCAAGTACAGTTCCCTCTTCAAAAGGATACTTCCTGGTCATAGAACCCGTAGCAATATTACGGACAATTACCTCAACCAGGATGATGCTAACGGTATCCACCAGCATCTCATTGCCAGCCACCATTTCCCTGTAATGGGTCTTGATGCCTTTTTCTTCCAGCAGTTCAAATAACTTTTTGGATATCTGGGCATTATAATACCCTTTTTTCGGCACTTCAGATTTCTTTTCCCCATCAAAAGCTGTGAGGCTGTCCCTGAAATCCATTATCAACAGGTTCGGGTCTTCGGTGTGGTAAATAGTCTTTGCCTTTCCTGAATACAACTCGTCTGTCTTCTTCATCTAATCATCCTCACAGGGAGAAAATAATTGATGTGCATAAACCCATATAATACTACCCATCGACTTCTCCCATCACATACCTGACAATATCAACAGTGACGTCAATGCCGCAGGCTTCAAAGATACCTTTGCCCGAAGGCGTACCATTCACCTCTAGAATACTCAACCCTTCCTCCCCTTCTATCAGGTCCACACCGGCATACACCGCACCCACTGCCCTGGCCGCACCGCATGCCAGCTCCTCAATTTCAGGTGACAGTGGGCAATATTGGGGTGCTCCACCCTGTGATAAATTGTTTATCCATGAACCAGGAGGAGCATTTCGGTATATTGCTCCTGATGCCTGTCCGTCCACCACAAATACCCTGATATCCCTTCCTGGATTCGGTATATACTGTTGCAGGTACAACACCCCCCTGCGCTCCAGGTGCATCATGAGCCGTATTTTGGAACTTTCATCGTCCACCACGCAGTGTATATCCAGGCCCTTAAACCCAAAAATGGGTTTAATCACAGCCTTCCCCCATTCCCTGACAACATTAACCGCTGTGTCAAGGTCAGAGGTGAGAATAGTGTCAGGAGTGGGTAGGCCTTGTTGCTTGAACAGGTACGATGACATGTGTTTATTGGCCGCCGTCTGTATGGCCAGGGGCGGATTTACAATCTTAATCCCCTGTTCATCCAGATTGCACAGTACATCAAACCGATAGGGCATACCCTCATTATCGTCTCCACCAACCCCCCCACCACCAACATCACGCACAATGACCGCATCCAGCGACCTGAGGTCCATGTCCCTTGCCACTAGTTCAGTCTCCCTCCGCAACCTTGTGGTAACATCATGGAGCCTGAACACAAAAGGCGACCCACCTGCCCTGGTCACTGCCTCATACAATGCAAGGGCAGTCCAGTCCTNATACCCTCATTATCGTCTCCACCAACCCCCCCACCAACATCACGCACAATGACCGCATCCAGCGACCTGAGGTCCATGTCCCTTGCCACTAGTTCAGTCTCCCTCCGCAACCTTGTGGTAACATCATGGAGCCTGAACACAAAAGGCGACCCACCTGCCCTGGTCACTGCCTCATACAATGCAAGGGCAGTCCAGTCCTGCGGGTCGGTAACTGCTATGCCGATACGTTTCACGATAACAACCCCCCTATCTCGACCGGGCTTATATTCAATTCTTCCAGTACCCATGCCTGGATATTCACCACTTTATTTACCGCATCAATAATAGTACCGTCCGAAGTGGCCACCAACTCCCCGCAATGCTTGAGGTCATAATCAACGTGCTTGGAAGTCCTGACATTGCCAATAAGGCCAGCCTTTCCCATCCTGTCACCCACCCATTTTGCCAGTTCCCCGCTCTTGCTGATCTGGCTGTCGAAGAGAAACTCCACCTTACCAGGTGCACAATGTGACAGCTTCCCGAGTATGTAATCCAACGCCCTTACAGTCACATCCGAGCAATGGTAATTCCTGAACACACCTCTGGTATCCCTGATAAACCCATCATCACAAAGGTAGACCGGCTCACCTTTAAATGCGGATTCCACACCAATAAGTACATTGTACCCATCCACCCAAATTTCTTTACCAGCCAATTCGTTACATTCAATGGTCCTGTTTTTCCGTGCCTGAGCCATCTCTTCAGTGTAGATGACCCTGCCAAACACATGGCGGATATTGATATCCAGCCTGTAATGGTTGCACACATAAGTAATGGCGCTTGCTCTTGGATACCCCCTCTCCAGCAGGTATCTTATATCACTTACAGCCATATCCTCAACAGGAATATAAGATAAGGCCATCTCCCCCTCAGGCATGGTCAATACTCCATTTTGAACCTCAAAATTGCAGCAATACCGCCCAGACCGTGCAGCCTGTGTCCCGGCTCGAATTCGGTACTGAATACCACCACCTTGCCCCGGCTGTGTTCAATGCTAAGGATGAATGCATCAATATTTTCACCTTTCTCCCGTCCCTCCCTGAGCAGTTCATCAGTAATAAGCAGCGTACCCACTGCACCCATATCCCTGGCCTGTCTCACCGCATCCCACCCATAAGCTACGGCCCCGTCGGTTGCAATGCGCTCCATCAGCTCTTCCATGAGCATTGCCTCCCTGGCTATCCTGGACTCCTCCACTATCCTGTCAACAGCACCCCGCCGCAACACTTCCTGGTAACCGGAAACGCCTATGGTTATTGTATCTTCGGTCCGGGCCCTGGCTGCCAATTCGGGTTTTTGTGTTTTCATGGTCTTCATGAAATCGTCTTTCGTAAATCCGGGCCCGGCCACGATAACTGTCTCGCTCTTGCCCGCAGCCTGTTCAAGCTGGGCAATGACCTGGGCAAAAAAGCCTTCCCTGTGACTGGATTCTCCCTTACCGGACCCCGTCTTGACATTAGAATAATCCTCAACCCCGAACTGTCTGACAAGTCCGATGGACGCCTCACCTTCTTCAATTGTCAGTATGACCACCTTGGGACGTTTTGCTGCGGCTTCAGCCTCTTTGATACGCTCAAGCTGGTCGTTCTTCCAGGTTTTTGTCACAGACAGGTTCGTACCTTCTTCAATGTTCAGGGTGTGGTATGCACTTACATCCTGCCCGCTCTCGATCACACCATGCAGGCGCAGCCGATTTGAGAATTTATGGAATTCGATGTTTTCTATGCGTACTCCCAGACGCATGGGTTTTTTCTCGACTTTTTCAGGTCTGAGCTTATCGGTGGCTCCCTCCACCCGGCGTTTTGTGAGGGCAAAAACCAAATCGCCTGGCTCAACAATATATTTCAGGTGCCACAGGTCGTCAAGGGATTCCGGCGTCAGGGCAATCTCGCCTTCCCTGCCTTTCAGGTTCCTTTTGGTAACTCTCATCCAAAACCTATAGTGTACTGGTAGGTTATGTTATTTACTGTTAGGATTTTCAATAAAAAATGATACAATATTATCTAACACTTTTACAACCGTTTAACCAAAACAGTTTATTTATAACGTTTTATTTTTGAAGTTTAATTACTGCAATTTAGTTGTTGTGACATCCACGCAGCTTTTCAGAATCTCCTGCACGTCCCCACCTTCCACATCCAGCCCGGCAGCCCCGTCATGTCCGCCACCCGTGCCGTGGAATAATTTGCTGACCTCTTCCAGTATCTGGCCAAGGTTTACCCCTGCATCAATGGCATTGCGCCTTGCCCTGCCGCTAATTCTGGCAATACCATCTTTTTCAGTACCCACAAATGAAACGTCGGCACCTACATGTGTCAATATACCGGCTGCTGTGCCTCCAAAAGAACTTATTGTACTGGTAACGATGAGCCAGTTACCTGTACGATGTACCTTTGCTCTTTCGGCTGCTTTTAGTAAGGCTATCCTCATGCTGATATCCTGTGGGGTAGATGCAAGCAGGTCTACCACTTCACCGTATTCCACACCACTAACCTCGATAATTTCTGCAAGTGTCCTGAACGAATCAGGGTTTGCATATTTGAAATTACCTGTGTCAGTAATGATGCCAGCTATAAGCGCCATGGCAGATTTCCTCATAACAGGAGCTTCCATAAACTTGAGGATATCAAAAACAATCTCTGCAGTAGAACT
>NKAJ01000093.1_pt1 | contig 10045 bp, 8 predicted proteins | sample 1556001 | NCBI WGS metagenome assembly NKAJ01 (sample SAMN06204642, study PRJNA360343) | marine sediment metagenome | isolation source: Jiulong cold seep at northern South China Sea | place: China: South China Sea, Jiulong cold seep | collected 2013-06 | reverse complement strand
GCCACCACAGCCGAATCCAACACTGGCTGCAGGTGCGCTCCGCAAACTTCGCGGTAAAACTCATCCCTGAACGCTTTGATGTCCACCCTGAAAGCATCCAGGTGCGGGGAGATATCCCGCAGTGCCTCCTCGGTGATATAGCCGTTGGTCACATACACTGTCTTAAGACCGGCTTCATGGGCAAGTCTGGCAGAATCATGGGTGAACTCGTGCCAGATGGTAGGCTCATTATAAGTCCAGGACATGCTGGCACATCCCGAATCCACTGCCCTTGCCACCGATTCCTCGGGCGTTATCTCGCTGGTATATGCCTGCTCCAGGCTTACCTGTGAGATGCTCCAGTTCTGGCAGTGTTTGCACCTGAAATTGCACCCAATTGTACCCTGGGAATAACTGAGCGTCCCGGGCAGGAAATGGTACAGGGGCTTTTTCTCGATTGGGTCAACAGCTTCGCTGGAAACGGTATTATAAATAAGTGTGAACAATGTGCCGTCCCGGTTCTTGCGGACTCCGCAAATACCTGACCTGCCCTTTGCAATGGTACACTCATGCGCGCACACATGACACTGTACCTTATCATTCTCAAGCCTATCGAACAGTACCGCCTCATGTATCATAGTAATCCCTGTGACATTACCCATATATCCCGGACTCAATCTGTTTTGAGCGTTTCTTTCGCAGTTCAGATTTCAGGCTCTCGTAATACTTCATAGTATCAGGTGTCACGCTGGGTCCTGTATCCTCGACGGCAGCAATGAAATGTTTCTGACTGACACACTCACAATCCATATTCTCACGCAGAGCGAACTTTCCTGCTTTTTTGCAAACCGCAGCAATATCGGCACCCGTATATTCATCTGTTAGTTCAACCAGGGCATCAATATCAATATCCTCGTCAAGTGCCATTTTCATGGTGTGCACCTGGAATATCTTCTTCCTAGTAGATTTATCCGGCACAGGTACAATGATAAGTTCATCGAATCGGCCCGGCCTAATCAATGCCGGGTCGATGATATCTGGACGGTTTGTCGCACCTATCACCACCACGCCCCGCAGTTCTTCCAGCCCGTCCAGTTCAGAGAGCAACTGGTTCACTATCCGCTCCGTCACCTGTGGTTCACCGGCTGCAGCCCCCCGGATAGGCGCCAAAGCATCCAGCTCATCCAAAAACACAATAGCAGGCGCTACCTGGCGGGCGCGCTTGAACACCTCAGCAATATGTTTCTCGCTCTCCCCGTACCACTTTGACAGCAGGTCGCTGCCCTTAGCAGTAATAAAATTAGCATCTGATTCGTTGGCAATAGCCTTGGCCAGCATGGTCTTACCAGTGCCAGGGGGACCGTACAGCAGGATACCCATTGACGATTCCACACCGATACGCCTGAAGGACGCCCCGAAACGGAGCGGCCATTCCACAGCCTCGCGCAGTTGCTCTTTTACATCACCAAGACCGCCGATATCATCCCAGGTGACATTGGGTACCTCAAAGAGTATCTCCCTTAGTGCCGATGGCTGCACCTCCTTCATGGCCTCCTCAAAATCATTGAAGGTCACTTGAAGTTTTTCAAGCACCTCCTTTGGTATCTCCTGTTGTTCCAGATCAATATCTGGCAATATCCTGCGCAGTGCATTCATGGCCGCCTCTCGAACCAATGCTGCGATATCGGCTCCTACAAACCCATACGATATTTCAGCAAGCTGGTTCAGGTCAGCATCCGGGGTAAGCGGCATGCCCCTGGTATGTATCTGGAATATCTCCAGCCGCCCTTCAGTATCAGGAACCCGAAGCTCGATCTCCCTGTCAAACCTACCCGGCCTCCTCAGTGCCAAATCCAACGCCTCGGGCCGGTTCGTAGCACCGATGACAATAACATTCTTGCGTGACTTCAGGCCGTCCATCAATGACAGCAACTGCGCCACCACCCGACGCTCCACTTCACCGGTCACCTCTGCCCGCTTGGGAGCAATGGAATCGATCTCATCAATGAACACGATACTGGGTGCGTTCTTCTCAGCCTCATCGAATACCTCACGAAGGCGCTGTTCACTCTCGCCGTAGTATTTGCTTACAATCTCGGGCCCGTTGATAGTAATAAAATAAACATTGGACTCGTTGGCCACTGCCTTGGCAAGCATGGTCTTGCCAGTGCCGGGCGGACCGTGAAGCAATACACCCCTGGGTGGGTCAATACCCAGCCTGCTGAACAGTTCAGGGTGTTTGAGAGGGAGTTCGATAATTTCCCTTACCCTGGTCATGGCGGGTTTGATACCACCCAGGTCTTCATACATGACCTCTGGAATAACCTGTTTCGGAAATTCCATTGCTTCGGGAAGCATTTCGATCTCAGTGATATCAGTTATCTTGACTATCCCGCTAGGATTGGTAGATACCACCTGCAGTTTTATCTCACCCAATCCGAAGGAGGGACCACCTAGAAAGCCGTGCAGTATATCGTCAAGCACCGTGTCTCCTGCCAATGCTTCATACCGCTGTTTTCGCAAACTGGTAGAAGAGATAATATCTCCTTTGCTAACGGTCTTGTGCTGGAATATGATCCGAAGGCTATCGTTGGGAGCATATATCCTGATATTTTTGGCAACTGGTGCGATAGTTACTTTCCGGGCCTCATACCACTGGGCCTTTTGCACTTCCACAAATTCCCCAATACCTGTCCTGGCATTGGTTCGTGTCAGGCCGTCCATACGGATGATATCTGTTCCTTCATCACTTGTAATTGCCCGGCCCACGATAGCAGAAGTGACCCGAGATCCCTTTATCTCTAAAACATCAAAAACATTGACGCCTAATTTCTCACGGTTCTTCTCATCGATACGCACCACACCTTTCCCCACATCCTGCTGGTCAGCTTCCGCTACCTTCAACTTCATGGGTTCAACTACTTCACTGCTCAATGAGTCCATTACACTAATCCCAAATTAAAGATTGGTAATCATTTTATAAAGGTTTGTTCCCGCCCTGGCCCCACTGATATATATCTGAACGGAACGCCTAACAGCGACTCAAGCCGTTCCACATACTCACGGGCATATGGCGGCAAGGCACCCATGCTCAGAACAGCTGTCAGGTCTTCGTCCCAGCCAGGTACGTCTTCATACACAGGTTTGCATCGGGCAAGGTCAGATGTGGATTCAGGCGGATAATCCAGTCTCACCCCATCCAGTTCGTATGCCGTGCAGATCCTCATGGGATGTATGTTGGACAGCACGTCCAGTTTGGTCAGTGCTATATGAGTGTAACCGTTAAGTGCCACTGATTTCTTTGCCAGGGGCAGGTCGAACCAGCCGCAGCGCCTGGGACGGCCCGTGGTTGTTCCGAATTCCCCGCCTGCTTTTCGTATCTGTTCACCTGTACTGTCTAAAAGTTCAGTGGGCAGCGGTCCTTCACCCACGCGGGTGATGTAGGCCTTGACAATTCCCAGCACTTCATCCACTCTGGTTGGTCCCACGCCCAGATTAGCACAGGCAGAGCCTGCAATACATGAGGATGAAGTTACATATTTCTGGGTGCCGTGTATAACGTCAAGGAATGCACCCTGGGCGCCCTCTGCCAGCACGTTCTTACCCGCATCAAGAGCGGTGTTAACTTCATGGGATACGTCGGCGATATAAGGTGCGAACCTGCGCCCCAGTTCGATATATTGCTGAATCCAGGTCTCATCTTCCATGATGTTTGGATCTCCGCCCATACTTTCTATCTGGGCCGCTTTAATTGGTCTGAGTTCTTCCAGCCGCTTGCGCAGTTGCGCCTCGTTGGCCAGGTCTGCCATCTGCACCTCATCCCTGGCCACCTTGTCGATATAGGCATAGCCGATACCCCGCTTGGTGGTACCTATCTTCTCTGTGCGTGCCGACTCCCTCAGACCATCCAGTTCTACATGGTATGGCATGATGATGCTGGTCTTGGCATCAATACCCATTTTCTTATTGTCCACCAAAGTGCCGTCCTCTGCCAGGGTATCAAGTTCCTTTGCCAGGGTCTGGGGGTTCATCACAGTACCGGGGCCGATGAGGAGCCTGGCATCGAACAATACACCAGATGGAGTGAGGTGTAATTTGTATTTTTTACCGTTCACTACCACTGTATGACCAGCATTATCGCCGCCCTGGAAGCGCACAATGAGGTCATATTGCCCTGCCATGAGGTCAACGATCTTGCCTTTGCCTTCATCCCCGAACTGGGAGCCTGTAATTATGGTGAACATAATGCCATGTACAATGAGATTATTGGATAATAAGATTTTGATATTCCAGGTGGCTATTGCATAAACCTTTATAGTTAAAAACCAAACAATATTAACTAATAAAATGCAAATTTCAACAAGTCATAAACAATAAACCACGGAGATCACAGAGGACACAGAGAGTGAAATCAAATCCAAGCTCTGTGTATCTCTGTGCACTCAGTGTACTCTGTGGTTAAATTATAATTGTCAGAAAGTCAAAGTGTTAAGATATTAGTATCGATGATTTCTATTGAAGTCATCTATCGATAACTTCTGTCGAAGTTATCTATCAAATATTAGGTCCTTAACTATATATGCTAAGATTTATTAAAAACAATTCAGGAGGATGGAATGACTTCGACTTATCTTATGACAATTATTATGTTGCCGCTTCTTGCATTGATGACAGCGGCCGGGTTTCGATTTTTAATTCCAAGTGAGGTAAGGCAGCAATATCGCAGGATTTCAAGGCGCAGGTTCCTGATTGGATTCGGGCCGTTTTTCGTTTGTGCGTCCCTTGTCTATATGCTTGTGCAGTCCCAGTCATCCATTGTCAATGCACTGGGTATCAGGGTGAATGCAGATTATACAGGATATCTTTTGATGATAGAGGGTGACATCGTGAGCCATTTCCAGAGTTTTGCAACTCCATTGCTTACTTATTTCAACAGCTTCGTCTATCTCATGATATTCTCTTTCCTGATGGTTTTCACGTTCATTATCCTGATATACACACGCAACCTTCATGCGCTTGAAGAATTCACCATAGCCTTTATCATCATTTACCTGACTGCTTTTCCTTTCTACATCTTTGTACCGGTGACTGTTACCGGACATGCATTGCCCAATGTTTCACCTATCCTTTACGAACTGAGTCCTATCATTGACCAGGGGGTAAGGGTAGTTGACCCGTTTTTAGACAATGATTTTCCCAGCCTGCATGCTGCCCTGTCCATTATGGCACTGATGGTAGTGGTGCTGAGAACCAATCTTGAGCGGTACAAGGTGTTTTCGGCAATTTCAACTTTTGCCATCCTGTTCTCAACGCTCTACCTCGGCATCCACTGGATAACTGACCTGGTTGCAGGAGCATTGCTGGCTATGATCAGTTATTATATTGCTACCCGGTACAGGGAGCATATCTTCGGGATGGCACATAGGATACTTGTGGCATTGGAAGAGCGGTTAAAGATAATGGATTCTATCTTCTGTACTAAGTGTTCAAAAGAGATTGCAGTAATTCCACATAGCGGTAATGTGGAGTGTCCCAGGTGCGGGGAAAGAATGGAGTACCATCCGTTGACCTATGTTTGAATGAAACTCCCTCCAGCAGAGCTATAGGCTCTCTCATGTTTCAGGCTACTGAGGTTGCATTGACCATGGCTTGTACCAACCGCAGCAGAGCTGCGGAGTATAACGATTAAGACAAGAAAATCCTCCCTCCGGTTGGATTATCTTGGCTACATAAAGTTATACTTTATATATATACCATAAAAAAAGGAGTTGAAATGATTAATATGTTTGGTTCTACTGTTAAGTATAATCAGGTTGATGAAGGTGACAGCCATGCCGGACGGAAAAAACCACAACATAATCAACATCACTGTTTTGATGCTAATACTATCAATCATATATGCCCTGTTCAGCAGGTCAGACATTACTATCCCTGTCCAGCCGCCAAGTATAGAGTTAATCCTGATATTTTCTGTAACTTACCTGTTCGGCACATTTTTCTTAAGTCCGGACCTGGATATTGATAGTTCTCCATATAACAGGTGGGGTGTGTTCAAATTTCTATGGTGGCCCTATAAGGTCATATTCAAACATAGAGGGTTATCCCATCATCCCATATTTGGGCCTTTGACCATACTTATCAATTTTGTACTGATATTTGTGCCGATGCTGGTGGTGCTGGGATTTAACCTGACCCAGTTACCGCTGGATATAACTGTAGCGGCAGCAACCGGGTTTGTATTGTCTACTGAGATGCATATACTGGCTGACATGGTGGCATCTGATTTAACATAACTTGCATCTGTAGCCGCATCTAATTTATAGGTGCTGGAGACGGTACCTTCGGAATATTAGTGCTACAACTCGAATATTTTCAAACACAGCAATTGAATTGAACAGCCATTCATTGAACTATAACTGTACCTTTCATATCTGGATGATATTGACATGAATATTCGTATGTCCCTTTTTGATAGAAAGTGAGTTGCATGAATGAACTCATAATTATTTATGATAAACGGGTAGAACATTACACAAAATTGTACAGTTGATAAATCATATAAACTATCAAATATTATTATGTATGGTAATAACCGGAGAAAAAATGGTACATCTATTTGTGGCAGAAGACTCTGAACTTATCCGTAAGGTAATTAGGACCATAATAGAAGAACATGCTTCTGAGGTCATTGAATCTGCTGATGGCCTGGCTGCGGTAAGTGAATTGGAACATGAGGGGAATGGAATCATGTTTTTGGATATTGAACTGCCTGATGAGCTGGGCTTAAGCGCCGTATCTGATATTATCAACACAATACCTGAAGCAACTGTTGATGTGTACAGGACCAAACTTAAGAAAAAGGGCACAGAAAATGTCCTTCATTTAGGTTTGGAATCAGCTATACAGTCTGTTGCTACAATGGCGAACAAAACTGCGAAATATAACATTATAGAGGAAAATATTACAAAAAAGGATGGTCTGGAACAATTTATCGCACGTTCGAGCCTGGGGGTCTTCTTTGAAATTTCCGGTGATATGAAGGGAGGAGCCGCCCTGATGTTACCTATGAAGGATATTCTTAACACCATTGGTGTTTTCAAGATAGATTTCACGGTAGAGGAGGGGACGACCCAAAAAATCATCAATGAACTGGGTGGTGTGCTCATAGCAGGTATTCTCGAAGTCATGGAAAAAGAGATGAAAATGAAATTTTCGCTGGGCGATGCCACACCTGTCATGGGGAATACCTTTGGAAAATGTTTTGATGAAGTGTTGGGAGATGATGACGAGTGTACTGTTTTAAAATTACAGCTTGTTGTGGATGGCAAGAACATCGACACCAGTATGGTTGTTTCGTGGGTCTCACCATAAGTTAGCTTCACTGGTAAAATCCTGTCACTTTAATGGTGCGGAAATGGTGGAGGAAGTAGCACAGATGTAAGTAATTAAGAGACTTTTTATTATTTCCTGATTTGACCAACTTTGCAACTTTAAAACCAATGCTATCACCTGAACATTTTAGTAAAAGTTATTAATAACTATTATTTCATGTATATGTGTGGCAAAAGGCAACCAATGTATCAATAAATCAATAGTGGAAGAATTAGAGCATAGAAAAATCATCCAAGACATTCCAAAAACTGAACACAATGGAGAAATGTTTCCGTTGTTCACAGTAATCCCTCCAACACACTGTTCTGTGTGTGGAAGTAAAATAAGACCAAACGAGAATTACGACCGATTCATAATTTCAAGCTATGGTATCATAGTTTGCCCAACGACCTACAGATATGTTCAAATGAAATGTGTAAAAAACCTCACACCGGCACAATAATAGGAGTCACTGGATCAGCAAACTACAGTAATGAGTTTATTGAGAAACAAAAGTGTATAAGATATGGCAGTCATTGCAATTTATGGAACACACGTATTGCAGGTAAAATATTCACAGCGGGATTAACTGATGATTCTGGTAGAGCATCATGTGCAACAACATTGTGGAAATACGAGCAAGCACAAGGCAGAATATCGGGCGAGGAGCTATCTAATCAGAAGATTGATTTTAATGGCACTATTATCGAATTCAGAAGAGTCTTAGAGTGATTTGGACATGATATCCAACTGTTGAGAGGGACTTAGAAATTCAGTAAATTTGCACGTGATTTGATTATAATTTGTGATGTCCCAGAAAAAAATAAAAAGTCTCTTATGTCAAAGGAAGGCATTTGCAATGTGTGGAGTGAAAAATTGACGTTAAAAGCAATTCTCTATAGAAAAACGATTCCTGCTGATATTATTGTAGTTATTATTTTGGTCCTGTTGACCATTTGTTTCATTCTGGTCCCGCCTCTGAGTGACACCTGGGTCCGCACGGTACTGGGTTTGCCCATGGTGCTGTTCCTGCCAGGATATGCGCTGATAGCGGCACTGTTCCCCCGCAAGGACGACCTGGACGGTATCGAGCGCACGGCCCTGAGCTTTGGCCTGAGCATTGCGGTGGTGCCGCTGTTAGGCCTGGGTTTGAACTATACCCCGTGGGGTATCAGGCTGGTACCGATCCTGATAACCCTGTCGATATTTACCCTGGGGATGTGTGCCATAGCTGTGTACAGGCGCGATGAGATGCCAGAGGATGAGGCATTTTCGGTACCCTTTAGGGCGGCCCTCGGGTCCCTGCGTAGGGAGGTGTTCGCGGGGGGGCAGTCCCGCCTGGACAGGGTACTGACGGTGATTCTGGTGCTGTCCATCCTGGCATCGGTGATAATGCTGGTGTATGTGATAGTCACACCCAAGCAGGGTGAGAAGTTCACCGAGTTCTATCTCCTGGGCCCGGAGGGAATGGCTGACGATTATCCTACCCGTTTCAACCTGAGCGATAGCAGCACCGTGATAGTGGGGGTGGTGAACCATGAATATGCGGTTGTGAACTATTCGGTGGATATAGTGCTTGAGAACGAGACTATATATCCCCCACAAAAGGTGGTACTGGCCCATAATGAGACGTGGGAGGAGTATGTAACCTTTACACCGACAAAGGTGGGAGACGATATGAAGCTGCAGTTTTTGCTGTATAAAGATGGTAACTATTCGGCGCCGTACCGGGATTTGCATTTGTGGATAGATGTTATGGGAGGGATAAATGGAAGCTGAAGTGGTCCCCATAGTGCTGGATGATGAGGGGGGCAGCAGGATACCGCAGAGGTATCACAGGCCCCTGGTCATGCTGACATTGTGCCTGATAATGCTGGCAGAGGTATTGTTGTTCTCGGGCAGAATGGAGTATGCGGTGTGGGTACATGTGCTGGTGCTCATAGGACTCGGGGTGGCCATCATACAATTGAGTGAGAGCGATGTTTACAGGACGCTACAGGCACTGATGCTGCTGCCGCTGCTGCGGCTGGTCAATATATCCATGCCGGTTTTCTATGAGATGACGCTTTATTCGTATGTTTTCATTTATGCGCCCCTCCTTATCCCGGTGTACCTGGTGGCCGTGCACCAGAAGTTCACGGCCGCGCAATTGGGATTGATAAAAGGGAATGTAAAGTTGATCATACCATTTTCAATTGTAGTGGGTCTTGCCATAGCAGAGGGTGAGTACTATATCATTAAGCCTGGCTACCTGATACCGGATTTGTCACTATGGAGCGTGCTGGAACTATCTATAGTGATGCTACTATTCATAGGCCTTGTCGAGGAATTGATATTCAGGTCCATTGTGCAGACCAGGCTGGAGGGGACCTTTGGCATGTTCTATGGCCTGATAGTGACCAGTGTGATTTTCGGTATCATGCACTCAGGCTACGGCACTGCCTATGAGATGCTGTTCACCAGTCTGGCAGGGCTTGCTATTGGCTATTTGTTCCAGGTGACCCGGAGCCTGCCACTTATTGCCATGACGCACGGGTTTGTGAATATATTCCTGTTCGGGTTCATACCCCACCTGGGGCCGGGGTTGGGGCTGTTGTAGGAAAGTGGGGGATTAGCAGGCTGGAATTATTTCAATTTCAATATTAACCACAGATAAACACAGATGAACACAGATAACGGCCATTATGGATTTTAA
>NKAJ01000878.1_pt1 | contig 10061 bp, 11 predicted proteins | sample 1556001 | NCBI WGS metagenome assembly NKAJ01 (sample SAMN06204642, study PRJNA360343) | marine sediment metagenome | isolation source: Jiulong cold seep at northern South China Sea | place: China: South China Sea, Jiulong cold seep | collected 2013-06 | reverse complement strand
CTACATCACACCATTTAAAATCGATACCGGGCGAAAGCACCAGTCTATCGTACTGAAGCACATCGCCATTATCGAGTGCCACCATCCTTACCGACGCATCTATCGCCCGCGCCCGGGTATGTAACACATTGATACCACGATTTGTCTGCGCCGTGTAACCCTGGCTGATGCTATCCATGGTTTGCATGCCGCTAATTACCATGTTGCTGAATGGGCAGGTAATAAATTGACTGGACGGTTCAATCAGAGTGATCTTCAGACTACTGTCAAACTTTTGCAGATACCTGGCACAGGTAGAACCGCCAAAACCACCGCCAACGATAACAATCCTTGCCCGCGCTCCTTTACTGCAGGAGGTTAGCAGGCCTGATGCTGAAAGCAAAACACTCGATCCAGCCAGGAGTTTTATAAATTTTCTACGACTGAACTGACTCATTTCCTGCTCCTATGAATTTTGCGCCCTAAGGCCTGCTGGAAAAAAAATCGGCAATGAGCCGAATCTCTTCATCACTATAACCAGTAGCATGCCGACCCATGACCGTTGCAGGACGTTTACCATCCTGGAAGTCGTGTAACGCCTGCACCAGAAACTGTGTTGACTTGCCGTTAATACTCGGAATTGCACCAGGACTTCTGCCATCGGTGCCATGACATGCGGCACAGGAGTTGCTCAACATCACTGCACGTGTAATTTCCATTGCTAAAACTTCATTGACATAAGCAACAGAACAAAACATGAACACGGTTATTAACAGGAAACGTCGCATAAGTTACCTTACGTAATTTAAAAAATAATCTTATTAATTTTGCAGATACTAACATTAGGAATATTGATCAAAGTCAATCAAGTAGAAGAAAACCGGATAAAAAAGAAATGCTCTTCAAAAGCGGTTCAACACAATGAGTCGCTGTTACACTTCCTCAGCAACTGCTCCTCGACAACAGCTCCTGCGTTGCCCCCTACTACAGTCCACCCATGGACATATGCATTGCCCGCCTAGCGAGTCTTGAACTCCGCAAAAAACCGCTCTGTGTAGGCGTTTGAGGGGTGTGACTATACCATTTTCCGTACCACTAGTGCGTTACTGTAAAAAGTCATGAGAGATGCAAAAAAAGGTTGAGCGGATAAACATCAGCTCAACCTTTAATTATCAACATATGGCTATGATCAACCCATTTAGTGCTTGCCGGGTGCCAGTTTTACACCTCGTCGCTCCCAGTGGATGTATGCCTGTAATGCGACCATATCATCCGAACCAAGCTCCAGTGGTTCACTCTCAGTCGGGTTCATAATGCACCAGTTAATCATCTCTCCCAGAACGGCGACCTTGCCTAATTGCTGCTGAAACTTGGGGTAAGTTTCAGGGTGGATGTTGCTACCATTGGGATGGCACTGGTCACAGGACACCGTATTTTTGGCCTTGAGCCCGCCATGAAAGAGTTTGTCGCCCTGGTCGACGACCGACATGTATTCGTTCATCCAGCGTTGCTGATCTGCTTTAGTAAACTCTTCGGCAAATACTGGCGCACTTATACTAAGAAAAAAACAGATCAATGGCAGCCATAATCGTTTTGCATTTTTCATCGGATTAATCTCCTGTTAATAATGTGATTGTGGTGGGATGCGATTGCCTTTTTCCTGGTAATTTTTATCGACAGGTTTCCCTTGTTTGCTATCAAATGCCACAACGCGATTTTTATTTTCGGGTAAGAGATAATTGAAGTCGATATTGCCGTTAGCCATATTAATGAATTGCCAGCCGGTTGCATCACGCTCATTAAACGGGTCAGCCCGGTTCATCTCTACAGTGAGCCTGGGCAGGTAGGTATCGACCTGTACATAGCTTGACGGGTACGGCCACGGCCAGGCAGTTGCCATTGCTGAATGGAAGCTGATATTACCGATCTGGTTGTATTGAATCTGGTGTACGTGACCGTATATCACATTTACTTTATCGAATGGTTTGAGTAATGCCTGTACCTGTTCTGCATCATCGGTCCAGAAATTCCAGCCTTTATGTATCTTCTGTATCGGTGAATGTGAGAACACAACAAGTGGTGTATCCTCACTGATTTTGGCAAGGTCATTTTTCAACCACTCTCTTTGAGACCCACCGACCATGAATGGTTGACCGTCAGGATTATCCAGCCGTGCCATCTGCAGCATACGGTCCATGCCTTTGTCCCATTTCTTATGCATCCACTTCTCATATGTAAGGATAGAGTTCAGAACAATGAAATGAACACCTTTGTGATCGAAACTGTAATGGTCCGGGCCGAGTTGTTTTTGCCAGTATTCACCAAGGTCAACATAATAATCATGTTCACCCATCACATAATGTGTTTTGGCATGCAAACCGCTGAGTATCTCCAGACCATGATCGATCTCTTCCGGTTTTCCAAGCTGCGCGATATCTCCGCCGTAGAAAACGAAATCAGGCTTCGGGTCCATCAGGTTGGTTTCGGCAACAGCACGGATCAGGCCTCGATCCCAGTTGCGCACAAATTTGTTACCCTTGATGTGCGTGATATGAGAGTCTGAGATGTAAGCAAAAGTAAAATTCTGTGGATTGTTTTTACCGAAGGCCACTTCGACGACTGACAGCGGTAAACTCCCGGCAACAACCATCGCTGCCCCCCTCTTCATGAAGTCTCTTCTGTTCATGTTTTTTTTCATGCTACTTTTATTCATGACGGCTCCTGTGTTATTTCGTTGCCAGATTTTGATATTCGGGGCTGGTCAATGCTTTCAGGAACTCGACCAGATCTTGTTTTTCATCGTCGTTAAGTTCCAATGGACGAATACCGCCACTGAGGAAACCTGAGTCGGGATCATCTTCTTTGACACGGCCCCCGTTGTTGTAGAAGTCGATTACATCTTCCAGTGTTTTCAGACTGCCATCGTGCATATAGGGAAAAGTGACGGCTACGTTACGCAATGTCGGGGTTTTGAATGCACCAACGTGTGTCGGGTTTTCGGTTACCGCAAAACGTCCCAGTTCAGACAGGTTTTTCTGTGTCAGCACGGCAACATCGACATCGGTCCCTTTTCGTTTGGATGCGATCATGTTTGCTGCAGTTTCAGACTCTTTACCCTGTATCGTCTTGAAACCAACACCGATGTTATGAAAACGGTTATCGGTAAAAATTGCCTGCGTCTGCTCTATAACATGACATGAAACACAACGGCCCTTAAGCTTGAACAGCTCAAAGCCACGAATCTGGGCATCACTCATTGCCCCTTTGTCGCCGGCGTAATAATACCTGTCGAATGCTGCATTTCCCGAGACGATGGTTCGCTCGAAACTTGCGATAGCTTTAGAAACATGTTCCATAGTTATGTCTGTTCCAGAGACGCCAAAAACATCTTTAAACGAAGAACCGTATGCTTTATCCTCACGGACAATTTTTAGAATAGGCTGGTGATCAGGTAAGCCGCCTTCAACCGGATTGACTGGCGGCTGTTTTGACTGGCCTTCTAAATCAGGCTCACGTCCATCCCAGAACTGTGAAGTGTAAAAGGCTGCGTTAATCACTGTTGGCGCATTACGTGTTCCAGTCTGGTCCTTAAATCCTTTAGATACTTTTAGATTGTCAGTAAATCCTTTTTCACGGTTATGACAGGTCGAGCAGCTTACTTTACCGTCTGCGCTGAAGCGCTCATCGTGATACAGTTTGTCACCAAGTTTTATTTTTTCATCGGTCTGCGGGTTGTTGGCTGGAATAGGAACAGGTGGTAAACCTAGCAGATTTGTCTGTGATTTTATCTCAGGCCCTGCCTGCAGGTTCGATGCTGCTGATATTGCCAGAGTCAACAAAACATATTTCATGTATGTGCTCATATTACGCCTCCTCTTGCATTCGTTATTTTTTATCGCGCTACAGAAATCAATGTAATTCTTGTTAATGAGCGGTTGTTACTAAAATATGCCTTTACCAGGGTAATTGATATTAGTATTTGTTTATCGCCGCCATAGTCTTTTTCTATATCATTTTTTTATAATATATAAAAACTATTAATAATTAATATTGATAAACATTGGTTATGGCATGCTCATATGGTTTAAACTTGATTTATGACGCTTACTGAACTTCGTTACATGGTTGCGGTTGCACGTGAACATCACTTTGGCCGTGCAGCAAAAAGCTGCCATGTCAGTCAGCCCACTCTGAGTGTTGCGATAAAAAAACTTGAAGGTGAATTACGTGTGGCGATATTTGAGCGAGGCAGTAACGAAGTAACGTTGTCGCCCATCGGTGAACGCATCGTGCAACAGGCGCAACAAACACTGGAGTCTGCTGACAATATCAAGCAGATGGCTCTGCATGGAAAAAACCAGCTTGCAGGTCCATTACGTATTGGTGCGATTTATACCATCGGGCCTTACCTGTATCCTGAATTGATCCCGCTGCTTCGAAAAGCAGCACCAGAGATGCCGCTGGTAGTCGAAGAAAACTACACTTCAGTATTAACGGAAAAACTCAAACACGGTGAGCTGGATATCATTATTATTGCGCTACCATTCAAAGAGCAAGGTGTTGTTACAAAGCCGCTATATGAAGAGCCTTTTGTCGTCTTGTTGCCCGCATCGCATCCGCTTACATCACGCAAGACAATCAATTCCAGGTTGCTCGAGGAAGAAAATGTTTTGTTATTAGGTCAGGGACATTGTTTTCGAGATCACGTACTTGATGCCTGTCCTGCCTGTATTCCAAAGCCTGGCCTCGAAGGTGATTTACCGCATACGGTTGAAGGTAGTTCGTTGGAAACAATTCGACACATGGTAGTCTCCGGGCTTGGTGTAACAGTATTGCCGTGTACGGCAGCCGGGGCGCATTCTTACTCACAGCGATTGCTATCAATTCGTCGGTTTAGTTATCCAGTACCATCTCGTACAGTAGCGTTAGCATGGAGAGTGTCGTTTCCCCGCCCTAAAGTTATTGACGTTATCAGCACAGCTGTGCGTGACTGTAATTTAAGTTGCGTAAAACATGCTAGAAAATCGTAACTAACAGGTTATAGGCGAATGTGTATTTACACGAGTGCATTTGGGTGATTCTGTTTAATATTTACAAACAGCTTCCAGCCCTTAACACTTAACCCCTCACTCTTTCTTCTGCAGACTATTTTACTTTAAAATAAAATTTTCAGCTTGATTTCAGTTTCGATTGATACAGTGGAGCCAGTTAATAACTGGAGATCTAAATATCATGACTGAATCACCCCAAATTAATGTCTGGGACCCGCTTGTAAGGTTCTTTCACTGGGCATTAGTCAGCGCTTTTACTATTGCTTATATTACCGAGGAAGGCTTTCTAACTATCCATAGCTGGGCTGGTTATCTAATCCTCTCACTGCTATGCATTCGCTTTGTATGGGGGTTTATCGGTACGCGTTACGCCCGTTTTACAGATTTTGCATATAGCCCAGAAAATATTATTCAATTTTTAAAAGATACTTTACGTCTTAGTGCCAGGCGTTATCTTGGCCATAATCCGGCTGGTGGCGCCATGGTTTTCCTGCTGTTGTTTAGTCTGTTTATAACCACAACAAGCGGGGTTGTATTGCTTGGTGCTGAAGAGCAGGCAGGCCCCGTGGCGCACTGGTTTACTCAAACAGAAAGCAAGTGGGCAGATATATTGGAAGAAACCCATGAGTTTTTTGCCAACTTCTCCCTGTTTTTAGTGTTTATCCATGTTGCCGGTGTTTTAGTTGAGAGCCTTATTCATAAAGAGAATCTGGTGTCTGCCATGGTGACGGGTTTTAAGGCGAGAAACACCAGATCACTGTTAGAGGATAAATAATGAAAAACCATATTCTAATAATGACTTTACTCGTCAGTATCCCATTAAGTTTTTCTCATGCAGAAAGTACTGCCGTTAATAATTTGTTACAGGACTATGCGGCTCAGGGAGCTAACACTGCTGATGCCGAGCAGGGAAAACAGTTGTGGCAAAAAATATTTAACAACAATGGTGAACGTAGTTGCGCATCCTGCCATACAAAAGATTTAACACAAAATGGCAAGCACATTAAAACTAACAAGAATATAAAACCTATGTCACCTTCCGTAAATCCAGAAAGATTAACGGATGGCAAAAAAGTTAATAAATGGTTTAAGCGCAATTGTAAATGGACTTTAGGACGTGAATGTACTGCTCAGGAGAAAACCAACTTTTTAGTATTCATAGAAAAATCATCAAAATTTCAGGAATAACATTATGAAAAATACTCTCGCAATAACCGCTGTTATTTTCACTTTTGGATTTGTCACGCTACCCGTCGTGTGGGGTGATGATGATTTCCGCTGGGGTGAGATGGAAGAATATAAGCACAGAACAAATGATGTAACCGCTGTAACAGACCCTGTTTATAAAGAAGAATGTGGTAGTTGCCACGTAGCTTACCCGCCAGGTTTGTTGCCTGCCAGATCATGGGACAAAGTAATGCTTGAACTTGAAAACCATTTTGGTGACAACGCTGAACTCGATGCAGAAACANATTTTGGTGACAACGCTGAACTCGATGAAGAAACACATCAATTAATTACTAAGCTGCTGCTTACAAATAGTGCAGATAAATCTGATTATCGCCGTTCAAAGAAATTTAGCCGGTCTATCAGCTTTAACGAAGTACCTGTGCGTATATCAGAGACGCCTTACTTCAAACATGAGCATGATGAGATTCCGGCTCGTTTTGTTACAGCTAATCCTAAAGTTAACAGTTTTAGTCAATGTGATGCCTGTCACAAAAAAGCAGAGCTGGGTTCATTTAATGAGCACGATGTACGTATCCCGGGTTATGGCCGCTGGGATGATTGATCGATGATTAAGGTATACTTTAACCATGAACAGCAATTATTCCATTATGCGTGTCTTGCTGACAGCTTTCATGATGCTAAGTCCTCTGCATATGGCGACGGCCGACAATGATTATATTGAGGCTAGACGCTTGCTTGACTCCGGTGAGATCCTGTCATTGGAGGTAATACTGAAAAATGTAAAACAGATATTTCCGGGAAAGGTCCTTGAGGTTGAGCTTGAAAAAGAAGATGAACAAATTGTGTATGAAATAGAAATACTCGGTGGCAATGGTGTGATTAAAGAGATTTATATTGATGCCAAAACCGGTAAGTTGTTACTCACAAAAGAGGATGACTGACCATGCGCTTGCTGCTTGCCGAAGATGACAATGACCTGGTAGCAATACTTAAGAAGGATTTAGAGATTGCTGGTTATGCAGTAGACCTTGCAGACAATGGAGTAGACGCAGAATATCTGGGCAATGAGATGATCTATGACGTGGCTGTGCTTGATTTGGGGCTACCTCAACGAAATGGCATTGAGGTTCTAAGAAACTGGCGCGCCGCCGGTAACCATTTACCCGTGATTGTACTTACAGCGCGCAATGCCTGGCATGAACGTGTAGATGGTTTCAAAGCGGGTGCCGACGACTATCTCGGTAAACCTTTTCATGTTGAAGAACTGTTGGCCAGAATTACAGCATTGCTTCATCGCTCAAGTCAGCAGCCTGGTGGAAAGCTCCATGCTGTCGGACTATCTCTGGACGAAGAACAGCAAACTGTAACCACTGATGATGGCCAGACATATAAACTGACAGGCATTGAGTTTCGTCTATTACGCTATTTTTTGTTAAATGCGGGCCAGGTTTTATCCAAGTCTCGACTCACTGAGCATATCTATGACTTCGACTCGGAGAAAGACAGCAATGTCATAGAAGTGTATGTCCGTCGTTTACGTCGGCTCATAGGAAATGATCGCATTGAAACCCGACGTGGCCAGGGTTATGTATTTATGGACAATAATTAATGCAGTCAATACAGTCAAAACTCAGTGCGGGTTTATTACTTAGTCTGATCATCGCTTTCTCTTCGTTGTGGATTCTGGTCAGTATTAATATTCAGTTTCTTGCAAAAGAATATATTGCATCACGTCTTGAGCATGACGCTGAAATGTTACTTAACATTGTTGATTTCGACAACAATGGTATTTTAATGATTGATGAAGCACGTATTGATCTTATCTATAACCAACCGTTTTCCGGTCACTATTATGTGATCAGCACAGATAAACAATCGATCAGCTCCCGTTCATTATGGGATCATAAGTTGAAAGTTATAACCGTCAGCACAGGCCAACAATCACATGCATTACAACAAGGCCCTGATCAACAGTCTTTACTGCTTATGTCAGGCGGTTACAAAAAACAAAGAAATCAACTTACTATCTCAATCGCGGAAGATCTCAATCCCATCAATAAAAATATAGATCAGTTTAAATACTGGTTTTCTGCAATGGCATTAGGCATGTTATTAATTCTGGTCATATTACAGGCATTAATTCTTCGCAAAAGTTTAAAGCCACTAACCAGGATGCACGCTGAATTAAAATCATTACAACAAGGACAGCTAAATAAACTGAGCACAGATTCACCAAGTGAATTACGACCATTAATTGATGAAGTAAATCATTTGTTGAGCATAATGGAACATCGTTTACGCCGCTCACGTGATGCCTTAAGTGATTTGGCCCATGCAATTAAAAAACCATTAACGGTCATCAAGCAGATAACAGATAAAGATACTATTCCTGATGCAACTAAAACTATATTAATAAAACAGACTGATGATATTTATCAGATAAGCGATCATATCCTTAAGCGTGCACGACTAGCAGGACACAGCCATACGGGTGCATTATTCTCATTTTCAGGCGACCTACCGCCATTGTTTAAAACACTGGATATGATGTACGCCAATAAAACAATACTACTAACCACAAATGTACCAGAAAACGTTATCTGCCCTGTTGACCGAGAAGATATGCTGGAATTACTCGGCAACCTGCTGGATAACGCTTATAAATGGGCGACACATAAAATCACGCTGACTGTAAATATCGATTCAGGGCTTCACATTTGTATAGAAGATGATGGCCCGGGTACTGACCTGGGAAAAATAAATGAACTCTCTAAAAGAGGTGTGCGCCTGGATGAAAAAATTCAAGGTCACGGTTTTGGTCTGGCGATTACTGCAGATATTGTTAAGGATTACAATGGCAGTATCAGCTTTAAACATTCTAATGGCCTTGGTGGTTTTAAAGCAGATATAACTCTGCCGCTTTATTAATTGTAAGTCCCGTGCGTGCGGGGTCGCCCAAATTTAGGCACAAATTGTAAGGGATCAACTTTTTCGGTCTTCGAAAAAAGGGGTCAAGCCGATTTTACAATGTTAAGTTGCTTTTTTCAGCTACTCTATTTCTTTTCCCCAAAACCTGAAAATCAAACAGATCACCATCCGCCAGGTGTGATGCTTTAACATTTTGCAAACTTCGCATGATCATATCCGAACGTCCCGGATTTTCCTGCTCCCATTGGGCTATCATGTTTTTCACTACCTGGCGTTGCATGTTTTCCTGTGAGCCGCATAAATTGCATGGAATGATCGGATAGTTTTTAATTGCTGCATAAGCGGCAATATCCTTTTCCGTACATAATGCCAACGGTCGAATAACAACATGTTTTTTATTATCGCTTAATAACTTTGGCGGCATCGCCTTTAGCTGTGCGTTAAAAAACATATTTAAAAAAAATGTTTCCACAATGTCATCCTGATGATGGCCTAATGCAATTTTGCTGGCAGCAATTTTTTCTGCAAAAGAGTATAAAATTCCACGTCGCAAGCGTGAACATAATCCGCAGGTGGTTTTTCCTTCTGGTATTTTTTCTTTAACGATACTGTATGTGTCCTGCTCGACGATATGGTATTCGATATCTAACGAATCTAAATATTCAGGCAGAACATGTTGTGGGAACCCTGGTTGCTTCTGGTCAAGATTGACTGCAATCAGCTCAAATGATATGGGTGCTTTTTTCTGCAATGCTATTAACAGTTCCAGCATTGTATAACTATCTTTACCGCCAGACAGGCAAACCATAATGCGGTCGCCATCTTCAATCATGTTGTATAGCAGGATAGCATCACCAACATGATGTTTCAGACGCTTAAATAACGACTTGTACAGACGTTTTTCAGTTTGCA
>NKAJ01000428.1_pt1 | contig 10066 bp, 10 predicted proteins | sample 1556001 | NCBI WGS metagenome assembly NKAJ01 (sample SAMN06204642, study PRJNA360343) | marine sediment metagenome | isolation source: Jiulong cold seep at northern South China Sea | place: China: South China Sea, Jiulong cold seep | collected 2013-06 | reverse complement strand
TACCAGCCCCGCATATACCTGGAATGTCCCATCCACAACAAGCACCTTATCTCCACCCTGCCCCAGGTACGGCAGGTCGGGGTCGAACAGAAGATAACATCCCTGGGTCAGGAGCCGCGAGATGTGCTTGCCCTATCCCTGGATGACTGGAGCAGAGTATTTGGTCTGGCTGACATGCTGGAGCAACGGGGCTGGAAAGCATACAACGTGGACCTGCCACCCACTAGGCAGTTCCTCCTCGAGCAGGGCCTGTTCCCCATGGCACGGCTGGACCGGCACCTGCATCTTGACGACGACCAGCAGACTACCGACTACCCGATACCTGAATTACGCACCCTGCGTTTGAACGTTACCCCGCAGTCCGTGAAGAACCCTTGCTTCAGTGACCCGGTAAAGGAGATACAGCTGGGCGAGCACACCCTCGAAGGCATGCCGGAAGCCGATATGATAAAAAGCCTGTCCTCATTGATCAAAGAAATAGATCCGGACGTGATACTGACACGCGGCGGCGACAGTTTCCAGCTTCCCTACCTCTATCACAGGGCGCAGGAAGCGGGAGCATCACTTCAGCTGGGCCGGGGAAAGGACGAGCCACCCCTGCAGAATAAGGGCCGGTCGTATTTCAGCTACGGTCGCATCATCTACAAGCCCGGCGGCTTCCCGCTCAAGGGCAGGCTGCACATCGATGAGCAGACGTTCATCGTCCGTGAAGGCGGAATGCGCGGTCTTATCGACCTGGGCAGGATAACGGGCATACCCCTCCAGCAGTTATCCCGGCTCAGTCCCGGTAGTGCGGTCACGGCCCTGCAGGTGGACCAGGCACTCAAGGACAGCGTACTGGTTCCCTGGCGGCGCAACCTGTCAGAGAACTTCAAGACCGCAGAAGAACTGCTGCGCGCGGATAGGGGAGCTCTGATACTGGAACCCAGGGTGGGCATATACGAAAATACAGCAGAGATGGACTTCACCAGCCTGTTCCCCCACATCATGGTCACAAAGAACATCTCTCCCGAAACCGTGTTGTGCGACTGCTGCCCGGACTCGCCCGCAAAGGTACCTTTTATTGGATACAACATCTGCCAGCAGCGTGTGGGGTTAATACCCAGGGTCATCGAGCCACTTATCCAGCGGCGCATGGCCTACAAGAAAATGGCTGAAGACGGCAGCGAGGAACACCGTATGATGCAAAACGTATTGAAATGGCTGCTGGTCACCAGTTTCGGTTACATGGGGTTCAACAAGGCCAGGTTCGGGCGGATAGAGTGCCACGAATCCATCACTGCCTATGCCAGGGAGATATTGCTCAAGACCATGGATATGGCCCAGGATATGGGATTCGAAATACTCCACGGCATCGTGGACAGCCTGTGGGTCAGGGGCAGCGGTGACCCCCAGCACCTATGCGACCTTGTGAGCGAGACCGTGGGAATCCCCCTGGAACTCAAAGGACACTACCACTGGATAGTGTTCCCGTCCAACCGCCGCAACCGGGCCGGGGCCATGAACCGGTACTTCGGCCTGATGACCAACGGGAAACTGAAGGTCAGGGGAATCGAATTGCGACGCCGCGATACACCTAAATTTGTCAGGCGGCTTCAACATGATATGCTCGAAAAGATGAAATCTGCCCACACCGTGGATGAACTATACGATGCTATTCCCTGCGTGCTGGATGTGGTGCGCTGCTATGCCAATGAGATACTGAGCGGCGGGGCTGACCCCTGGGAACTCGTGTTCACCACCCACACCAGGCACAGGTTGGAAGATTACCGGCAAAAGGGTAGCCAGGCTGCGGCCCTGTACCAGCTCCGTGAAGAAGGCGTGGAGGTGCAGCCCGGACAGGCGGTGCAGTACATACACACCGACCACACGTCAAGGTATTACCACAACAGGATAAGGGCGGCTGAACTGATTGAACCGGACACGGTGTATGATAAAAAGAAATATTATGATATTACACTCCGGGCCGCCGAGAGTATATTGCGTCCTTTTGGGTATAATAGGAATGTGCTGGATGATATGGTAGCTGGTAGTGCACAGATGAGAGTAGAGGATTTTGTTAATTTATCGTCGATTGGTGTAGATGATAATAGCCAATAATCCTCTACTATAGTCGAACAAAATAAACACTGTTGGGTGAATATATCATATTATCCACTCTGGAAATGGCTGCTTGATATTTGATCAGTGTAAGTAGGTCGATATGGATTTAAGGGTAAGGGGTGCTTAAAGTTATGCCCGTAACATGGTCAGCAGCATCTTGAACTTCTGCCTCGCCTGTACCGCATGAGGTACATTTGCTGGCATTACCACCATCTGACCCGATGTTGCATTCAATTTCTCGCCGCCGATAGTGAGTTCAGTCTCCCCATCCAGTACCTGTACTACTGCATCAAAGGGAGCAGAATGTTCACTAAGCACCTGGCCTGCGTCAAAAGCAAATAGAGTGATAGTCCCTGCCTTGTTCTCGATAAGGGTGCGGCTGATCACTGAATCTGTTGAGTATTCTATGGAATCGGCAAGGTCGAGAGGTTTTGCTACAGGTATGCTGGTTCTGGGTTCAAGATTAATGTCCTTCATAGGGGGGGGTCACTCCTTAACTTGTGATTGGAGTATATTCATTTAAGGTTGGTGTTCTACTTTTGCCAATATGTATTGACCTTGTAGCTCATGACAAGTCAAACTCTTTTAGAATCTCTTCTTCAGAATGCAGTCTACCATGTTTGATATTTTCCAGTGCTTCTTCTATGCCATGTATTGCTTCATCGCTGAGTGGTTCTTCATCAATCACCATATCCGCTAATCTCCCCTCAACGGAACTGTGTGATTATTCAACTACCCCTGCCACCGCAGCCCACCAGGGCGGCATGGTGGCAGTCAGCCGTGTGGACTCCTGCATACATGCTCCATGTAAAATAAACAGTAAAAATACAGCATTGTCCAGTGATCCAGTCCGTTCGCCCCTTCAACGCAAACTATTTATATTATTAACGTCAGACATATAGCATACACACGTCATATTTTAGTCAGACATACATCAGACAGAAAGCAGACATGCGTCATACATCTGTCAGACATCTGGCTGACAGAAATGGACGCTGGGAGTAAATCTATGCAAAGAGTAACATTAAGGCTCCCCGAGCAGCAATTAAAAATGATCGATGTGATGGTAGACCAAGGAGAATTTCCGTCCGCATCCGAAGCAATCAGGACGGCTATAAGAGACCTGATAGATCAAAGAAGCGACAAACTACTCCGTAACATCCAGTTGATGGAACGGATAGGTGCTACCTCAAGCGCATGAGCTAAAAAATAGAGGATTAGAAGGGGATGAAAAAAGATGGAATCTATTGTACAACAAGCATTAAAGAACAGTGAAAAGGAAAAACTCCTTCGAGATAACGTTAAACTCGAAGAGATGTGCGAAGAGTTCGGGCAGCCACAGATAGTTATTGTAGGCTGCGGCGGAGCAGGTAACAACACCATAAACAGACTCTACAATATGGGAGTCAATGGTGCAGAAACAATTGCTATAAACACAGACAAACAGCATCTGGACATGATCCAGGCGGACAAGAAAATCCTGGTAGGAAAATCCCTTACCAGAGGTCTTGGCGCAGGCGGCTATCCTGAAATTGGCCGAAAGGCAGCCGAACTGGCACGCAGCACTTTAGAAGAAGTATTGAAGGGTGCAGACCTTGTATTTGTCACCGCTGGTATGGGCGGCGGCACCGGAACAGGTACCGCACCTGTGATTGCAGAAATTGCCAAGCAGAATGATGCTATTGTCGTAGGTATGGTATCAAGTCCTTTCAGGGTCGAGCGTGCAAGAGCATTAAAAGCTGAAGAAGGACTTGAACAATTAAGATCAGCAGCAGATACAGTGCTTGTAATGGATAATAACAGGCTGCTGGACTATGTACCAAATCTGCCCATCGAACAGGCATTCTCTGTCATGGACCAGCTAATCTCTGAGACTGTCAAAGGTATCAGCGAGACAATCACCCAGCCGTCATTGATAAACCTGGATTATGCAGATGTCAAGACCATTATGGGTTGCGGCGGTGTAGCAGTGATGCTGGTTGGCGAGGCAAAGAACCAGGATAAGGGCGACACTGTAGTACGTGCAGCTTTGAACCATCCATTACTTGATGTGGATTACAGAGGAGCAACAGGATGTCTTGTCCATATTACTGGCGGGCCTGACCTGACACTATCCGAGGCAGAAGAGATTGCTGAAGCACTTACCTATGAACTTGATGGACGTGCAAATGTAATCTGGGGTGCCAGGATAAATTCTGAATATGAAGGCAGGGTACGTGTCATGGCCATCATGACCGGAGTCCAGTCGGCCCAGATATTGGGCCCCCAGTCACAGGCAGTCAACTTTGGTGAAAAAAACAGAGTGTCAATGGATAATGTGATGAGCTCCAGGAACAACGGCGGTTCAATCATCGACGTTATTCCTATGCATTAAAAATATCAAAAAACCTGGCAGACTGTAATGTCTGCCTTTTTTTTATTTTTTACTGTATATAAAGTTTAACTTTGTGTAGTCAAGTAAATTCGACCGTATGGAAGATTTTCTTGTAAAACTTGTTTTTTTAAGGTTCGATACTTTTTTATAATTTAACATTATTTGGACACCTACCATTATAGGTGATATTACATGACAAGAAGGGATCGTTTTATTTGTCAATAGAGAAGTTCGATTTTTAGACACCACCTTGCGGGATGGTGAACAAACACCAGGCGTATCCCTTTCAACTGAGGATAAGGTTTTAATCTCACATAAGCTGGATAGCCTGGGTGTTAACATTATCGAGGCCGGTTCAGCTATAACGTCCGAAGGTGAAAGGGAAGCAATCCGTGCCGTGGCAAGGGAAGGACTAAACGCAGAGATTTGCAGTTACTGCCGGGTGCGCAAGGAGGATATTGATTTTGCACTTGAATGCGAAGTAGATTCCATACACCTCGTAGTGCCGGTATCAGACCTGCATATCCAAACCAAACTCAAAAAGGACCGGGAAGCTGTAACCCAGATGGCCGTAGATACCACGCAGTACGCCAAAGACCATGGTCTAATTGTGGAACTCAGCGGCGAGGATGCCTCCCGTGCTGACATGGACTTCCTGAAATCCATATACAGTGCCGGGATTGATGCAGGAGCAGACAGGATAGCCTTTTGTGATACTGTAGGCTTGCTGGTACCTGAGAAAATCTTTGAAGTATTTAAAGAGTTGTCAACCCTGGGCAGACCAGTCTCAGTTCACTGCCACAATGATTTCGGGATGGCAACTGCGAACACGCTGGCAGCATTGCGGGGTGGAGCCTCACAGGCCCATGTTACCATAAACGGTATTGGTGAGAGGGCCGGGAATACTTCACTTGAAGAAGTGGTCATGGGGCTGGAGACCATATACGGCTACAATACCCACATCAATTTGAAAGAACTTTATACCACTTCCAGGCTTGTGAGCAGGGCCACAGGCATCATGGTCGCCCCAAACAAAGCCATTGTTGGCGGTAATGCCTTCACTCATGAGGCAGGTATCCATGTCCACGGCCTGTTGGCAGATACGTCTACATACGAACCCATAAAACCGGAAGATATCGGTCGGGAACGCAAGATTGTGCTGGGTAAACATGCAGGCAAAAGTTNTTGAAAGAACTTTATACCACTTCCAGGCTTGTGAGCAGGGCCACAGGCATCATGGTCGCCCCAAACAAAGCCATTGTTGGCGGTAATGCCTTCACTCATGAGGCAGGTATCCATGTCCACGGCCTGTTGGCAGATACGTCTACATACGAACCCATAAAACCGGAAGATATCGGTCGGGAACGCAAGATTGTGCTGGGTAAACATGCAGGCAAAAGTTCTGTGGAACTGGCATTGAAGGAACTGGGACTGGACGTGAGTACTGAACAACTGGATGAGATAGTTACACGGATAAAGGAGCTCGGAGATAAGGGTAAACATGTTACCGATGCCGACCTGGAAGCCATAGCAGAAACTGTACTTAATATCAGTCATGAAGCAAAGGTAAAACTNTCTGTGGAACTGGCATTGAAGGAACTGGGACTGGACGTGAGTACTGAACAACTGGACGAGATAGTTACACGAATAAAGGAGCTCGGAGATAAGAGTAAACATGTTACCGATGCCGACCTGGAAGCCATAGCAGAAACTGTACTTAATATCAGTCATGAAGCAAAGGTAAAACTGGAACAATTTACTGTGGTCTCAGGCAATGCTGTCACTCCAACAGCTTCAATAAAGTTGAAAGTTAACGGGGTTGAAGTAGTTGAGGCTGGTGTAGGAGATGGTCCTGTAGATGCAGCCATTGCAGCCATACGTAAAGGGATTGCAGGAGTGGCAGATATCAGGCTGGATGAATACCATGTGGATTCAATTACCGGAGGTACTGATGCCTTGGTTGAGGTCAGGGTGAAACTTAGCCGTGAGGGCAAGGTCATTACTGCGCGGGGTGCCAGGACAGATATTATCATGGCTTCGGTTGAAGCTGTACTGGAAGGCATAAACAGGCTGATAAAATAACTTATGATAACAACATTAATGTATTAAAACCACTACCTCAATACAGGTTATGTTGGCCTTATAATTATTTTGGCCGCATTATCATAATTGATGTATAAGAACAATAATAGGAGGAAAATACAGATGGGTAAAAAGACGAGAATGACCGGGGCAAAAGCCCTTATCGAATCTCTGTACGCCGAGAAAGTTGACGTGATATTCGGGTACCCAGGTGGTGTACTACTACCCATCTATGATGAATTATTCGATGCAGACATAAACCATATACTTGTCAGGCATGAACAGGCAGCAGCACATGCTGCAGACGGGTATGCACGTGCCACAGGCAAGGTTGGCGTCTGCCTGGCAACTTCTGGACCCGGANGCAGACGGGTATGCACGTGCCACAGGCAAGGTTGGCGTCTGCCTGGCAACTTCTGGTCCTGGTNCCCAGGTGGTGTACTACTACCCATCTATGATGAATTATTCGATGCAGACATAAACCATATACTTGTCAGGCATGAACAGGCAGCAGCACATGCTGCAGACGGGTATGCACGTGCCACAGGCAAGGTTGGCGTCTGCCTGGCAACTTCTGGACCCGGAGCCACGAACCTGGTTACTGGTATCGCCACTGCTTATATGGACTCAGTACCCATGGTTGCCATTACTGGACAGGTACCAAGTTCTATGATAGGAAATGATGCATTCCAGGAGGCTAATATTACCGGCATTACACTTCCAATTACAAAGCACAATTATCTGGTTACTGATGTTAACGACCTGCCGCGGATCATAAAAGAGGCTTTCCACATCGCTTCAACAGGCAGGCCCGGTCCGGTACTTATCGATATTCCCAAGGACATTACTACGGATGAACTGGATTTCGAATATCCAGAATCGGTTGAACTGCGGGGATATAAACCCACCAAGACCGGACACAAAAAACAGGTAAAAAGGGCAGCAGATATCATTTCAAAGGCCAAGCAACCTGTAATATATGTGGGTGGCGGGATAATTGCAGCTGAAGCCACTAAAGAACTGCTGGAACTTGCACAGGCCATTAATGCACCCGTGACAACTACTCTCATGGGTAAAGGCGCATTTCCAGATGACAACCCATTGTGTGTCGGGATGCCAGGCATGCATGGTACAAAGTATGCCAATTATGCTATCCAGGAATCCGATGTGTTGATAGCTGTTGGTGTCAGGTTCGATGACAGGGTGACTGGCAAGGTAGAATCTTTTGCTCCCAATGCACAAATCATTCATATTGACATCGACCCGGCAGAAATAAGTAAGAATGTGCGGGTGGATATTCCAATTGTCGGTAATGCGAAATCAGTGCTGAAGATGCTTGTGGAATTTATCAGTGAGGAACTGGGCGGCAAGACCAATACCGCAACCTGGGTAAAGAAGGTTGAAAAATGGAAAAAACAGTATCCATTGTATTACCATAAAGATGATAAATTAAAGCCGCAATACATCATGGAGCAGATAAATGAGTTGTACCCGGATAGCATTATAGTTACAGAAGTAGGGCAGAACCAGATGTGGGCGGCACAGTATTTCAAGTATAAAGAGCCGAGGACTTTCATTTCATCTGGGGGTTTGGGTACCATGGGTTATGGTTTCCCGGCCTCCATGGGTGTTAAGATGGGACATCCGGATAAGGTCGTATTTGACATTTCCGGAGATGGTTCGTTCCAGATGAACAGCCAGGAACTTGCAACAGTGGTACAGAACGATATCCCGGTCATCGTGGCCATTTTCAATAATGGATTCCTGGGAATGGTCCGGCAGTGGCAGGAGTTGTTCTTCGAGCAGAGATATTCTTTTACCTGCATTGATAACAGTGTAGATTTTGTCAAACTGGCAGAGGCTTATGGTGCGCTGGGTTTAAGGGTTACGAAGCCTGAAGAGGTTGGACCTGCATTAAAGGAAGCCGTAAAATCCGGCCGCCCGACTGTTATTGACTTTGTAGTCGAGCGGGAAGAGAATGTGTACCCTATGGTCCCGGCAGGTGCGGCTATTAATGAAATGCTTGACCTGGAGGTTCAATCATGAAACACACACTTGCTGTGCTGGTGGAGAACAAACCGGGTGTGCTGGCAAGGGTATCTGGACTGTTCAGCCGCAGGGGATTTAATATTGAAAGCCTGGCCGTAGGTATTACAGACAATCCTGATATTTCAAGGATGACAATTGTGGTTTCAGGTGATGACCGTGTACTGGATCAGGTTACCAAACAATTGAACAAGCTTATTGATGTGATAAAAGTCAGTGACCTTGACCCGGCCGAAGCAATTGACCGTGAACTTGCTCTGTTCAAGGTTAAGGTGGATAAAGGCAACCGTTCTGAGGTTATACAAATTGTCGAAGTTTTCAGGGCGCAGATCGTTGATGTTGGTGTCAAGACCATGATTGTTGCTGTAACCGGAACTGGGGATAAGATTGATGCTATCGAAAAGCTTTTGCGCAATTTCGGTATCATTGAAGTGGTACGGACCGGTAAGATATCCATGAATCGCGGTGCAAAGACTGTGAAATTAGAAAAATAACATATATGATTATTGTCAATTAGTAAATTAAATTTTATTTTAAGTACAGGAGAGATAATAAATGGTAAATATGTATTATGATTCAGATGCTGACCTTGGTGTGTTGAAAGGGAAGACCATAGCAGTAATTGGGTACGGTAGCCAGGGTCATGCCCAGGCACAGAACTTGCATGATTCAGGCCTCAATGTAGTGGTTGGACTCAGGGAAGGCAGTAGTTCATGGGCAAAAGCTGAAGCTGATGGATTGACTGTAAAAACCGTGTCAGAAGCAGCAGCAATGGCTGATGTTGTACAGATGCTTGTACCTGACGAGATTGCAGCAGACATATATGCAAATGATATTGCACCTAATCTTCAATCCGGGAATGCACTGTCTTTTTCCCATGGGTTCAATATCCATTACAACCAGATTGTTCCACCTGCTGATGTAGATGTGTTCATGGTGGCTCCAAAGAGTCCAGGGCATCTGGTCAGGCGAACTTATGTGGAAGGNCAGATGCTTGTACCTGACGAGATTGCAGCAGACATATATGCAAATGATATTGCACCTAATCTTCAATCCGGGAATGCACTGTCTTTTTCCCATGGGTTCAATATCCATTACAACCAGATTGTTCCACCTGCTGATGTAGATGTGTTCATGGTGGCTCCAAAGAGTCCAGGGCATCTGGTCAGGCGAACTTATGTGGAAGGCAACGGCGTGCCAGGCCTGCTGGCAGTACACCAGGATGCCACCGGTAAGGCCAGACAGATAGGAATGGCTTATGCAAGGGGTATTGGCTGCACCAGGGCCGGTGTGATTGAGACCACGTTTTTGGAAGAGACTGAGACTGACCTGTTCGGTGAGCAGGTGGACCTGTGCGGCGGTACGGTCAGCATGATCAAGGCATCATTCGAAACACTTGTAGATGCAGGTTACCAGCCTGAGATAGCCTACTTTGAGACTCTGCATGAATTGAAGCTTATA
>NKAJ01000460.1_pt2 | contig 10083 bp, 11 predicted proteins | sample 1556001 | NCBI WGS metagenome assembly NKAJ01 (sample SAMN06204642, study PRJNA360343) | marine sediment metagenome | isolation source: Jiulong cold seep at northern South China Sea | place: China: South China Sea, Jiulong cold seep | collected 2013-06 | reverse complement strand
TTCAACATGTTTTACAATGTCCAATATGTCGAGGAATGCTAAAAATTGACATATCGAGACATTTTTTGAATCTATGTGGTTTTTGAGGGAGTCGCTGAAGACGACTCCTTTAAACACTGTTATAATTTCCTTCATATGAGGTGGGACTGACAACGTATTTATACATGTCGGTGGGGGGAATTATTCGTTAGGATGATAGGCTATGCNGACCAATGAAAGTTTGATCATTCCACCGACATCGTACCTGAAATGCCAATCTTTATTGCTGTAAAAGTTGTGTTCAACATGTTTTACAATGTCCAATATGTCGAGGAATGCTAAAAATTGACATATCGAGACATTTTTTGAATCTATGTGGTTTTTGAGGGAGTCGCTGAAGACGACTCCTTTAAACACTGTTATAATTTCCTTCATATGAGGTGGGACTGACAACGTATTTATACATGTCGGTGGGGGGAATTATTTGTTAGGATGATAGGCTATGCCTGAAAAAGAGATAGACTTTTAAGTCGAAAAGCTAATTGGATTTTCTCTGTGATAAAACCCGAAAAGGCAAATTCAAGCTTGGACGGAAGACGTCACGCAAGAAGTTCAGACAAAAGATGACGGATATGAATATATGGTTGAAGCGTATCCGAAATTCTGTCTAACTGAAAGAATGGTGGAAGGTACTGGGCCTAAAGTTGCTTGGACATTACCTCTATTACGGAATGAGCGGTAACATGCGAATGCTACGGAACTTCTACCATCAAATCGTGATACTTGCCTTCAAATGGATAAATAGACGCAGCCAGAAGAAAAGCTACAACTGGGATCAGTTTCACCGTTTCATTCAATTTAATCCACTTCCGAAGCCGAAGATATATCAATCGCTATAAGACCTGAAACCGTAGAGGATGTGCTTCTGAAGAGCCGGATAAGGGAAATCTTCATGTCCGGTTCTGAGAGGGGGCTCATAGTAACCTTGGGGCTAATACTCCAATAAGAGGTGCGCTATGGGCTCTACTCGACATTTACACAAATTTTAACTAAAGTCAGTGTCAACAAAATAACTGATTTTTGGAACAGTGCCTGGTTAATTATATGGAATTTAAGATGATATGGAATATTTTCATATATTTTGGCTTATCATCCCTAAAATAGTTGGAATGCCGTTTTACAGGACTGACGGTTCTGGTCTGGTTGATGGAATGCTTGGAATTGGTCTATGAAGTTTATGATTCGAGTTTCAGTATGGCTTCGGCCAGGTCTCCACCGGTTTCCTTGAGAGCTGTCATTGCCTCATCTTTGGTCTTTCCGGTCTGCTCGGCGACGAGCGCCACATCTTCATCAGGTATGGGAGTTTCCCTTGGTACTTCATGGGGTGTGCCTACTATCTGGTAGGTTGTCATGCCTGGGGCAGCCACCTTTGTCACATTGGCATCATCAAAAATAATATCAGTATCAGCGGTCCTGATTATGACTTGTTCTACATCAGCGATCTCATCGGATTTAATCCCCATCTGCTTCATCATCTGGTTCATGGCCCGGGGATTCATACCGCCCATTCCTGCTGGTCTTTTTGCCATTTTGTTTTCACCTGATGTGTAGATATACACTCCAATATTAAAACATTATTCTAAATGGGTCATGTTTTCTTAATATCAGTGGTAGTGTGGGAAGGAAAAATTTGCCGGTGATTTTTAAGGTGGATCGAAATATAAATATCTATTTACGGTGACCTAAACATTCCAGAAACAAATGGTTATTATGTGTAAGTCCACTACAAATTAATAACATATTGCTTATTGATGGTGATTTATAGCCCAATTACAACTAAATGGTACCTTAAATCCTCATTTTTTAACCCATATAAACTCTCCTGATTATTCCATTTTTTAGAATAATATTGGCTAAAGTATCCCTCCCTCTCGATTTTACTCTACTACTTGATTCGATAATTACTTCCAACAACACTTAGGAAAAACCGTTTATTTGGTAATCCTGAACAATGACGAATGAAAATAACACCGAAAACCTGAATATATACCTCCGCGATTTAGAAAGAAAAAACGCTAACTTAGAGAAAGAGCTCGAAAAAGAGCAAAATGAAAAGATAATCGTCATTCAGGAAAAGAAGAAACTCGAAACAGGATTCAGGATTGACGGTAAAAACAGTTGGTTATGGGTTTTTACCTCTACGATGGCTTCTTACTATAAAGTTGCTCCAACTCGTGGTCATACTGTGCCGTAAGAAACTCTGGAAGGATTCAACGGTGTTTTGGGCAGAGATGCATGGAAGCCATACGATTTAGTAAAATGTGCGGGATATCAGCTTGACCTTCTTCATGTAAACAGATGGTTGGAATGAGATTTATGGGAATGGTCAAGAAAAGGTTTGAGCAGTCTTCAGAAAGCGAAATTCAAAATGTTACTGCTTCCTAAAGGTGAGTAGTTACCCCTTCTTTTACACCCATAACAACTGTTTTAGTGATCTTTTTACCCAGGTCAGTATACGGACCTGCGTATTCTATATAGGGTTGAGGCTGTTTTTCATATGCAACAATAACAGCGTCAGTTGTTGTTCCGAGAAAGTCAAATCCCATGTTAAGAAGTGCAAGTCCTTTTGCTTCAGTGGCAGTAATTATTGCCCCCAACATTGCACCCTCAGACAGGATTCCCTTTATCACCAGGATTATGTTTATTGTCCCTATGTTTGCCCTATGTGGCGAGGGATGGGTAATACCTGCCNTGAGATTTATGGGAATGGTCAAGAAAAGGTTTGAGCAGTCTTCAGAAAGCGAAATTCAAAATGTTACTGCTTCCTAAAGGTGAGTAGTTACCCCTTCTTTTACACCCATAACAACTGTTTTAGTGATCTTTTTACCCAGGTCAGTATACGGACCTGCGTATTCTATATAGGGTTGAGGCTGTTTTTCATATGCAACAATGACAGCGTCAGTTGTTGTTCCGAGAAAGTCAAATCCCATGTTAAGAAGTGCAAGTCCTTTTGCTTCAGTGGCAGTAATTATTGCCCCCAACATTGCACCCTCAGACAGGATTCCCTTTATCACCAGGATTATATTTATTGTCCCTATGTTTGCCCTATGTGGCGAAGGATGGGTAATACCAGCAGTGACAAAGGTTGTCAGGTAGTCATCTGTCATTACACACAGATCGTCCATGTTCACCGCTGTCAGGAGTCCAAAATACGGTCTTTGCATCTGAAGAGAATCAGCCAGTCGGTCCATGTATTGTACAGGTTCGAAATGGTCAAAATCCTGTTGTACCTGATGGTTGAACAGACAATCCACATGCCTGCGACCGCCGTTTATCCCCGAACTTATAGCTTCGAACCCGCCCTCGATTATCAGCGTAGAATCTTTAATGTAATGTATCATGCAGTGGCTCCAGTACAGGTATTACATAAAGTGAGTTTGTAATTTCATTTGTAATTACTTCTACATTAATATTAAATGCACGTTCAATATTAGACGATGTCAGCACCTGTCCAGGGGTGCCGGCAGAGATCAGTTTTCCGTCCTGGAGAAGACATATCTTATCACAATAATAAGCAGCAAGGTTCAGGTCATGAATAACTGCTACCACAACCATACCCTTTCGAGAAGCATTTTTCACAAGATTTAAGATATCGATCTGATTTGTTATATCAAGATGTGAAGTTGGCTCATCCAGAAGCAAGATCTTAGGATTCTGTGCAAACGCCCTTGCAATGATCACTCGCTGCAGTTCCCCACCGCTTAACTGCGTGATCAAACGGTCTTTCAAAAAAAGGGTATTTGTTTTTTCCATTGCATCCCTCACTATATTGATATCCTCAAACGTTTCAGATCCTTTAATATAAGGAGTCCGTCCCATTAATACGATATCTTCTACAGTGAACTCAAAGTTTATTGATATCACCTGGGAGACGACTGCCACCTTTTTTGCGATCTGCGTGCTTTGCATCTCATTAACATCCATCCCATCGATAAAAACTGTCCCTGAGATGGGTTCTAAAACCTTTGTTATGGCCTTTAACAGCGTTGTTTTTCCTGAACCATTGGGTCCTATGACCCCGACAACTTCCCCCTCACTGGCTTTGAGTGATATCTCNAACCTTTGTTATGGTCTTTAACAGCGTTGTTTTTCCTGAACCGTTGGGTCCTATGATCCCGACAACTTCCCCNCAAAAAAAGGGTATTTGTTTTTTCCATTGCATCCCTCACTATATTGATATCCTCAAACGTTTCAGATCCTTTAATATAAGGAGTCCGTCCCATTAATACGATATCTTCTACAGTGAACTCAAAGTTTATTGATATCACCTGGGAGACGACTGCCACCTTTTTTGCGATCTGCGTGCTTTGCATCTCATTAACATCCATCCCATCGATAAAAACTGTCCCTGAGATGGGTTCTAAAACCTTTGTTATGGCCTTTAACAGCGTTGTTTTTCCTGAACCATTGGGTCCTATGACCCCGACAACTTCCCCCTCACTGGCTTTGAGTGATATCTCCTCCAGGACATGCCTGTGTCCATAACCGGCGCTCAGGTCTCGAATCTCAAGCATACAGGCTTTGCCTCCTCTTTCGTAACAGGTATATGAAAAACGGTGCACCGAACATGGCGGTCACGATACCCACAGGTAGTTCGACCGAGTCCAGGATGGTCCTGGAAAAGGTATCGCAGAGTACCAGGAAGACCGCACCCATCAGGGTTGAAGCCGGAAAAAGTATCCTGTGATCAGGACCGACTATAATGCGCATGATATGAGGGATAATAAGCCCCACAAAACCGATGATCCCGCTAACAGATACAGCCGCAGCCGTGACCAGTGCGGATAATACCAGCACATACCGCTTCACTTTCTCAATGTTTATACCCAGGTACTGTGCCTGTTCTTCTCCCAGCAGCATTACATTCAGGCTCCAGGCAAAACGATACAGTACAAGGATGCCAAAAATTATCATGACAGATGTGATCTTCACCTTATCCCAGCTTGCTGTCCATAGGCCGCCCATCAGCCAGAAGATTATCTGGTGAGGTGAATGGGAAATGAATATGATCAGGGAAGTGAGTGCAGCGAGTAGCGAACCAACTGCTATACCGGACAGTAAGAGTGTATCGACCGGCACCTTTCCCCCTATCTTTGATATGTTATATACCACAAAGATTGTGAGAACAGCCCCTATAAATGAGAGTAACTGGACCGGCATCAGCAGCACAAAAGCAAGGGCTGCTCCCAGTGCCGCACCAGAAGACATCCCGATTATATACGGGTCAGCCATCGGGTTTTTCAACAACCCCTGCATTGCACAACCGGCTGTGCTTAAGGCTGCACCCACCAGGGCTGCAAGGATTATCCGGGGAAGGCGGATGTCAGTGATGATAACCTCCTGGCTGTCAGTCCAGGTCTTTTCAATAAAAGGATTTGCCATCAGGATCTTTGCAGTGAGAGACGGGAATATCTTTTCAGTTATGTCTAATGCGCTATTAATTATTTCAGCTACCAGGATCTTTGTGGTGATACCCGGAGAGATACTGGTAGAGCCTATGGCTGTATTGCTGATTATTGCTGCAATCAGGAGTAATGCCAGTATAAAAATAACTGACTTGCCGGGTTTAGCCATGATAGTTATCTCTTAGATGTGGATAAATGTAGATGCATATTGATGGACATGAATGCATGTAGATGATTGAGAGTAAATCATCTACTATAATCTTTTTCGTTTTGAATAAACCATCAGTATCATGCCAAGTGCAAGTATCATACTAAAGCCAGGTGTCGAAGATATGTCGGATGTAGGTAATACAATCTCCTCTGGCTGTATCTCAGGTGCGATATAACTATGCAGTTCAGCTAATCCCTGGACAATCCTCGGACCTGCCAGTTCGATTGTGTTCGGATCGTCTACAGGATAGACTTTATTATTTTTCACTGCATCCGTTTGCGCCAGTACCTGGTTACCGGTTATGGCTTCCATTATGGTATATGACCCTCCACCCATACCTGAACAGATTATGATCTGCGGGTTTTTATCAACAACGTCTTCAATACTTATGACCGGCCAGCCTTCTGCTTCGATTATATTTTTGCCGCCAGCCATTTGTATCAGGTCATCGGGATAGGAACCTGCACCTGCTGCATACATGGGCTCATGCCAGACGATATAAAGCACGCGGGGCTTTCTGCTGTTGGGGATATCTTCGGTCATGACTGCTATATCACTGATCTGAAGCGTCATATCAGCGATGAGCGATTCAGCAGTATCATCATTTCCTGTAATGTTCCCCACAAGCCGGATGTTCTCAAGAATATCATCCATTGTTTTTGGGTTTAATGAGACTACAGTGAGGTCCAGGTTTTTCAATGTATTGACCGTCTCCTCGCCGTTGCCATGTTCGGCAAGGACAAGGTCAGGAGTAAGGTTCACCACTGCTTCGATATTTACGGTCGAGAATCCACCGATCTTGGATAGATCGACAGCTTCCGGAGGATATGTATCATACGTGGTGCCGCCAACTACTCTGTCGCCAGCACCAACTGCGAATAATATCTCTGTATTACATGGGGACAGAGACACGATCCTTGTTGAATTAGTAATTGTTACGGTATGGCCGAAATTGTCAATTACATCAATAGGGTAGCCCTGAACACTATGAAGCAAAATCATAGGCAAGAAAAATAGCAATGCAATAATCAAAGATAGTCTGGTCATATTTCCAGGACTTGCTTATAGTATGAGGTGATAAGTATTTAACTTTTAGAGCAATGGTTGTTACCCATATGAGCAATGATTTATCTCAATCGTTATACCCCGCAGCTCTGCTGCGGTTGGGTGTGCCGTCGCAACGCTTGATGTTATGCAGCAAACTGTAATTCATATTGGCGTATGTGCTGTGTATCTACACAAATCTTCTGTTAAATTTTCCAACTTATTTCTTGGCAGTCCCTAAGTCAACCTATATTATATACTGCTCCAAAACTTTAAATGTAAGAGGAAGGTCTGGGGTGCACCCCTTATATCGGACAACAAGTTAAGCAAGCAAGACGTTTTTATTCGTGCTGATTTAGTCTGGGATAACATCCAGGATTGTCAGAGAATGGAAACCTACACTATATCGGTCATGAATCCAATCTACTGCCCAATTGAAAGCATCTTAATATCACCATAATGCATTTCTCCTACCTTAGGTTTCATTATTCCTGCTATTGACTCTATTGATCATTCTTTTCACCATGTTCAATTTCATTCTCCGAAGGCAGTTTTTGCATTAATCTATTGTGACAATTTTTCAGAATCATAAGAGGAAATAATAACGAAACATACATATTTAATAATATGTAATACAAAGTAAGATGAATCATAATAAAAGTATTATACTATTTTTGTTTATCTTTTTCTTATTAATCCTACCCTCTGCGGGAGAAACAGAATGGATTGACTGTGGTAAAAAAACGCTTTATTGGGGTGAAACGATTAATATCAATGACTATACTATTGAAACAGTAGATTTCAGCCCCAGTAGATTTACCGATTTTGATGATGACTGGGTGCTGCTGGAAATATATAAAGATGAGGCCTATTTGGAAGGCACCACACTTTCAATTAATAATTCTCAGTTCAATGATACTGCTATCCTTTGCAATGATAAATTAAAAATAGTAGTTAAAGATGTTATAACAGGTTATGATATACCCTCTCCATATGCCATATTCCAGGTATATATACTCAAAGAAGAAACTGCATCCCCTCCAATTACACCTGAGCAATGGATTAACAATACACTTGAATTGTCTAAATTCGTAACAAAAGAAATTCATGCCGGAGACTGGATAGATGTTGAAATCAGGGTGGAGGGATTAAAGGATATTGACCTTAATATTATTATTAATGATTTTATTCCGGCAGGATTTGAACTGGTCCCGAATCCGGATAGAAAATTGGTATGGAACCTGAGCCTCTCTGGTAAAAAAAATTCAGACTCATGCTGTTATTCAATGAAGGCATCAAAACCGGGCACATTTATCATTCCCTCTGCCAAGGCAATAGTTGAATATCATGGAGCTACTTATACAAAAACTACAGAAATTTCCAAAATCATCATTCATGGCCCCGATATTAATTTAACAAAGACTGCACAAATATTGGAAAACAAAAGTATAGCTGTTACTGTTTCAGTCCGGAATATCGGTGATCGAGCCACTATGGTATATATTACAGATGAGATTCCAGAGAATGCAGACCTGGTTCTTGGGGATCCGAATTTCAATGTAGTAGCACAACCGGATAAAATCTATTCAAATGATTATATTTTTAAGACAAATAACAATATTGATCTTCCCGCTGTCACAGCTACATTTAAGGACTACAGGGAACGCCAACATGAAGTACGATCGGAAATAGTAACCGTTATTGTTCAAACACCGTTAGCGACACCTTCACCAACTACCATATCCAATAGCACTCAAACTTTAGATATCCAGCAACCTGATAACAATTCTATAAATGAAAAGCTGGAAAATACATCAATTCATGATATGTTATTATTAGGACTAATATTATCAGCTACTGCAATTTTATACAATGTTATACGCAAAAAGTTTCAAATGAATAGATGAATGTATGATGAAACATTCACTCTAAAGTTTTGATATTAATGTTATTAATCACGAGTTTTATAACATTTAAGAATTACGTTTCTAAATAAAAGTATCACAAAATCATACTATAATGGTGCTTAATATGAAAATTATCAGTGATGACTTCGCAATCTCCGAAGTAATGGCTCTACTGATGCTGGTGCTGGTGGCAGTCTCAGCATCTGCTGCGTACTATACCTGGATTTCTAACCTGCAGGAAGAGGTACAGACCACAGGCTCCGAGGTTGCAGAGACCAGGCTGAATACCTTTATGTCCGAAATAGAGGTGGTATGCTATCCGGAATATGTGTATTACAATACCGATTCCAATCTGGACGGCGAAATAGCTGCAAACACCACCCTGGATGAACGTTTTATCCAGGAAATACAGGTGCTTGTGATAAATAAAGCTCTATTTAATTTGACTAATGTAAAAGTGAAGGTGGTATCCTTTGGGCATGGGAGCCTTGATTGGGCTGCTCTGCATTTTGACCACAGTACAAAAACACTTCAAGATAGAGAAGAGGATGGGTATGGTTTAAACGGTGAATTAATTTACTTTAAATCAAAAAATAAAACTAATACATCAATAAAGTACATCACTGAGGAGGGATACCCGTATTTTGCTTCAAATTATTCAAATGGCAACACAACTATCAACACCACCAACCTCACTGATATAATGCCGCTTCACAATCCCACCTACGAGATAGAAGATATCTCCAAAGGCGAAGTTGGTACCGGATATGTGTATCTGTTAATAAACCGTACAGCACTTCCTGCTGAAACTGCCTTAAAGCTTTACATCACCAATGACCAGGGAGTTGATGCATATCGAACCATCCAATTTAGCATCCAATAAAGAAGCCACCAGCAATATCATCTCCACAGTACTGCTCATGATCATCTTTTTAGGTGTGGTTTTGTCTGCCATCTCCTTCGCCACTCCCCTGCTTGGCAGGACGCTGGCAGCTGCGGATATGCAAAGAGCAAAGGATGTGCTTTCTTCACTAGATGAGGTCATCAGGACAAATACTGAGGGGACACTGGAATATAGATTATATAATGGATTTTTGTGTGGGGAAAAACAGAGAATTGATTTGCAAATCAACTACAGCTCCAACAATTCAATATATAGTACTACCAGCCTCTACAGCTGTACTCTTTACTATAGGCAAGCAGAGGAATATCCTTCTCCTTCCATCAGCTACTCACCTGAAATATCACTGCAAAATAAGAGTACACTGCACCTTGTTATATCAGAGATCGACTATGACCTTGTCCCTCAGCCAGGATATCACAAGATCAGGTTCAACAGTTATTCGGAGAACAACAGCCATACAGGGGACTTTACAGTTCATCTTATCGATCACCAGTATAACCGCTCGCGGTACTTTTTTAACATAACTAAATTAGATTTAGAGTTAAGAAAAATCAGTATATGGGATGAGGAATG
>NKAJ01000753.1_pt1 | contig 10087 bp, 9 predicted proteins | sample 1556001 | NCBI WGS metagenome assembly NKAJ01 (sample SAMN06204642, study PRJNA360343) | marine sediment metagenome | isolation source: Jiulong cold seep at northern South China Sea | place: China: South China Sea, Jiulong cold seep | collected 2013-06 | reverse complement strand
CCTTTGAGCTGTGTAATGTTGTCGGTGGGGTCCAGTATGATGATTGTTGAAGGGGTTTCCTGCCAGAATTCTTTGGCTGACGTTTCGGAATCGAAAGGTTCGAGTAGTCGACAATATAAATCCTGGGCGAGGGTTTTCGGCAAGCTCAGTTCTGTCTTGNCGAACTCCAATTCGCTGTATACATCGCTTCCTTTGAGCTGTGTAATGTTGTCGGTGGGGTCCAGTATGATGATTGTTGAAGGGGTTTCCTGCCAGAATTCTTTGGCTGACGTTTCGGAATCGAAAGGTTCGAGTAGTCGACAATATAAATCCTGGGCGAGGGTTTTCGGCAAGCTCAGTTCTGTCTTGTCTGGCCAGTGGTTGATGTATTGCATGGTTTATGTCTCCATAAATGAAAAAAGCCAGCGCCTCGATGTGAGGGACTGGCTTTAAAGTTGATGATGATGGGTGTTGTTACTTATTCATATTAGATACAGTTGTTTGCGTAAATACTATTTGTGGTGTTATGTTTGTGGTTTGGAATATAGTTATTTTAAATAATTAAGTGATGGGTTTAGGAATGAGAAATAAGATAGGGTTACCCTCTGATATTNGTTGGGATAATGCCGTGGTTGAACGCTTTTTTGGAAGCCTCAAACATGACTGGATATTTAAAATTGCTCAACCAACCCGTGAGCATATGAAAAAAGATGTAGCGGCTTACATGAGGTATTACAACCTTGAGAGGCTGCATACTACGAATGGTGATCAGTCACCAATTAACTATGAAAATTCTCTAAAAAAAGTGTCCGGAATGACTTGACCAGTACAACGCGACGAATTAAGAATAGAGAGAGTGAACATAGGGAATTTAAACTTAAATTCGAAAATAACAATATAGCTAAATATGCAAAAGCAATGGCCGCTTTTTCTAATAGGGATGGAGGCGTGCTCTTCTTCGGTATAAAAGATCGCCCAAGAGAATTAATAGGCGTGCAGGAAAATGAAATACCTGATGATGTAGTTGTATCAAATTTTTTAAAAGAATATTTTCAGCCAGAAATATCATTCAACTCAGAAACAATTGATATGTTAGGGAAACAAGTTCATGTATTGATTGTTGCAAAATCAAATATAAAGCCTGTTATTTGTAAAAAGTCAAAACAGATAAGAGCGGTTCAAGGGGGTGTTGAAAAGATAGCGTTGAGAGAAGGGGCGATTTATTACAGGTATTCTGCCTCTTCTGAAGAAATCAAGTATGCTGATTTGCGTGTAATGTTAGATGAGGATAGAACGTTATATTTTAAATCTATGATTGATAATATTACACTTTTAAATCAGGTTGGCTATGATCGTGCTGCAGTTGTCGATGCCAAGGACTTAAGTGGCGATAATCAAATAGCATCAGTTTATATAACTGATAAAACAGCGAAAAATCTAAACTGGATTGATCGTGGAAAGTTTGTTGAAGATGCGAGTGAAGGAAATAGCGCATATTATGTCGTAAGAAATGTTGAAATTAAACACGGAGTTGAAGTGCCTACGCCGACTGATTTTGCGAAAACACATCCCTTAACGAAAACGGCATTAATAAACGAAGTAAGAATTAGAGGTATGGATTTTGAAGGCGTGACATGGAAGCTTGGGATTAAAGAAAATGGCACCTTCCATATTTCGAGCTACCATGGTAAAAATAAAATACATAAGTATACAGAGACTGCAAAAGAAAAAATATTAGAGGCGTTTCCGTTAGAAATGGCCGATAGGAAAGGGGCTATTGGTGTGGTTACTGAAGAGTATAAGAAAGCATTACGTTCATCAGGGTAAATAATGCTTTGAGGTTGGCCTATATTTAAACTTAAGTATACTAGTGCTACTCTCTAGAAAAGTTACTTCTTAGTTACCTTCTCTCTTATAGCATCATACCTGTAATTAACTATACTGCCATCAAGTAAGCTATCTACAGCGAACTGAATAGCATCTAAGGGCGCAATGAACCACTCTTTTGGTTTGCGCATCTTCCCTTGTTTATCAGCTACTTCAATATCCAGACATGCATTACCAAAAAATGTATGTAGTAGGTTCTCAAACTTCTGTGCATTGATGTTGTAACACTGATAGCCTGCAATTAATTTAACGGGAGCCATTAAGTAAGTCGGCTCATTCTCAGCATTAGCAATTCGTTTTTCAATAGACATCGTTGAATAACCAATCTTATGAAGATTGTTAACATTTTGAATATCTGGATTCTTGCTTAAGGATGAAAGAATATAGATATACCCTGACTCGGTATCTTCTTCATTAACATCTGACAGATTGTTGTACACTTTATGCAAAGACTCTTCATTTGATTCTGTGACAGACCTGCCGTTTTTGTATAATTGTTTTGATAAAGAGCGGTATAACATATTAGATTCAGTTCCGTTCTCAAAAATACATCGTGTTCTTCCATCCTTTCTTGTGCGTTGCCCACTAGAAAATTGTTGCTCATTTATTTTCGCATCAATACTCTCTAGATAGAGTAAAACCCCATCAAGAATAAAATATCCTCCATCTCTTAGGTCCTGGTCTTGAAAAGGCTGTAGTTTTCTCCTTCCAGATGCTAAATCACCTTGCACTGTCTTCAGCATTGCTTCATATTTTGAGTAATCCTTACACGGTTTTCTTCGAGCAACAAAGTCAGGCTCAGCTCTTTCTAGAGAAACATTTTTAAGATTGAAGATACTATCGGGCCCATCATCAAGTAAACCCAAGTCATCATCTGCAAATATGTCCTCGACAGAATTTATCTCTTTTTCCTGTGCTTGATAGTTAGCGCCAGATTCAGCGACTTGTTGTTCTAGATGTACAGTTAACAAATTATGTGTATCTATAGGGACTAACGCTTGGCATTGTTCTGGGTTTTGACGAATAGCATTTAGTCGTTGTGATAACATGAACTCTGGTACATTTGCCATATCTGCTTCAGGCTCACGCTTATTAGCAGTGATAAATTCATTGATTTCATTAAACTTTGAAATTAAATGTTCATCCGCAGTAGGTGCTGAAGTTTTGGGTTTTACATCAAGCAAGCCCATATCATCATCTTCAATGACCATCTTTAGCCAATCAAGGTTCACGTTAGACTCCTTGCTTCCTACGCTGTTCTTTGATGTAAATCAGACATTCTGCTAAACGTTTTTCTATCAGGTCAGATGAAGTTATATCTGGCTCCCTTCCTTTGACTTTTACAAATGCTTTTACTTTTGGCCAAAGAATTTTTGCTTCTTCAAAATCCATTTGTATACGTGTGGCTTCAATAGATTCTTGTATTAATTTTAATACATCAGTCGTTACAGATTTAGATAGGATTTCAAATGCTTTTTGGAATGGGTTAACCGAGTCAATTAAATCAATGTGCAAATCTTCGATATTAATAAACTTATCCGCCATGCGAATAAACTTTTTTCCGCCTTCTTCTTTGATTTCTGCCGTACCAATTGCAGAATCAACCACAACATATTGGCGAACCTCTTCTATTTCCTCTGGTGTTAAATCAGGGTATTTCAACTGAATTATTTTTGGAATTAGCACCTTGTTAACTACCTCTGGGTCTACCTTGCCCGCAGAGGCAGCAATAATTTTATTATCCTGAAGAATTGCAGCTTTAAGTTCTGCAAGATCAGTGTCAACAATGTCCTTTGTTCGTTTTGTGCTAGGTTCCTTAAAGCCACCAACCTTCATTGTTCCTGGCGGTGTAACCTCATCATCATCTGTTCGTTTTGTCTTGAATTTAAAGTTAGGTGCCAATACTTGCTCCATAAGTAAAGAAGCAGTTATGGCTTTCAACATATTGTTTACTGCATATTTAACCTGATCATCTTCTGCGTCAGGTTGAGCGATTAAGTTTGTGAATTGAGCATGTGTTTTATTGCTACTATCACGAGTGGCTCTACCAATGATTTGAATAATTTCTGTTAGTGAGCCTCTATAACCAACAGTCAATGCGTGTTCACAATACTCCCAGTCGAAACCTTCCTTGGCCATTCCAAGCGCAATAATAATATCCATATCATCTAGGCTATTAATCTTACGAAGATAGTCAATCATCTTATCTCTATCTCTAGGATCATCATGAACGAGGTCAGCAACTTTAATTATTTTTCCATCGTTACGCTTAACTAGAATAACGCCTGTGTCGGGATCTTTACTTTGAAACTCGCCGATTACATCAATAATGGCATCTACTTCATCATATTTATCTTTGGTTGATTCGCCAGCATTGGGGCTAGGTATATGGATGATCGTCTTTTTATCGGTATCTAATACTTCACCTATGGCCGATGTGTATTTGCCTTGATAGAAGTGATAACCAATGCCTAAAGATTTAAGATACTTGTATCAATTTAGCTGTTCGTAGTAGTTGAAAGTTACCTTGCTAAATTTAGCTTCATTCTCTGGTAGTAATACTGGAACAGTATCACCACGAAAATATGTGCCTGTCATTGCTACTATATGCGCGCTGCTATTTGCCATAATAGATCGCAATACATCACCTAGTACATTTTTTCCATCAGCTGACACATGATGAAATTCATCGATAGCTAATAAAGTATTATTAAAAGAAGAATCATCTATTTCCTCAAAAGCAAAACGTAATGTCGCATGTGTGCAGATTAAAATATCATCGTCACCTTCCAAAAAGCGTTTAAAAGCTTTGACTCTGCTTGTTTCACCACCGGGTGTGCATAGGTTGTTTTCGTTTTTAACATTCCAGTCAGTGAAGAAACCATAATCACCTAACTTAGTTGAATCGAAAGAGCCACCAATTGAGCGTTCAGGTACGGCAACAATAGCTTTACTTAATCCTTGATGATGTAACTTATCTAGTGCAAGAAACATCAAGGCGCGAGNCATCGTTATGAAAGTGGCAGCTTGATCATTACATCAAACCAGCCATTCAGTCACTGGGATCAGATATTCCCGGACACATTAATGACCGTAGCTGCCATTGACCGCATTATCCATCATGCCACGATTCTTGAAATCGACGGCGACAGTTACAGGAGGAAACATCAGAAAAAATCATAAAAAAACTTAAACACTCAACCGGCCATCATAATTGTCGCCAAACCGGACAAAATAATTGACGCGAGACACGCATACCCATTTCATTCGTGGATGTGCTTTCGCCTGTCTGTGCATAAGTGACTTCAATTAAATTAGGCATGGTGATCTTCCATTGATTGTTCATATAGCTTAAACAAGCATTCCAATCTCTCTTCATCTGTATGAAACGGATTTTTTCTATAGATTCGATCTACAATTTTATCATTTTCCGTATGTGCTACCAGTAAATTGGAAGGCATCTTATCTGGGTCTTACATGTTTGAAAGTGATAACTCAGGATTATTCTCTCTTATTGCGAGGATGTTTAAAGCTGAATCAGTAAGTTCTGTGATAAGGGTATCAGTTAATTCGGGTATTGGGAAAGTGTTGTAACTCAACTTAACAGAATATCTAAACCCAGTTCTGAGTCTCCCACTAGTGGTAGAAAACCAAACATAGTGCATGCGAGAGGAGAGAATGCTTAGGACGTAAAGCTCAGCATCGTAAATAGCGAACGCTGCTTCGTTAATAACACTGCTTTCCCCAGAGATAAACCCACACGGCACGTATATACGTCGCTCAGTTGTAGTTCTTGGAAATATTATAGCAGTGGTGTTTTTATGGGTTCGGTAACAAAATCGATGTGGTAAATGCGCAACCTTTTTTGCATCTCTTCCCGCACAGCTCCGATATTGTGCACATTGATCCAGCCTTTCTTTAATAAAATCGAAGCGTAAAGCCTCCTCAATTTCGTTGTCATCAATCCAAAGGCAGTATCGTTCTTTACCTGACAAAAAATCTGTTGCACCCATATAGCGTTTTATAAAATGTTTTATCTCAGGGTCATTGCTAATGATAGTTTCGTACTCAGCTTTCTCAATCACCAAATTCTTTCCATCGATTGCGTTACTTCCCATGCACATCTGGGGTAGCCATGATATAGGTGTAGATTCTGGAACAACGACTGTCTCACCACCTGGAATCAAATAAGGACTTATCCTGCTTACTTTGTTCGCATAAAGATCATGATATATAGTACATAGGTCACCAGAGCTATTCCTTACACCAACGATAATACATGTAACTCCTGCATTGTCTTTTGCGCTATTTGACCAAGTAAAAGATGTATGAGTGAAATGAATCTGTAATCCTAATGAAAATACATGTGGCCATAGCAAAGATACTTGCTCTCCCTGGCATATTGACTTGGTTGAGACAAATGCATATTTAGCATTTTTTTGTTTTATATAGCTTGAAGCCTTCATGAACCAGCAGCCAATATAATCCAGTAATTTTGCGTTTTTTAATCCGCAGGCATCCATGTCTTCTTTGTTTTCATCGGAAAGCTTCTTACCGCCTAGGTATGGGGGGTTACCTAAGATAAAAACATCGCCATCACTGCTGCATACACTTTCCCAATTGACTCTGCATGCATTGGTACAGACAATATTTCCGCCTTTCTTCAATGGAAGCGATGGCAATATGTTGCCAAACTCGATTCTAAATTCTAAGTTCATTTGATGTTCGGCCAGCCAAAGTGACAATATCGCAACTTCGTGTGCAAAGTCATCAAGCTCAATGCCGTAGAACTGATTTAATTTTATTTCAGAAAACGCCTGAAACATTTGTCCAGTTTTTTCATATTCGATTTCCTGTAATTGCTTGAGTATCTCCATTTCAAGATTACGTAACTCTTTGTACGCAATAATTAAAAAGTTTCCGGAGCCACAAGCTGGGTCAAAAACCTTAATTTCCCCTAGTCGCTGTAATAGCAGTTGAAGCTTTTTCGGTTTGTCTTCATACTTTTCAAACTCATCATATAAATCATTTAGAAATAGTGGCTCAATTACCTTCATTATGTTGGTGACAGAGGTATAGTGCATTCCCATCCCTCCACGCTGGTCGGGATGAACGACTGCCTGCATCATAGAGCCAAATATATCAGGGTTTATATCTGACCAATCAAGTTCACTACCACATTCAATTAACATTTTTCGTGATTTGGTTGAGAATGTAGGTGATGAGATATTGTCTTCAAATAGGCCGCCATTAACATAAGGGAAGCTTGATAGGTAATCAGGTAGGTTTCCTCTTTCATTGTCAGCAGTATTGAGTACGTCGAAGAGTCGATTCAAATAGTCGGCTAAATCAGTGCCATCGACTTTTGTATGTGACTCAACAACATGGCTAAATTGATTTGTTGAGAATATTTCAGTGTCTTCAGCGAAGAAACAAAAGAGTAAGCGGGTTAAGAATACATTCAGATTATGTATCTCTGAAGTATCGTTTTGGTTGGATTCGTCAAAGTTATCTGCCTTGATGAGGTCAAATAGCTTCGCCATTTTTTCAGCAGCTTTGACGTCTGCGGGATTCTCTCCCTGATATACAGCTTTTTCCATGCCAGCCCAGGGTAGAAAGAAGTCAAAATGTTTAGGTAACTCTGAAAACTTAATGTCGAGGGTATCACCTGTTTTAGTATCTACTGCTAGTAATTGGTTAAAGTTAGTGGTTATAACAAAGCGCAATTTGTGTCGGACAACAATCTTTTCCTTTTGCATACGGTCGATTTCAGCATGTAGCTCACTGCTATCTGTCTGTTTGAAATACAGGTGGCGTTTCCAAATAACTTCACCTAGTTCCGTTGCTAAATTACGTTCACCAGAGCGTAAGCGTGTTACTGACTGTTTGCGATGACCATAAGAAAGTAATAATTCGTAGATAAATTCTTCAGGTGGGCATTTGCCAGAGGCAAAATTGGATACCAGCTGTTTAATACTATCTTCGATTTGGGTAATAATCATAAAAATACTATTCGGGCAGTCATCTATGGAATGAAGTGGTTCATATTAATCTATTTGGCCGTGCCTGTACTAATTCGGATAAAATAGTTCGCAAATAGCGAATTATGTTGACAGATAGCGAACTCGCATGTTCTAATACAATTGTTGTTTGGATGAGATGATACTTCACCAGCTATGCATTGGGATGAAATGTTTATCCCGCGGGGGTTCGCCCCTACCGTAACCACCGGCACAACTGTTATCCGTGTATCGCGTTATAGGTTATTACGTTACTAGCTACGTTATTACCACGATATCGAATATCAATCGTACCAGATGTGGACCTCATGGATAGGAATCCATGGGTGAGATAGCACAGGGTTTATTGCCAATAACTCTCATTCTTCACGTTGGGTGAGAAGGTCGATCAATACTGATTGGCCTATAACGTGGAGGAATATTTAATGAAGCTTTATATTAAAGCGGCAAGCAACTATTGGCAGACACTTAGGAGGAAAAAACTTCGACCATGCAGTAAAAGAGTCATTTGGTGGGTTGTTAAACTAGCACTGATATCTTTGCGCTTAGTTTGCAAACTGATTGATTCATTGGACGGAGTGAATACCGATGACTAAGTGGTCCCTTGTGTAATTATTATGAAGGTACTGATATGTTGAACGAAGCGTTAAAACAGATAAGAGTGTTCCATCAAATGAAGCAAGTCGATCTTGCTAAAGATTTGAGCATTTCTAAATCGTATCTTTCGGAAATTGAATCCGGTCGTAAGTCCATTTCTATGGATATCTTACAAAAGTATGCTGAAATCTTTTCAGTCCCAGTTTCTTCTCTAATGTTGTTTTCAGAAAATATGGATGCTGCTAAAGCATCTGATAAGTTGCGTTTAAAGTGTGCCAATAAAATAATAAAAATAATGGAATGGGTTGGCGTACGCAATGAAACCAACAGCGAAGCGTAGACGAAAGCCACGCATTAAATCTAAAAATAAATCTTATTCTCAAAAAGATTCACCGTTATATAACCTCACCACTAAAAAGCGACTGGAAAAGTTGCTAGGAAAGTCAGTTAATGAATTAAAGTATTTATTATCTGAAAACAATTACCGTGTATTTTTCATTGAAAAAAATGGTAAGCAGAGAGAAATTCAAGCACCAACATATGAGCTAGATGTCGTTCACACGCGTATCGCTAGCATGTTGGTAAGAATAGCTGTACCAGATTACTTACACTCTGGCATAAAAGGGCGATCTAATATAACTAATGCGAAAGTGCATATAGGTGATCATCCGGTGTTAACAATGGATATACAAAAGTTTTATCCATCTGTAACAAAAAAATCGATATATCATTATTTTCAGTACTCAATGAATTCAGCGCCAGAAGTTGCTGGTTTGTTAGCTGAACTTTGTTCCTATGATGATCATATACCAACGGGAAGTCGGTTGAGTATGCCACTTTCGTTTTGGGCGAACTATGCAATGTATTCGAGCATACACTCATATTGTTTGCGCAAGGAAGGAACGATGTCAGTCTTTGTGGATGATCTAACTTTTTCTGGAAAAAATGTTAATAAATTATTCAGTAATAGTGTTAGAAAGATTGTACAAGATGCAGGGCTTATTGTTCATCCAGATAAAACACAATTATATGGTCGTGATAAGCCGAAGTTAATCACTGGCGTTATCGTTGATGATGATGGAATGAGTGTCAGGAATAAACACCACAAAGCCATTTATACATTATTTTCAGATATTCCAGAATGTAATGATGATGTACAACTTGAAGAAATGCAAAAGGAGCTGGTTGGAAGATTAAATGCCGCAGGTCAAATAGATCCAGTATTTAAGCAGCGAGCCTCACAGGTAAGGCGAATAGGCTTGAAACTATAATTCAGTAACCTGAATGAAGTAATAAATCTCTCTTCTCGTATCACCCAGAAAAAGTTTGCCCTAGCCAGTTATCCCCGTTGATTGCCAGCATAAATAACAATGAAAGTTTACGACTCGGTAAGAGTCATTCAATAACAGGAGTTGTTAATTATGAGTGTTTTCAAACGGGGAGGTGTAGGAAAGCTCAAACCTTCGACCCACCGACTAATGCTCCATGGTTCTGGCATGAGAGATTTCATAAGTAGCTGAATTCAAAGGAAATAAATAATGTAGCCAGAAGGGCATGGCCTAAGACCCGCCGACTAATAGTCCGTGGGTCCACGCATAAAAATC
>NKAJ01000116.1_pt1 | contig 10100 bp, 10 predicted proteins | sample 1556001 | NCBI WGS metagenome assembly NKAJ01 (sample SAMN06204642, study PRJNA360343) | marine sediment metagenome | isolation source: Jiulong cold seep at northern South China Sea | place: China: South China Sea, Jiulong cold seep | collected 2013-06 | reverse complement strand
TATGGTGGTAGCGGTGCTGGATGGTGTAGATGTGGATTCGGGCACGGCGTGGGAGATTGGGTACGCCTATGCGTAGGGGTTGCCTGTGTATGGGCTGCGGACGGATTTTCGGATGAAGGGACTGTGAATTTGATGATAGAGTGGTCGGTTGTGATGTGTATGGGTGTGGGGGAGCTGGTAAAGCGGTTGGAGAGTATTTGAAGGTATTGAGACTTTTGTCCGGGTAATAATGACCTAAGCCTTGGTCTTATCCATCGCTTGCAGGTCTTGAGCCTGCTTTACAGCTTCTTCTTTCAATGCTTTCAGGTATAATTCATCTATCTCCGTCTTCTCTGCAATTTCCTTTATCTTGGCATCCGGGAGAGCTCTCAAGTCGCAGACTTTACTTATGCCTACAGCATCGAGCTTGTGTGCAATGTTTAAGCTGGCATCAAGTTTCTTGACAATCTCCGATGATTGCATTTCTCTTTTAGAGATATCATTTTTCTGCTTTTCAGTCAAGAACTTCTTACCAATCTCTTTTAAAGTTCCTTCAATTGCTTTGGTATATGCACCAACGAAGTAAGCGAAAAAAACTATTGCCCAAGGGGTTTTAAACTCAATAACATCAGTTATCGTAAAAAGTGCAATCATAGCTATATAAGGAGCTATCCATAACCTACGGCCGTATGCAATATATATACGGTCCCAGTCCTCAGATTTCGGTTCTTCCTCTTTCTTTANTTTTCTTCAAATAGCTGACAGTGACGTATGATGTGGCACCAATAAACGCTACAATAGGAACAAAAAGTGGCAAATCAAGGTCAGGATTCAAGAAGTAAATATTGAATTTATTTGTATAAAAAGAAATTATCAACAATATTACAAAAGAGAGTGCCCAAGAAAGAGGTGGGTAATACCATCGTTTAGTTTTTTTCCTAATAATAACATACAGCATTGTAAAAACAGGTAACATTAGAATTATTGAATTCAAAAAAATAATCCAAGGGATTACATTATAATTCAAATAAAAATTGTAATTAGCGTTTTCGGTAACATTCAAACTGGCATTAAGGCTTTCATACTCATCAGCTTTAATTACAATGTTTACCTGTCCTGGGGAAATCTGGGCAGAGGTCATACCCTTTGAATCGGTTTTCTCAAAAAAATGAGCCCCGGAAGGGTCAATAACTTCAATGTCGGCGTCAGCTATTGGCACCCCCGTCATGTTTTTGACAACAATTGAGATATTAAATGAATTTGTGTTAAAATTTTCATCCGCTTGAACAGTTACGACTAATGATAGAGATAAAATAACCAATAACAAAATGATTTTTATTAATTGCCCCACAATAATAGAAGTAAGTTAGGGATAATATATTATCTTTTCTCTCCTGAATAATGTGTTTGAATATCTCTGGAAACCTCTAAATAATTATTACTTCCATCATGCTTTCCCACTCATCAGAAATGAATCGCAGGATGACCCCGAAAGGCAAGTTGAATAAAAACCGCTATGGGAATAGAAAATATCAGGGGTACAAATATCGCCATGACAAAATGCCGTATTCTGGGAGATTCAACTAACCTGTTCTTAGGAATGCTGTTTGCCAGCAGGTATACCATTAATCCGTACACGACTATCCACAGATAGAACCCCTCATATCACATACCCGGTCTCACTCTTCGGCCTGATATCCACCAAAATAAAATTCTTCATATTACTGCGCCTGATATCAGCAATATCCTTCAGCTTTATGCCCTCCACAAAAGACACCTCGCCAATCTTCTCATGGAACTCATCATAATCCAGCTTCACCTTCAGCCCTTTCAACCTCAGCGTAATAGGCAACGGAGACAACACCTGCTTTATCTCAGGCACCTGGTCCTCAATCTCCTTCTTCACCCTGGGCGGCATCACAGACTGCTGGTCTTTACCAATATCTTCCCGCAATTTATCCAGTATCTTGCCTACCTCGGCCACCATCTGGTCCATGGCATGCATTTCATCCCCCTTTCGCATGCGGTGGGCTACCCGCCCCAGATTGCCCACATAAACATCAGCATTTTGCACACCATCCGATGCTATCTCGGGAGCACCGGTCACAACTATGGGTATCTCAATACCCTCAAACAATTTCGGCTTCGACTCAGTAATGCAATGTTTAAAATTCCCGAAAATATACACCGCCAGGTCATGCTCATTGATAAGGTCCCGCTCATAAGCATTTATCTGGCAAATCCTTGAACCCACGCCCCTGCTCAAACCAACCATATTAGTCTTAGCACCTTTGCGGCGCAGGAACTCGGCAAGATCGCAGTCAAGATGTGGCAGGTGATGGTACGCCAGTGTAGGAGCCACCACAGCGATCTCGGCACCGGATAAAGGTGCACGGGTTAATTCGCCCAGCAACATCTTGGTCATATCCTCAACCAGATGGGTGTCCTTCATAGGCACCAGCATTATCATGATTACCTCGGTCTGCATGATATTCTTCTGTAGAATATAACCTCCAAGGTCCTCCACCAGTTCCACAAGCAAATTATGCTTATAGACCCCGCCTTCATACATCATAGGTTCAAGCATTGGAGCTCACCCCATCAATCAACTTATCAAGTATAGCCTGTGCCCTGTCTTTCCATTCCTGTTTAATAGCATCCTCTGACGCTACAAAAAGAATATATTCCTTTGTCATCTGATGATACCTGACCCTGAACCCCTCAGGAATTATCCTCAACATAGAATCAACTATCCTGTCATCTATCTCTCCAGCTTTCTCATCGATAACCATTTCACTTAAAATATCAACCTCATCCATATAATCAGGAGTGTCCACCGCCACAAGTGTGCGTTCCTCATGAATTATATTACCCCTGCCATAGCGTTCCCACAATTTTTCAAGCAATTGCGGAATATAAGCCTCTTTATTAAGTTTAATAAGAACCTGGTGTTTCCCGTATTCCCCAGTCTCCAGATCAGCAAAATCCTTAATATGCACAGAAGCCAGTCCGGCATGCCGCAACCCCACAAAAATGAAAACCGGCTCGGTAACATCAACATATACCCTGACCTTCTCAATTACCCTGCCCAGCGCAAGGTCAGACAGCACATCTGAGATAACTTGTTTATATATAATGGCACCAACCTCTTCCCCTGGCGATTCCACGATGATCTTCTCATCTTCTTCCATCTGTGTTACTCCTCTGTGGTCTATTTATTAATGAAACCCGAAGCCAATAATGCTGCACCAACCGCACCAATATACTGGCNATGAAACCCGAAGCCAATAATGCTGCACCCACCGCACCAATATACTGGGAATGAGGTGGTACCGTCACATCAATCTTTAACAAGTCATGCATGGCCTTTGGCACGCCCTCAATAAGCGATGACCCGCCCACCATTATCAGCGGCTCCTTGACCTCTNAATAATGCTGCACCCACCGCACCAATATACTGGGAATGAGGTGGTACCGTCACATCAATCTTTAACAAGTCATGCATGGCCTTTGGTATACCCTCTATAAGCGATGAACCCCCCACCATTATCAGCGGCTCCATGACCTCCACTTCCTGCAATTGCTGCTCGAACACCTGCTCCACCACACTGTAACATGCAGCAGCTGCCACATCCTCAGGTACAGACCCTTTAGCCAAAGAATTGACCAGGCTCTGGATACCGAACACAATACAGTAACTGTTCATCTCCACATGTTCCTGCATCCCCTTTACAGCCAGCGCACCCAGTTCAGTAATATCCACACCCAGACGCTTGGAAGTCATCTCCAAAAACCGGCCTGATGCACCCGCACATATACCACCCATTGTGAACATACCAGGAATACCATCCTGTACAGATATGGCCTTGTTGTCCATTCCTCCAATATCAATAACAGTTGCCTGACCTTTCTGGTGACCAGCAAGATACACTGCACCTTTGGAATTCACAGTAATTTCTTCCTGTATCAGGTCAGCTTTGAATTCATCACCAATCAGGAACCTGCCATAACCCGTAACACCAAGTGCCTGTATCGCATCCCTGGTAATTCCCGCTTCCTTCATAGCATTGTTCAGTGCTTCGGTGGCGCTTTCCATAACCTTCACAGTAGGCACCCAGCCCGTACCCACCACTTTATCGTCTTGCATTATCACCGCTTTGGTCGTGGTGGACCCTGAATCAATACCCGCGGTCAGTCCTTCCTGATGTTCCCTGGCAAGCAGACTGCGCCGTCTTGCAGTGGTGGTAAGAGCCTCCAGTCTGGTAAGCAGGGTACCAGCCGTTGTACGTTCGGTAAATGAATAACTGATAACCGGAAACTTCGAGTTCTCATGAATATACCTGCGCATCTCATTTCGCACCAGGGCAGCCTCAGCACACCTGAAACAGGTCGCAATCAGCACCGCATCAGCATTGGTCTTCCCATCCACCAGTGCCTGCGCCCTTGCCATCATCAACTTCAAATCCGGACTTGCCACCTGGAGACCAAATCTTTCCTCCACGGCCTTAACATCGTCAATGGTTATCTCAGGGAAAATGATTTCTGCATCCACCATCGCAGCAGCCGTTTCAATCTCTTTCTGGATACCACTGTACTCACTACCGCAAGACAACTGGGCAATCTTAACAAGACTCTCCTTCGCCATATCACTCATCCCCCTTACCTGATTGTGCCCCTGACAACCCGTCCAGGAACTCACGTATCTTATGCACGAATGCCTTTGCCTCGTCCTCTGTTTTAGGATAATCCATCTCAAGTAATGGCACCTTCTTTGCACGCACAAGGAAATTTATCAATTCATTAGTACGTGCACATCCCATACATCCAAAAGATATGTCGGGCTCTCTCACAATAATACCTGCCTCTGCTTCCTCCAGCAGGGGACCCAGCAGTGACATCCTGCCTCTCACGCCTGCAGGCACTTCCACAGCCGCGTACTTCAATCCCAGTTTTGGGTCCTCTGGTGTAATATTAATGGGCGGCGAATCCAGACCTGCTGTGCGAATCTTTTTTCCGATCTCCTGCATCATAGCCAGAGGTTCGTGACCGAACCTGTCTACAAGGTCTGACAGTATCAAACTGTTGCTGGGGTAAATGAAAACTTTAACCATCTTAATAACCTCATTCTGATTCTTTGACCTCTTTTTCAATTATGTCCTTAAATTTTTCAATGGTAAGATGCGGCGGTGTAACGTCTTTTATTTCAGGCATCTCTCCTTTTTCGATCTCATCCAGTGCTTCTGTGAAATACGGCAGGAGAGCAAATTCTATCTCATGCTGATGGAACCCGGGTTTGGCACCCCCGCCCTGGCTTGCCCTGCATCGGTTTGAACTCCCGGGAGGCACTCCTCGCTCTTTGATAAATATCCGGTTTGGGTCCAGATTCCTGATTTCACTTGCAATCCGGTTAACTTCAGACCTTCTACCTTCAACAATAAGACCAAAACACGTCTCCTTAACCGTGACATCCGCATTGCTCTCGTATATCTTAATAACTAAGTCACTGGGCAGGGTAAATGTAGAGTGCAGCACTATCATCTTGCTGATAATGTCATCATCGTCACTCATCCTGCTCCACCTCCATCACATAGACGATATCACCTTGTTTAAACGCCAATAACTTCTCAGCGTCAGTCACTTTTCCAATAATATTGGTACAGTGGAACTTCTCACCCGTGGGGCCGTATCGATTGTCATCCACGGTTTTGACCCCCATTATACCATACATCTTAGAAGCCTGATTGGTCACACCCATCTCGCCTGCAACCACAATTTCCTTTGGTGTATTTTCAGGCATTATCTCCTTGTATGACTCAACTCTTTTTATGGTCTTTAACAGAGTGGTGTTCTCATAAGTGAAATCCACAGGCAGTGGGCCTAATGGCCGCTCTTTAAGTCTAAGAGCATGTTTGAAAAATTCCACTGTCGTGGGTGCTTTGTCATAATAAAATTCTATATGGATCAACTGGTTAGGCGGGATACAAAAAGCAGATATTTTACCTCCGTCCAATATCTCCATTGTAGTTTCAGGGCGCTGTTCAACGATTATAGCATCAACACCATCATAACCACCTATCTCCAGTGTGAGTCCACGCTCCTGTGCGAGTTCAGCAGCTTCATTGATGTTCAGACCCAGGAACATGACCCGCTCAGGTGTGGCAGTTACAGTGAGTTTATTACCTTTGTCAGCCAGCTTTATCAGTTCTATTCCTTTCGTAATACTTCCTACAATAGAATGTGCCACACTGCTGGTACGGTCCTCCTTTGAAATGAACACCCTGCCCATTCCATCACCATGGGTACGTACCGCCACACTACCTTCTGAGCGGGAATCAAGCGATTCGAAAGGACAAATTTCGCCTATGAGTACATCATCCACTACATAAGAACTGGATATATCATTAACCCTGAAGAACCCGTGACGTACCAGGCCAAAGAAATGTTCTGCACCTTCAGGNACCCGCTCAGGTGTGGCAGTTACAGTGAGTTTATTACCTTTGTCAGCCAGCTTTATCAGTTCTATTCCTTTCGTAATACTTCCTACAATAGAATGTGCCACACTGCTGGTACGGTCCTCCTTTGAAATGAACACCCTGCCCATTCCATCACCATGGGTACGTACCGCCACACTACCTTCTGAGCGGGAATCAAGCGATTCGAAAGGACAAATTTCGCCTTTAAGGACATCATCCACCACATAAGAACTTGAGATATCATCAACCCTGAAGAACCCGTGACGTACCAGGCCAAAGAAATGTTCTGCACCTTCAGATGAATCTTTATTCATTTCAACCGCAAAATAAGTGAAGATCTTCATACCATCTTCAAGTGCAGTATCCATGTCATTAGTAGTGATCTTATCAGTCAGGGTCTCCCATTTTATAACCGGTTCAATGTCGGTAATGGTATCCCCCTGTTCCAGTTTTGTAAGGATGTTCTTGCTGCTTATGACCCTGGCAAATACACCGCCGTCTACAGGGGAGCCGTGAGACGCCGTATGATTGTTTTTTGCAACTATCACGTAAGTGTTCTTTGCATCATACCCGCCAGCACCAAAGATAATATCATACCTCTTGTACGCATATGTACCTCTATCGGGTTTGATACCAGTTTCAACAGGACCAAAGGCCACTGCATCCGGAGTGGCCCAGTGAGCATGCAATTCCGTGCCAACAAATTTGGTAGCCCAGGTATTCAAAAATTCAGCTTTTTCGGAATCCACTTCTATCTTGAACTCACCTTTATTCGTCTTAACACTGTATTCGGTGGTAAGCTCTTCACGCTCCTCTCCTCCTTTTACAATCCCTATCGTAGTACCTTTATGGTAGGTTGTCTGTGTCTTTGTCAGCAACTCGCTAAGTATAGCCCCCTCTTCCATCTCTATTGAAAGTTCATTCAACTCAACTGTGATAACGCCGCTCAAAAACACTCCTCCATATCAAAATACGACTGGCCCATAATACTTACCTGCTACTATACCTATATTTTTTACAAGTTAAAAAACTATAAGTCTTTCGCTATGCCTTCCTGTGATTCTTCACGTTCCTCTTTTGTCAGACGAGTGAGCACATCGGCCGTATCACCGATATCCACTATCTTACCCAATCTCATCAGGGCAGCCCGGTCACATACTTCAGCCACAAAGTCCATATCATGGGACACAATCACAAATGTTTCGCCCATGGTCTCCCTGGCATGCAGGATTGATTTTGACACCTCAATCTTTGTGATAGGGTCCATTGTACCAGTGGGTTCGTCAAATACCAGTATCCTGGGTTCCTTCATCAATACAGCAGCCATTGCCACCCTGTGCCGCTCCCCTTCACTCAGTTCATCCGGCATCTTTTGAAGGATGCTCTCAGCCTTATGTTCTGAGAATCCTGTCGTCGTAAGAGTATAAATGGCCTTACGTTCACCAAGTTCATGGGGGAGTTCCAGGCCAATGGATTCGGTCAGGTTATCAATAATATTCCTGTGCGGATACAGGCTGTATTCCTGATGCAATGCACCGATATATTTGGTGGCCCGTCCTTTGCCGTGGAAACCCATTATTCGCATGTCCACCCATTCGTCCCCAACCCTGATGTCTATCTCACCCTCGGTGGGCTGCAAATGGCCTGTGATAATCTTGGATGTTGTTGTCTTCCCGGCGCCACTCACACCGATTATCCCGAATATCTCTCCCTCACACACTTCAAAATCAATGCCATCTACTGCATGGACTATGCCGCGGTCAAGAGAGAAATATTTCATTCTCAGGTTCTTGGATTTTATGATAGGTTCACCAATTTCGATTTCATGTTTCTCTATTTCACCGGCCTGTTTCATGAATTTGTCACTGACGGTCTTCGGGTCACCTTGTTCCACAATTTCACCATCTTCCAGCCAGATTGCCTTGTGTGAGAGTTCTTCGATTACCCTGGGCCAGTGCGAGGTGATTACCAGAGACATCTTGTATTCTTCAACTGCCTTCTTTATGCCTTCGTGTACAAGTTCTGCCGTCTTGGGGTCAAGTGTACCTGTGGGTTCATCCGCAATGAGCATCATGGGGTCTTTGACCAGCTGCCTTGCCAGTACAACCCGCTGTTTTTCCCCACCGCTCAATTCCCGGGCTATGTGCATCATTCTATGGGACAGGTTAACCTGGTCAAGCAAGTCTGCCGCCTTATGAATTGCATCGGGTCCTTTCTCCCCTATCTCGGTCAGTGCGTTCATCACGTTCACGATGACCCGTTCATCGCCGTACAGGGCAAAAGTCCGCTGAAGCATTATTGCAAGACGCCGTGAGATGGCTCTTCTTGCAGGGTCGTGCATTGGAAGAGATACAAAGTCAGCAGTTAGTTCTTTCATTTCACCGCTGCACTTGCGGCATGGAGTGCCTACCCTGCTTGGTGGTTCAATGAGACCACATTTTTCACACTTGGCCACGTGATATATTACCTGGCCTGATATCCGCTTATATTCTTCCACACCCCTTAACACATGCATGAGTATTGACTTGCCGGCACCGCTTTTGCCGAGAATTCCCACAGATTCTCCTTCATTGATTGTAAGATTTATGTTCTTCAACACATCCACGTCATCAAAACCCACTGACAGGTCCTTTATTTCGATAAATATTGACGTTTGCTTCTCCTCCTATTAAATAGTATTTTGTTTGTATTGATGTTATAGCTAATAAATGTTGTGCGTTGTTTATGCACAACCACACCTCAACCACGAATCGTACTCGTGTGCTGCCGCTAAGTTTGTTGGATTGACATACACGTTCTACGATATAGATTAGATTGACACATGGGATACATAAATATAACGATAATACATTACCTTGTTAACTTCATCAATAAAATGATAATTACTGCGCATAGTGATTATTTCTCCTGGTCCAAATGTTCTTCGATCTTCTTTTTCAGCAGGCTGCTGGCAACCTCGCCGTCAACGATGCCCCGCAGTTCTTTCATGACCTCGCCCATCAACGGTCCTATTGCTCCCATACCACGCTCTTTTACGAAATCCAGTCGTTGGGTCACGATATTCTCGATCAACCCTTCAATATCTTCTAAGCGTTTTTCTCCTAATCCCAATTCTTTTGCTGCATCTTCAACAGACATTTCCGGATGCTCAATCATCTTGGACAAAATCTCTGGCACAACCTCTTTAGCGGCTCCGCCAGATACTATTAACCGGAATAAACTTTCAAAATGGTCTGGTTCTAATTTATCAATGTCACAACCCTCTCGCCTGAGTTCTGGCAGCGTACTCATCAATGTGGTGGCCACAAGCATGGGATTTATCCCCGTTACTTTTGAAAGGACATCCTCGAACAACGTGAAATGAACAGAATATGCCATCCTGCCTGCTAATTCTTCGTTCAGCCCCCATTCTTCCATGTACCTGGCCTTGCGCTGGGGCAGCAGTTCCGGCAGTTCCACAGCATCCAGCATATCCTTTGTCACAACAACGGGTGGCACATCGGTTTCCGGATACATCCGTGCCGCTCCCGGCAAAGGTCGCATATAGGCTGAATTTCCATCAGGCAAACCCCGCCTGGTTTCTTCTGGTACGGAATCAAGTGCTATACGTGCCCGTTCAATCGCCATTTGCATGGCCCCACTGGCACG
>NKAJ01001968.1_pt1 | contig 10125 bp, 9 predicted proteins | sample 1556001 | NCBI WGS metagenome assembly NKAJ01 (sample SAMN06204642, study PRJNA360343) | marine sediment metagenome | isolation source: Jiulong cold seep at northern South China Sea | place: China: South China Sea, Jiulong cold seep | collected 2013-06 | reverse complement strand
AAAGCGCTGGCTCAAGTAATCAGGATTGTTGCGGTGTCCGGAGAGCTTTGATTTGATATAGCGTTTTTTATAACTGCGAATATTCGCCTTGAAGCAGCCTTTCAGATATGACCTCAACCCAGGCCATGGCAGCCCGGACAGACTTGCTTCACGCTGTTCAATCACGTCGATGATTCGATCGCAGGCTAAAGGACCGTCCAGTGCCGATATATAGTAATCGATAAGCTGCCGTCGTTCAATCGTGTCGGGAGGGCCGAGTTTGCGGCTCAGTATCCTTTCGAGGGTTTGACAAAGCTCTTCATAATCGAAGCATTCATAACTCAGCGAATTGGGCAGGTCTAAATCGTAAATTTTGGCGGTTACCGGCCGATAAGCAATTGCGGGCAACTTGACAATAAAGGCCTCAATTCCTGTTGTACACCCGTTGTGAATGACCGCCTTGGCCGCTTTCAGCCAGGCGAGAACATTGCCCTGGTAGATGACCTTGACGTTGTCGTATGGCTCGGCAAGCTGATACCACACATTATGATTTTCCACCGGATGGGGCCGAATTACAATGGTATGGTCTGAGAAGGCTTTACTCAGTAATGGGATAAGCCGTTTAAAATGCTCGAATATGGCCTGTTTATGGTTTGCCCAACCCTCCGCAAACTCCGGTGTTAATCCCCTCGCGGCTGTACCGGCCTGGGTCGGGGCATCGGGCTTGGCTCCCGGGTTGCGCAGATTCAGGCTAGGGAGAAAGCCATTCACCATACTGAAATTTGTGTTGATCAAAATGAACTCACCGAACCGTTTGCGAATCGATTCTGCCTCAGGTTCGTAAAAGGGAAGAACTTCAGGGCGCATCATATCTCCACGTGGGTTTCCGGTGATGTAGATCGGCGTATCTGAATACGTTGGATATTCCTTGAACAGCTCATAGTTTTCTTGACCCCAGGCAAGCAACGCACTCACCTGCTCCAGCGTTTTGGGGTCGAGCCGCCGCCCATAATACTGTTCCTTGGAATGGTGGACTAGGGCTTCCTCATCCCATACGATGATATCGTGGCCGAGGCTTTTTAAGATGCTGAACATCTTAATACTTCGTGCCGTCATGCTCTTGCCTAAATATATGGATCTGGGAAAAGAGGCAATACGGAGTCCCACTTCTGTTTTCGAACCCAGGAATACAGTAAACCCGCGTTCGGCGGCAACACAGGCAAGCAAAAGTTTCGGATCCAGTTCCCTTACCTGGCTTTCCATGGGAATGATCAGCGGTGCTCTTTTTTCCGTCATATTCTTGATTATCCTCCGGTCAGACTATCAACCTGGCAACCAGGGGTGGCGGGGGATCCAAAAATGGGAGGTCCAAGACGGTCTGATCAAATGTGCCTTTAAACTCTTTACCATGCCGTTTTTGTGGTACACCGGCGTAAGCTGCTGTCTGGCAATTTGGTATTGGGACCCAGCGTCAGCGGCTTGTAATCGGCATTCGGGTAAACCATTGNGGAGTCCCACTTCTGTTTTCGAACCCAGGAATACAGTAAACCCGCGTTCGGCGGCAACACAGGCAAGCAAAAGTTTCGGATCCAGTTCCCTTACCTGGCTTTCCATGGGAATGATCAGCGGTGCTCTTTTTTCCGTCATATTCTTGATTATCCTCCGGTCAGACTATCAACCTGGCAACCAGGGGTGGCGGGGGATCCAAAAATGGGAGGTCCAAGACGGTCTGATCAAATGCGCATAACTATGGAACCACTGCCTACGGAAAAACTTTCTGTTATAGGTAGGGCTTATTCTTGACAACAAACCAAAATACACCATAATAGTTTTCAAAAAGGCATTTTATTTGATCTTATCCGAATATGCTTCTCATTAATCATCCTCCGGCATTAATCGCGCTCTTGGTTGATGAAAGTCTTGTGTAGTCAAGGACAAGGTCCCAGAAGTATATCTGGAGGCCTGACGCTCCTTCATTTTAATAAGGAGTCTTAATAAGAGTTGAGCAAGTTAAATAGTAGAGGGTTCATATGAGTCGATCTATCTGTTTCCCTATTATCTGTATGGTGGCTCTTTTATTCAACTTTATACTCCATGTCAACACCGCAAAGTCCGACGATACCATTGACAAAGCTGACGTTTGGGAAGAGATGGCGGAAGACATAGATGAAGCCCCGGGCTACGAGGACCCGAAGGATCGCTTTCGCAACNTGTTTCCCTATTATCTGTATGGTGGCTCTTTTATTCAACTTTATACTCCATGTCAACACCGCAAAGTCCGACAACACCATTGACAAAGCTGACGTTTGGGAAGAGGTGGCGGAAGACATAGATGAAGCCCCGGGCTACGAGGACCCGGAGGATCGCCTTCGCAACTGGGTGGTGAAGGTCGGTGTTATCGGCGGCGTATCCCCCGATTACGAAGGTTCCAACGACTATGAGTTTGGCATGGGTCCAGACATTTCCANCCCGGGCTACGAGGACCCGAAGGATCGCTTTCGCAACTGGGCGGTGAGGGTCGGTTTTATCGGCGGCGTATCCCCCGATTACGAAGGTTCCAACGACTATGAGCTTGGCACAGGTCCACTCATCTCCATCACCTGGAAAGACTTGATCTGGTACAAAGGGAAGACTCTTGGTGCGAACCTCCTGAGGCGGGGTGCCTGGGTAGCTGGCCCACTCGTCGCAAAGAGTTCTGGCCGGGATGAGGACGACAATGACAAGCTCGAAGGTCTAGACGATGTAGACGGCGGCTTCGCTGTCGGTGGTTTTGTCAAATACAGGAAAAAGCCATTCCGCTTCGAGTTGGATATCCGTCAAGACACAGGCTCTGGTCATGAGGGTGCTCTCATAGAAGCGGGCGCCGGGGTTGGAATCCCGCTTGATAAGCCCTTGTTCCTTGCAATGTTACAGACCACGTGGGCAAGCGATGATTATATGGAAAGCTTTTTCGGTGTCAGTGCAAACGAGTCAGCACGATCAGGGCTCAAGGAATTCGATGCCGACTCCGGTATAAAAGACATCGGGATCAAACTGACTTCCGGCATCCGTCTTCGGAAAAATTTGAGACTTGCGCTTAGCCTCCAATACAAGCGGCTAATTGGTGACGCTTCGGACAGCCCCATTGTTGACGACGAAAATCAGTTCCTGGCGGGGTTGGGCATCGTGTACTCCTGGGGCTCCGAAAAACTGCAAAAGGAGATTCAAAAAGAAGAATAGTAAGCTCAGCCTTTCCAACCGATTAAGGAAGAATTCGATAGAATTCTTAATATTTTGGGTTGCCTAAGGCTTGATGTTCTCGTACCTGTCCTCACCTGTTAATATGTCTTTCCCATACAACCCAATGGATTGAACCTTTGGAAGCATTCCACCTTCAATCGTTGTAATATAGATTTTCTCAATAAAGGCCGGTTGGTCATCGATCCTGGTCTCTCCGCGATATACACCATCTACCGCATAGACCTTGATTTTTCGACCGATTTTAGCCCTCATCTCTAGGATAGCGAAGTTGCCCTTGGCGTCGTATTTGGTCTTAAACCCATAGGCCCACCTTCTTTGAGTGGATGAGAGTTCCTTTCGCTGTCCGTCCTTAGCCAGTCTAATCCAATAGGCAATTACCGCTTCCTTCGAATAGATCTTTCCGTCAGGTGTCAACTGAACGTCATATTGAACGATATTGGCATTCTTGCTCCGTTCGATCCTAAATACATGTCTGGTCTCTAGATCTTTGGAAAAGGACTTGGACGGAACAACCATCACGACGCAAACAAGGATAAAAATGTAAGTGCTGATTGAACGAAATGTGCACAATCGAATCATTTCAGACCTCCTAGCTCTTGGTTCTTTTCGAAAGAATTGCTGTAAATACCCAGGTTCAAGGCTAAAGGATTCAGGGCCAGGAAAACGTCAACGTAGGTGAAATGACGTGGCCTTGACAACAGGGAAAAAGCGTTGGTTTTATGCGGTCCAACGTGCTGCACAGATCTTCCGGGATAGCATCCAGAAACGGCGACGGCTTCGCAATCTACATAAAATAGGCTTTCACCGTGAATTGCTGATCACGAAACATAACTCAAATAACCGGTTAGAATCCCGCTCTCCATAGTTGGTTAAGCGATTCTCGGTTAAGATATTCCCCAATATATGCAAGGTATGGATCGATGTGCTCCCGGCACCGAACCGGCTGGAATCGTTCCAGTTGCTGTCGGCGCTTTTGACGTATTGCACTGTTCAGACGTTTACCTACACGTTTCTTGTCCTGGGTCAAGCTACTGAGATCAGCCAGCCGGACCTTATCTTGTTTCGTGCGACACCAGTTTTTTGGTCCCCAGGTCTCCGCACCGCTTCCCAGACCAACGCCAGACCTCCACAGATAGTGCTGGACTTCAATAATTGCATCCCAATTAAACGAATCTAGGGGCGTATCATTACCAAATACTTCGACCCGGCGTTGAATGTAGGCAGGGCCCTGATACCGGTTAGTCTGACCTTCCCATACAAAACTAACATCGACTTCGTCGACAATCTCCGTTTCGGGAAAACAAGGAAAAATATCGATAGTCTCTGACTGATAAAGCATCCGAAAAACCCGACCAGCCATAGCGGCCTTCTTAATGCGTTTTGCCCTGCGAAAATGCTCAAGCAACCATTCCTGCCACCCTTTTTGCCGGACAGTCAATGGCCCATCGGGTCTTAGAAATTTAATCACAGACTCTCTTTGCGGCATATCAAGGGCTATAAAATATCTCCCAGCCGCCAAAAAATTAAACTCTCCACTAATCTTCATGCACTCCAAACCCAACGTAGAGACTTTCCTGAAAATTATGACCAGAAATTTGGAAACTCATTAACCTGATGATATCGTGGCCGAGGCTTTTTAAGATGCTGAACATCTTGATACTTCGCGCCGTCATATTTTTGATTATCCTCCGGTCAGACCATCGACCTGGCAACCAGGGATGGCCGGGGATCCAAAAATGGGAAGTCCAAGACGGTCTGATCAAATGCACCTTTAAACCTTGGATGGTTGCTGACTCGAATTGCTACCCAGCTTAATAACAAATTCAGCCAGCCTTAAATCAAACTCAGTATCAATGTTTGCCATGATTTCATCGATTAAAATAAATGATGTCTTATCACCTTTGATGCTTTTTTTATTGATGATACAATCCCTGGTAATGGCATATGCCACGCCGTTTTTGTGATACACCGGCGTAAGCTGCTGTCTGGCAATTATGTTCGCCCCGGCCGGGTCATAATAATCTAGGTTGTCCTTTCGAATTACAAGCTGTTTCAGGGGATGCGCCTTGGCGTCTGTCTCGCTGACGGTCCACACGGCATCAAAACCCCCTTTGATGAGTTTCTCTATGGATGCCGTCACATGGTCTGGTTGACGCAAGGGAGAAGTCGGCTGCAGCATTACTATGACATCATACTGTCTTCCATCGATTTGTTCGCATTCCAGCAAGGCATGATTGAGCACCTCCCAGTCACCCACAAAATCCCCGGACAAAACCTTTGGCCGCATAAAGGGCACGTCCAGGCCGCTTTCCTTTGCTATTTGAGCTATTTTTTCATGATCCGTCGAAACGACCGCCCTGTCCACGTATGGAATCTGTTTTACCACACGTCCGACAAGGACAACGAGGGGAATACCGTTCAGTTTGCGGATGTTTTTCAGTTTCATGCCCTTGCTCCCACCGCGTGCGGGTACTACCACCAGTATGGTCTTGTTTTCAAGCACTGATTATCCTTTTGTCCAATTTGATATACACAGACCATCCATGGCATTCCCGAGGTCCTCGAATCGAAACTGTTCGTTAACAAAGAGAAAAGGGCAACCGTTTTTCATCGCTGATTCTCTATCGGATTCTCCATCTCCCACGACAAGCACCTGAGCGTTTTTCAACCCTTCTAATGCAATGATACGCCGGAGTGTCTCATGCTTTTCATTCGGCCATCCAAACACGGCACGAAAATAGCCATCCCATTTTCTGAATCGAATAATCTCTTTCAGATTGGCATCAGGGGTGGTGGAACTCACGTATAGTCCATATGCCGGCGAAAATTTTCTGAGCGCCTCTTCCGCTCCTGCCTTCTCCGGGCAGGTTTTTGCCCCTGCCACAACAATTGCGTTGTAAAACCCGGCCAGCTCTTTGACTTTTTCCCTTAAAAGCGCATCCCTCCTGTAACCAAGTCTCAGGAGAATCTCTTTCAGGATGACGTAACGGCTTTGTTCAAATATTTCAGAAAGGACCACACGTATGATTGAGGCATGGCGGTCATCGTCTGGGAACAGTTTAAAATACGCATCGTATTTTAACTGGTTTGAGTCAATAAGCGTTCCGTCAAAGTCAAAGACAATTACTTGTATTCCCACATAACCCTCGTTATGAAACGTAGCTAAAAACTCACATTAGGATGCCTGCTTTTCAATTACATTCCATTTGGAGATGACTGTTTTCCTCGCCTCCCTGGGGAGTCTTGCTATCCTATCATCCTCATAGAAAGAGTCATTATCAAAGTGGGTGGTGCTCACTTCCTCAAAAATTGCACCATCAAGGGTATGGAATTTATGCCATTCACCAGGTCTTACCAGAATAGTATCCCCTATCTGCGGTTTGATCCTTTTTCCGTCCAGTTCTACCTCCAAATCCCCGTATAACAACTGGAATGTTTCTTCCTTTTTTTTATGAAAATGGTAGGGATGTTTCTGTCTGGGAAGCTGGATGATTAGTTTTTTGCAATACTTGCGGTTGATACAGTTCATGATGACCGCACCGAATTCCCTGAACCGTTCAAGACCATAGTGGTGGGACAACTCAATGGAGCTGTCCTTTCCGATATGTATCCTCGCTTTGTGGAGCATCCCTTTCACCTGAAGCATGATGCGGTAAATTATCTCTTCCGGGGGCAATATACTGTTGGCAACAGCCATATTTACAGGCTCGTGCGGAGAATAATCCTTGTCAGCCTCAACCCCATCAAACCAGTCGCCACTTGTAAGCTGGCCGTCACTGAGCGGCATTGCAAAATAGACCTTGTCCCTCTTAAGCTTATCACCTTTCTTGATCTCCTCCCTTGCGAATACCCCCCGCATGAGTGAGCGTAAAGAGGCAATCTCTTCAGGAGAGGCAGGGCTGCGATGCTTTCCGCCACAGGCCGCTACGGCCTGTTTGTGTGCCTCAATCCATCGGGCGATTTGCTCAGGTCTGGAGGAATATCTGTTTAACTTATGTTCTTCTGTCTCCATTCCTACGTGCCTTTCGAACAGCCTTGCGCCCTTTCCATAAGCAATTTGAATGGCCGCGTAGTTGTCAGGGTCCTCATGGGTGGAGAACCCAATGGGCACGTCCGGGAACCGCTCTTTCAGCACGTTGATCTGATTCAATCTCAGCTTGTCGTTCGGCGTAGGATAGATGGCCACACAGTGCATCAAGGCAAAGTGCATGTTTCTTGATTCGAGAAAACTCACCAGCCTGTCTATTTTGTCCATGCTCAACCCTGCAGTTGAGACAATGACGGGTTTGTTCACCTGGGTAATCCGTTCAATAAGGGGCCTGTCACTTGCGGAGCAACTGGCCACTTTGATAATTTCAATGCCCAAATCAAGGATAACGTCCACGGATTCTTCGTCAAACGGGGTGCATATCGTATGCATCCCATTCTTAATGACGGCTTTAGTAAGTGTCTCGTATTGCTGTGCGGTCAAGGCCGTTTCCATGAATCTCGGGATATGTTTTACATCCTTTCTCTGTTTGTAATCCGGATGAATAAAGGTATCCAATTGCCTGAATTGAAACTTGAAAGCGGCACGGACACCGGCCTTTCTGGTTACATTACCCATTGCATTAATGATGTTGAGGGCATGCTTCATATCGCCCTGGTGGTTGTTGGCAAGATCGAGAATAAACAGATCGTTAAAATTAAAGTTGTGCATAAAGTTTACCTCGTTTCCGGACGGGCACTTATTAGGATATCTCAAAGGCCTCGGGTCCGTATCCCCCGTCGTAGTTGATCCTCACGGTTCTCTTGTGTCGATGGGAGACATAAGCAGCAGCTATAACCAGCATGGTCTCAAGCCCCCTCTCAAGCGATATGGGAGCGTCCGCTGGATCCCCTCCGTTCAGGATAACTTCAATAAAGTCTATCTCTCCTTTGAAGTCGTCGGGACGCGTTTTTTGAATTGTTTCTTCTATGATCTCTCCTTTTCCATCCCAGTAACGCAGGGCATCATGTCCGCCATCAAGATTGACAAACCATTCAAGAAAGCCGTTGGAGCCTTGAATTCTCACCTTTTTTTGCGGGGGCTCAGTAACCACATCCTGGACGATGTCTCCCACGAGACCAGCCTGGGTCTTGACATTCAGCAGACAAATCCGGTCATATTTAACAATACCATCTACTACCATATCCATTGTGGAGGATACCTCAACGATCCTTCCGGCATCAACAAGATGGGCAAACCGCTGCCAGATGTTTATGGCGTGAGAATGTTCTCCGCCAGCTCCGCCTCCACGTTCAGAAAAACCGAGGTAGGTGTCCTTGGGGCCGCTCAGCCATGGATGGGCGGTGAAAATACCGCCCCAATGTTCCCTGAAACAGGCGCTGATAGTGATCGGATTGCCAATCGTGTTTTTTGCAAGAATCCGGGCCGCGCGCCTGGAATTCTCGGTCAGGCTATGGTTATAACCGACCGCAACGAATGTCCCGGTGGCCTTTTTAAGGTCGACAATCCTCTGGACCCCATCTAGAGAGGGCGTACACAAAGGCTTCTCAATAAGCAATACTTTCGGTGGGTTGTTTTCCAACACCCTGGTTGCCACACTAATGTGGGTGTCCGGAGGAGTGCCTATTATGACCACGTCAAAACCTTCACCTGAGCCAGTATCTGCCTCTGAAAGGCGTATGTCCGGATCCCAGCGTCCGTAGCGGGACGGATATATGTCCTCGCGTGTTCGTTTCAGTGCATCATGGTCGATGTCGCATATAAGAACATCCCACCCCTTGGTACGGCAGACATGTGCCAAATGGTTGCCGATAGAACCGGCGCCGTAGATTTTTACGCTGTACACGAGAATATCTCCTTTAATTGATGCTGATCCTGAATATATGCTTAGATACCTGTGTAACCTTGATGGTCTCAAAGCGATTAAGCAATCTTCCCATGCATGCTATCTTTCTCATGATTTCCGACACAGAAATATCTGGAAAGCGATAGGCATGGTAGGCTAGATTATTTCGATGCCCGGGTCGATGCATATTGATACGTTTCGACATTGTCCGCAAGTGGTTTTGGATCCAGCCATGGACATAGGCGTTCAATGATGTAGCCGGGGGTTGTCTCTTGTTGTAGCCTCCGGCCTCCAGGACCTGGATAATCCGTTCCGCTGCCAAAGGGCCGTCAAGCCCCGCGATGTGCCGATCCAATATCCTTCGACGCTCAGCATAATCAAGCGGCCCGAGTTTTCCTTTCACGATGGCACGAACCGTCGTGCAGAGTTCATCGAGTGAAAAGACACACCGGCTCACCAAACCAGGCAATTCAAAGTCGAACATCTCTGATTTCACTGGCTGGTAGTTCACAGTCGGCGTGCCGAGCACTGCAGCCTCCACTTGGGTCGTACAGCCATTCGCAATTAATGCCTGTGCTGCCATCAGCCACGGAATTACGCTCCCATCGTTTGCCACATGCAGATTGTCACACCGTGCAGCTATGGCATGCCATGGACCTTGGTTCTCAGCCGGGTGAGGCCGGACGACCACATTAGAGCTACCCAGCGACTCACAAAGTGATGGGAGCATCTCCTGAAAGTAATTAAAAAGGGCAAGTTTATGCCGACCTTTACCGATATCAAATCGATTCGCCGCATCGGTGCCATCTTTTGCCATTGCCTTTTTAAGTTCACTGAGCTCCGGATAAAAATGGTTCACCTTGCTAAAGTTTGTGTTGACCAGCACGAAGTCTCCGAACCGTTCACGAATTGCATCTGCGTCTGACCGGTAAAACTCACGAAGTTCCGGCCGCATCAAGTCGACGCGGGGATTCCCGGTAATATGGATTTCCGCTCCATGATAGCCGGGATACTTGCGAAAGGTGCTCGTGTCATCCGTGCCCCACGCAATCAGGTGGGAGACTTGCCGCAT
>NKAJ01001027.1_pt1 | contig 10133 bp, 9 predicted proteins | sample 1556001 | NCBI WGS metagenome assembly NKAJ01 (sample SAMN06204642, study PRJNA360343) | marine sediment metagenome | isolation source: Jiulong cold seep at northern South China Sea | place: China: South China Sea, Jiulong cold seep | collected 2013-06 | reverse complement strand
TAAACGACATAAATAATTAGTCCATAAAAAATCTTGCGTATGCAGAGAAATGACTACTGAAAATTTCTGCTTTCAACACTAAGCGGTAGTTCGCTCACTCATGACGATTATATAATAACTCTCCAAAGGAGACATTTAGGATTAGTTAAATTTTAACCCCTTCGCCCCCTTAAGCTTAGAAATAATTCTCCCAGTGAATTCTCAATCGCCATTTCTCACCACGAATCACTTCCTACAGCAGGCCGTCTCTGACATCAATATTGTATTGACCTTCAATACCCAGTGAGGTTGATGTATTAATGCTATAGCCGGTAAATGCCTTGATGTAACCGCCATCATTAGTAGACTTTAAATCCCTTGTATATGACGGTGTAACCAGCAACCAATATCGATTCGGCATGTCAATCGCAAAATTAACCTCAAGGCGTAGCGCCCTGGATTCATTTGGCGCGCCACCGGGAATATCTTCTCGCAGATCCTTATTTGCCCGGGTTAACTGGTAAATCAGGTTTGGTGAGATATCGACAGCTTCAAATGAATTCGTCCATAGAATTCCCGGTGCGAAAACCCAGTTTCCAGTACCGAGTCCTTTTTCAACATCACCAAAAGGAATGAACGAGTCGATTGACCAGCCAAAAGCTGAGACCCAAGCAGCCTCGGCATCGTTTCGATAAGGTACATGAAAAAATCGAACCCGGCTGTCTGTCATACCAGCTTCCATGTTGCCAGTACGATATCCGTAGCCTATATCACCGAGCAACAGTATCGAACCGCTAGCGTATTGGCCTTCAACCTTAACCTCCCACATTCCATCATCAGGGTTCTCGTTATTTTCATATCGATGGTATTCCAGCAGCGGCGAGACAGATGTGACAAGTCTGGTAACATCTGATGGATCGTTATAGCTGCTTTCTTCGGCAAAAATATCTTGCGCACTAAGCGATAAAATGAAAAAAAACAATGCAGCTAAGATGCCTTTACCACAGGGTAAAGACTGAATTAATTGGGAGTTGAACATATTTTTCCGGGCGTGATTTTCAATTGCTAGAACTACTCAATCCATTGGCTATTACGAGTAAAAAATAAATCCGTCAATCGAATATATTTTTGTGACATCTGAAGCGCCAATTTCTTCAGAATGAATAGCATCACTAGACTTACCTCGCCGTTTTCACCCCTAAGTAAGGCCCAGTAAGTTCGAAGTTTACGCTGCTTTTAATGCCCGTACGAACATCATTAAATTCGTAGCCAAGTTCAACATAGTGACAACCTGCTATGACTTCAAGATTAAGATTTCCGTGTAGTACAACTTGAGATGCAACCGTTATGTTACCTAACCCATAGCCCGATCAATATCCAACGCTTCCATGGCGGCGCTGGCTGGGCTGGTATTCCAACTTTTTTCAAACAACCTATCGCACTCACGCCTGAAGACTTAAAAGCCGGGGATGTCGATGTTGCTATCTTTGGCGCATATACAGACATGGGTGGCGGTACTCGAGGTGCAGCATGGGGGCCGATGGCTTTTCGTGCCTCACCCAGCACCGTCGGCTGGGGGGCATTTTCAATGGATCATATGCTGACATTGATCAACCCTTTCGAAGAGTTAACCATTGTTGATTATGGCGATGCACCAGTAGATATGCTGAGCACCGAACGAAGTATGCCCGCCATCCGTGAGTTCGTACGCCAGGTAGCAGCCGTAAAAAGAAAAGACGGCTCACATGTTATCCCCTTCATCATCGGCGGCGATCATTCGTTGATGTATTCTGATGTTGCCGGGCTGGCAGATGTTTATGGCAAGGGTAATGTCGGCGTGGTTCATTTTGATGCACACTACGATGCCACCAAAGGCATGTTCGGCCATATGATCAGCCACGGCCAGCCTGTCTACCGGCTGATTGAAGAAGGTCATGTTCCCGGTAAAAACTTTATTCAGGTTGGCCTGCGTGGTTATTACCCCAATAAAGAATCTTTCGAATGGATGCAAGAACAGGGATTTCGTTACCACACCATGGCTGAAATCGAAAAACGCGGCTGGCCTGATGTGATGGAAGACATTATAAAAGAAGCGAAAGATGGCCCGGAATACATGTACATCTCTTTTGATATCGATGTGATGGATCCGGCTTATATGCCTGCCACAGGCACACCCGAACCTAACGGCCTGACGCCTCGCGAGACCTTCCCGCTTATCCGCCGCCTGTGCGCGGAGAGCAACGTGGTTGGTTTTGAGCTAGTCGAATTACTGCCTTACCGGGTACCCGGTTACGAAACGGTACTCAATTCTGAGCGTATTGTTAGAGAGTGCCTAGTAGGCATTGCTATGCGGAAAAAAGGCATTGCGGAAAAAGCTTATCTTGCANCTTATCCGCCGCCTGTGCGCGGAGAGCAACGTGGTTGGTTTTGAGCTAGTCGAATTACTGCCTTACCGGGTACCCGGTTACGAAACGGTACTCAATTCTGAGCGTATTGTTAGAGAGTGCCTAGTAGGCATTGCTATGCGGAAAAAAGGCATTGCGGAAAAAGCTTATCTTGCACCACTGACGGCAGATGATGGTCGTAAATAAATCCCTTACAATAACAACCATATGTATAAGTAATTAATTGATATAAGGATTAAACCATGCCACAAAATTCGGGGTCGCCAAATAACCGTTTTAAACTGATAGCAGCATTTCTTACCGTTGGTATTATCAGCCTGCTACAGCCTGGTTGTAATTGCTCATCATCGAACGGAGGCACAGCACCGCCATCAGCTGTCACATCAGTTTTACCTTTAAGTAATAGTGTTACAGCACTGGTCTCCACTGATGTTAGTGCTGTGTTTCTTAATGACATGGACGACACATCGGTTATCAACGGGTTTACACTCACGTTAAACAACACTCCCGTAGCCGCAGCCGTAAGCTATGATAGTGCAACTAAAACTGCCAGACTTACGACACTTTCCGATCTCGCCTCCTCTAATGAATACCGTGCAACCATCGCCTCCAGCGTTAAAGACGTAAATGGCGACTCACCTTTGAGCACTGATCTTGTCTGGAGCTTTACGATCAGCCCGAGCATGCTATTGGTTTCTAAAAATGCAAATGGCGTAACTAGCAACGATTACAGCGGGAACACCGATATCGATGCAACAGGTCGCTATATCGTGTTTGAATCTGAAGCCAGCAACCTGACATCTATAGCCACTACACTTAATCAGCAACACATCTACAGGAAAGACGCGGTCACTGGTGAAGTATTATTGGTTAGCAGTGACGCCAGCGGGCTGGTGGAAGCTAACAACCTGGCCAGCAATCCCAGCATTAGCAGCAACGGCCGTTATGTCGTATTTGAATCAGCGGCTGACAACCTCGATGGAGACTCTAACGGCAACAAGCAGATCTACCTGAAAGATCTTGATACTAGTGCTGTCAGCCTCATTAGTCGAAACGCCAGTGGAATCCCTGACAACGGCGCTGGCGGAGCCAGCAACGCAAAAGTCAGCGGTGACGGACGTTACGTCCTGTTCCAGTCATCTGATTCGCAAATGTCGGCGATTGCTGGTGGCGGCTTCGCACACATCTATCTGAAGGATATGAGTAATGGCACAATCCAGATGATAAGCCGATTTTCCTCTAGTGAAGCAGGAAACGGGAATAGCAGTAATCCCGATATGAGCGCAGACGGAACACACATCGTGTTTGAATCATTGGCTACAAACTTCACCACTTCAGTGAATGGTCAAGATAATATCTATTATGTCGACACCAGTGTGGTGCATACAGTTGAGCAAATTAGCTTAAGCAGCGATAATACCGAGGAAGCCAATGCTGGCAGTAATAATCCATCAATCTCTGATGACGGTTTGGTGGTCGTTTTTGATTCGTTTGCCACAAATCTGGATAGCTTTGATGGCAACGGCGTTCGAGATGTTTTCTTTCGTTACCGGCCATTAATTTTCACTAAACTGGTTAGTTTCAACGCCGGAGCCAGCAACAGTGGTAATGGTACCAGCACCAATGCCAGCATCAGCAGTGATGGCAACTATGTGGCATTTGAATCACGGGCATCCGACTTGGCGAGCGGTGGTGCGTTAGGAAAACCCGGTATTTTTGTGCGAGATCTGTCCGCCCTTCCTGATACAGTTATTGATCTACTAATAAACACACCTGAATCAGGCAGCGTATCAACGTTAGATTCGAACAGCCCTGTCATCAGCAATGATGGTCGTTATGTCAGTTTTCATACCACTGAAAAAATGACACTTGATGATACGGACACTTTATTTGATGTCTTTAGGGTACACAACAGCACGCACCCGTAGGTGCTAAACATTCTTTAAAGAAACTTTTTTATAAAGATTATTCGCCTCGAGTCCCATCTGCGATAAACAGCTAATCGTTTCTGACATCGATAGTTCAGTTTCGGTAATACACGTTCTCGGTAAGATGTGTAATTGCCCGACAGTTATGATCGGTGATGATGGAACATAAACCACCCCTCGTTTGTCGGGCAAGGTATCAACAAGAATGCCGAGAACCCTGCTATCGGAATCATATAGATCTACTTCGACAACAGGATATGCCGCATCATTGATGCCGGCAAACTTCTGGGTTAATCCGCGCAGTGTCGAATACATTGGTATTCGCTCTAACAGCGTTTTTTCAAACCAGTCCTTTATCGTTCTACCCCAAAACGTATTTAATATAAAACCTGCGGTAAAACAGACGGCGATAATTACTGCGATTACGAGCAGTAGTGCGATAAGTGTATTGGTGAATGCGTCAAAAGGCAGATCTTCGGTCAGTGGTTGTGTAACTGCTATAAGACTGTTTACGGTGTCGCCGACGATAAAAGCCAGCACTGCTAGTGGAACGATAACGACTAGTCCACCTACAATTGTAGTTTTAATAAATGTAATAATTTTGTTCATTACACGCTCCTTTTATATAAATTGTCACGAATGGGTAAGCGTCTGGCGCTATTAGATCACTACATTGCTGTTAAAATTAATGACAAAAATAACTGCTTCATACGTGAGAGCCTCTGCGTATGGTTGTGATTTCGAGGGTTGGGCCAATTTAGCGGAGATGTGATGCCTGGGTCAATATCCATTTTCAGGCTTCGCGCTTGACTTTGATATCCGTTCTCAATTAACAGCTGGAATCCTGAGTTGAGCAAACTAACAGAGCTTGCCGACTGGAAGCGGGCACTCAAAAATACTGGGTGACCGAGAAAAATATATTCCAGTCATTTTCCAGGTTTGAATTGCGCCCGCGACGAAATGCCCGCAGATCCTTATCCACATTTTTCTGCACAACCGCCGACCAGAGTAAGTTCGATGTTATTTCACCGCCAGTGATGATGTCGATATTACCGGCACCGCCACCCTCAAAGTCCCCAGATATGAAGCGTGTATAATTTGGCCATATCTGAAGATAAGAACCCGGCCACCAGTCTGCTGAATATACGAACAGTGGCGCGATACCCAGCCCCATCCCATTATAAAGTTCGAAATTTTTATCCCAGGAGTTAACCAAGTTAAGACCAAGGAAGAAACTCCAGTTATTGCTTAATCCAAATGCCGGTAATGCACCAAGGGTTATCAGATTCTGTCCGTCGGTACCAATCAGGTTGCCAGCCAGTTGCAAATCAACCTGTGTCGCCAGCCCGCGATAACCGCTGACCACATCGTAATCCATTTCGAACAGATGGAACCAGCGAAACCGGGCATTAGTGACAGCGTTCTCATTGCCAGTATTGTTTGCAACATCACCGGAATGCCAGCCATATCCAAACTCAAACATCACCATATCGTTTGCTGTCAGGCCAGTATTCCCCGTTGCTCGCAATTCAATCATGGTATCGCTATTACTGTAATCACTGTATTTAATACCACCGCCAGCATAGGTATATATTCTTGTCGGATCAGAGGCGTCAATCTCTTCAGATTGCACCACGGTAGTGTAGCAGACTGCAAACAGCAGCAGGATAATTGTTATATTATGCATTCCCTAATCCCCAGTTGTCATAAATAATATTTTGATGCATGCCAGCTTTTATTGCACATTAAAATTATGATATTTTGTCAGACCACTGTATTAATATGTATAGGACAACCCGATAGTCAAACGAAAATCATCAGAGTCCGGCACATCACCATTAGCTTCCGTGGCAGGGCTACTGATTCTGTCCCAGACAAATGAAACATCACTTCAAATTTAGTGTGCAAATTTTAGCGTGGCTACGCCAGCAATAATTAATGCCACGCCCAGATACCTGGCTAAACTACTCGGGTCTCCATAAAAAAGAATACCAACAAGAAAGGTGCCTGCCGCACCAATCCCTGTCCAGATTGCATAAGAGGTACCTATTGGGATTTCTTTCTGAGCCAGCCAGAGCAACAATCCACTAACAGCCATAAAACTGACAGCAATAATGATACCTGTAATCCGGGTATCATCTTGTTGCGCCATTTTCAAACCAACGGGCCAGCCTATCTCAAAAAGGCCAGCCAACACTAAATATATCCAGGCCATAAAGTTTCCTTTGCTATTTTGTTTTAATGTTGTAGAGCTCCGTACTATTACAACAATTTTCAGTTATCAGAAATGATATTGTAAATATATAGAATTATAATTACTGCTGCTTTTGAGATACGGTTGCAGCTGCCCTGGTAATCAAGCAGAGTTTCGACAAGATTTAAATCTATAAAATCCGACTTCGGCAGTTAAAATATCCGCAACATTGAACATTGTCTTTACGCTATTCGCTGAAACAAACTTTGACAAAGTCGGTTAAGTCCGGGCGGTATGGTGTCACGTACATACAGCCCGCGTTGATATCTGAAACCTGCGCTGAAGCGGTAATAAAACTATTCGTTTTTGTTGGTACCATCAATATAGGGCGTGATCTAAACAAAGACTGGATTGATCCTGCACTACGTTCAATATCCCATCGCATAAAACTTTCAGCTAATTCATAACGGCCAAATGTTTGCGCTGCAATTTGGTTAAAAGCATCTAAATTTCCATTTGTCAGCTTATTTGCCAATTCCTGTTCTTCTCCAAGTGGGTGATTGGTATGCACAATATAACCAAATTCAGCATCAATGCGTTTGACACCTTCTGCATAGTACTCAAAAGTTGTAAGCCCACCATCTTTGTCCGCTAAAGTCACAGCACCTGAAGCATTGGTCTTGTATTTAGAGAACAACTTAGCGGCTTCATCAATATTTTTGCTGTTCATAATTGTAGCGAGGTAAACCAGACTTTGCGGCGCACCTTTTTCCAGCGCCAGTGTACTAAATACATCGATAGTATTATTTGTGCTGGCCAGGTTACGAGACATTGCCATGCCCGTAAAAAATGGCGATACCGCATCGACGATCAGTTCTGAACTTTTCCAGACAACTGTTTGGCCGGTCATCTCGATACCCAAATCCATGGTTTGCCCAAGTAGGCCGTTATTAAAACCGACAGCGGTACATCCTTTATTTATATTTGGCTGTTTATGCTCAAAAAACAGGGGTATTTTTTTATCGCCAAACATCTGCTCTTTGACCTCCATCATATGATGTCCAAAGTTACCATCTTCACTCCAGCTTGCGAGTAAAACGTCATCATACGATACACCCGTAGCATTCGACCAACCTTGATAGAATGCTCGAATTTCAGGAAAATCATTAACGAAATTCTGAGTGGATTTTAATGCTTCTTTAATCCGTTCATCGCTGTAGTGCTTTTTGGCTGTACCAATGTGCTTTTTTATATACTTTATAATATAACCATCACCAAAAGTCTTATTATAATGCTCTACTATTTGCTCCCCACCACGAACGGTTAAGCCTTCAAATTCAAAAACAGGCAGCTTAGATTGAATAATAATATTATTGGGTTCACTAAACGTACCTTTTAGCTCTACTTTAATGCCGTTCAGTGAAGTGACAATTTTTGGTTTTTCTGCTGCCGATATTGGAGAGCAACAAATTGCTGTCAAGATGAATAACAAAAATAATCTGTTCATAAGAAGTACCTCTATGTAGTTGAAATTTCGATAAGCATTCGTCACTCTATTTGTTAAAAAGAATGATGGAATTAATGAGAGTCATAAGAGTCTGCATCATCAGTAAATTTCGCTGTTGTATTTAACACAAAGTCACCCTTTTAAGGGTGACTTTGTGTGTTTATAAATAGTAATTTTAGTTAAAACTAATCAATACTGATCAAGCTATTAAGGCGTAACCGTTATAGAATGCGTTGATGTCTGACCTCCAAAATCAACGGTGATTGTGGTCGTACCTACACTGTTCCCTAAAACAACGCCAGAGCCAGTGAATCTGCCGAAATCACTTAAAACGGAGGCGGAAATGACCATTGCAATACCATCATTGGTACTTGACCACTGAGAAGCCAATGTAACGTCAACGATATTGGCGGGTGCGGGGAAATTGGCTAAAGCAGCAAGCGAAATAAGCTCACCTTTTTTAACCGTTATGGCACCGTTAATACTCACTGATGTTGCAGTCGCATCTGTTACCGTAATCGGTGTTGTTTCAACTAAAGTATCACTAACAGCATTGATAGTTGCATTACCTGCAGCACTAAGTGTACGCAGCAAGCCCTTTACTCTTTTACTAAAACTCGCCACACTTAGATTTGAGCCATTAGTTAACCACCATATCACTTCTTCCGTTACATCACGTTTTGATGCATCGCTCATTGTGCCTTCCGCTGTATAAAACAGGTTTTTTGCCGAACGAGGTAGCGTGATATCAGCCGGCGTAATGGCTATTGAATCAATGGTAACCGCCGTCACTGTCAACGGAACCGGACTGGATGCACTTGCCGATAAATTAGCTCGAATATCTGTTGCACCCACCGCCACACCCGTTGCTTTACCTTTATCTGCAACGGCATTAGAAATTTTGGCAAAGTCGGGCTGTGATGAGGTGAATGCTGCTTGTTTTGTAATATCAAATGATGCTGACTGGCTATCGATGGTATAGCTTGCCGTTGCGGTAAATTGTTGCGACATACCAACGGGTAAATTAGCCGGACTTGATGGTGTTACAACTATCTGATCAGGCGCTACATCAACAACCTCAACAGGCAATATACTGGTGATGCTTGTACCAGGTATGGCCACTGTTATTTTAGCCGTACCAGCCTCTGTTACCGTCAATAAGCCTCGGTTCGTATCTGAGTTGCCAACGCTGACAACAGCGGCATTATTAGATGTATAAGTGACGAAATAAGTTACATCAACACGTAATAACGGTAGATTTGGCCCCTGATCAAAACTTGCGGTTACTGTAAGTTGATATTCAATATTCTTAGGTAATTTAGAGATTGGTGCGATATCAAGTGATAATAATTTANCGTCAATAAGCCTCGGTTGGTATCTGAGTTGCCAACGCTGACAACAGCGGCATTATTAGATGTATAAGTGACGAAATAAGTTACATCAACACGTAATAACGGTAGATTTGGCCCCTGATCAAAACTTGCGGTTACTGTAAGTTGATATTCAATATTCTTAGGTAATTTAGAGATTGGTGCGATATCAAGTGATAATAATTTACCTACTTCACTCACGGTGTAGCTTTGCTCAGACGATACACTGGCACCACTCACAACCCCACTTGCTCGTATTGTTACAGTGCCTGCCGCATTAGCCGTTAAACGGCCTTTACTTCCCACTGCATCAGATACACTGATAATTGAAGGCTGATCACTAAGCCAACTTACATCACCGGTCACATCAGGCGCATCGAGAGGGTCCGTTTGATACTGTAAAATAGCCCTGGCTTGAAATTCATCCCCTATGATCAGTAAGTCATCCGATCCCTGAGTGGGTGAGATTGCCAAAACGGGTGTAGATGTTGGTGCAGCGACGCTAACTGAAACAGTATCAAACTGCAAACTATCAGGCTCCGTAGCTTTTATATCCACATCACCAATCGTTATGCCGAGTGCTGTACCCGCTGGCTCAGACGCTGGAAAGTCAAGAATACCGGGGCCAGTGCTGCTCCATTCTACATAATCATTAATGGGTAATGTTGTAATCACTCCCGAATCATTAAACGTTCCAGTAGCGGTATACAATCGTTTTGTACCAACAGGCAATGGTGCGCTATCCACAGG
>NKAJ01000772.1_pt1 | contig 10143 bp, 8 predicted proteins | sample 1556001 | NCBI WGS metagenome assembly NKAJ01 (sample SAMN06204642, study PRJNA360343) | marine sediment metagenome | isolation source: Jiulong cold seep at northern South China Sea | place: China: South China Sea, Jiulong cold seep | collected 2013-06 | reverse complement strand
GTTTCACAACATGAACTCATAACGTAAACCTGACTATTGGTGGATTGAGTAAATACAGTCGCGTAAGGATAAGGCACGACATCAGCAACTTTTTCCAGTTTAAACCCAGCGAACTCAACGAATAGGATTTCTGATATTCATCATGCGGCCAGACGATGGGCTCGTGCACACCCTGCACTGTCTAATTATTATTTATAACGATCCGTGTGTCTTAAACACGGCATTATGATGTTCTTAACCTATGAACCGCTTCAACACATGCATCATAAATTATCGGATATTGTTNCCAGCGAACTCAACGAATAGGATTTCTGATATTCATCATGCGGCCAGACGATGGGCTCGTGCACACCCTGCACTGTCTAATTATTATTTATAACGATCCGTGTGTCTTAAACACGGCATTATGATGTTCTTAACCTATGAACCGCTTCAACACATGCATCATAAATTATCGGATATTGTTGATCCAGGTCTTGATAACTATAAGGGTTTAAAAATTGTCGCCCTATAAAAAAACCGCGATCAACAGGATTAAATCCTGCTTCATCACATAAAACATCCAAGTTTTTCACCAAGGTTTCCACTTGTTGAAGAATAATCGTTATTGCCTGATTTTTATTTAGCATAAATTCATTGGCGGCATTTATACAGGTAGAAAAGCGGCTGTGGTTATCATCATTAAAAAGTAACATGGCCTGCGAACTCTCCTGCCCTGTTCTGTTTTGTGGGCAGATATCATAAGCAGGGGTTAATTTAAGGTGGCTACCGTCCCAGAATGCCGCGTGATTTCGTGCATGGTCATCATTATTACCACAAAGCACATTAAAGACCATGCGGCTGAATAATTCTTTGAGTGTTTGCTTTGGTTGATCAAATTTAAGGCGAATAAGTTCTGCCAGGTCGGTATAACTCGCATATCGAGCTTCCATTTCATTCAGTCTAAGTAGCGTGAGAGCAGAGACCAATCCTTTTCGTGTCCACTCCCCTTCCCTTAATACACGATCAAATCGCTCAATGAGTAATACATCTTTACCTGACGCCTTTTCAAGCCTGACTGATGCAACATTAATACCGGCAAGGCTGGCCAGTCGCATGGCAATAAATTCCGCTTTCACCACACTATAAATATCATGACTTGATGAAAACTTTGCAATGTATTTTTTATATTCCGATTCAATCAATGCTTTTGGGCGCGCACCACCAATGCTGCTGCCATGCAACAAAACTTTTTCTAATGCAGGGTTAATGGGTAATCCTTTTTCAACGCACGATGCTGCTTCCATTAACGCTTCGAGTGTCGCGCTATCTGTTTGACGTGGTTCATAATCGGTAGCTGATTGTTGAAAATCAAGCATACCAGTACGATCGGATCCAGAAGCAAGTAAATAAGACAGTTCATCTAATTCAATATTGCTACCTTGCTTTGCTTTATTTACCTGTTGACGATAAACAATCACACGTCGACCCCATGCATCAGGGGACGCATCACGTAAACACCCTGCCATTTCTAAATTCGTTGCCGGTTCAATGGCTCCCGATTGTAGTGGCAACTCTTCTGAAAACAATGAAATGGCATTAGAGCGATTTAAATAACTTTGACCATATATAAAATGATACTTCTTCCCTTCTGTATAAATTTTCCCAGCAACAACAGGTTCATTACATCCTGGTAACCAGACCCAGACAAAAGCTTCTTCAGGATTAGAAGTTGTCATCTATTACTTTCCTTGATGGTTGTGCTGCTTTGGGTAATAAACGAAGAACGTCTTTATTATGTGTTAACTGTTGTTTCAATGATTCATCATCAGGGGCAAATATTTTTACACCCACAGCCCAGGCGGCCTCAAAATATAACCCGATCCCTACTTTTAAATCCCCTTTTTCAAGACGTTGAACAGTGCTCCTGGAAACATTTATTCTTTCAGCAACGGTAGTTTCACTTAATCCCTGTTCTTTACGGGCGATAGTAATAGCCATCGCTAATAGATGTACGGTGTTTTTAGTGTGCTTACTGTATATTCTTGTGTGGTCTTTAGACATATGCGACTCATATATTGGTCATTTAAGTGCTAAATGATTTATATATGAGTCATGATAGGTGTTTTATTAGTTATTTACAAGTATACATCCTTTTTATTTAGCTAATGTTAATACTTAATAATGGTTTGTTTTTAAATGCAATCTTATTTATAAAATAAGCTTTTAAAAGCCACTTACTTAGGATAATAGCTATATCGATAAGATATTATACCATCCCCGTTAAGAAAGAATTAGAAGGCGCAACAACATTAACGATTGCTGCAAGTTAAGCCTTCCCAGAAACCTTTCCTTTTATTTCCTACCATTTCCTTTTGTTTCCTTCGTACAAGTCGCCAAGGAGAACCCCCTGAAATCTACATATATATCAGTGGCTCAGATAAAAATCGGTGCCAATNAAAGAATTAGAAGGCGCAACAACATTAACGATTGCTGCAAGTTTAGCCTTCCCAGAAACCTTTCCTTTTATTTCCTACCATTTCCTTTTATTTCCTTCGTACAAGTCGCCAAGGGGAACCCCCTGAAATCCACATATATATCAGTGGCTCAGATAAAAATCGGTGCCAATGGTATGTTGCTTAATTGTGGGGATGGTATAATATGTTATATATTTACATAATCCAGGTGGCCATATATGTCTGATTACCTACTAATACATTTGCACGATGCCTTCAAAAAACTTCAGGAAAGTCTTGCTGAAGCAAATTGTGTTATTGCGGCCGGCGATCTGCCCATCTGGTTACCCGAACCCTTTGAACAGGATCGCAAACTGGCGGCCGATGCCATCACTGAATGTTGGTACCAGGATGAGAAAGTATTCCCGCCCACAGGTTTAATCTGTGTTTCACCTGAACATTCTGAAATATTCAGTGCGGCCAATGCCTGTAAGGAAAAATTTAAAACGGAAATCGTAAAATTTAAAAAGGCGTCGACCAAAAAGAAGACAAACCTGGTCAGCATGATTGAATCCGCTGGTAAGACCGGAGCTCGTAACGCAGAGGTAGCGGAAGCCATGAGGGTGCTGCGTATTTCCCGACTTAATTTATTGTGGTGTTATCGACAAATCCTTGTACTTCCAAAAAACTTAAATAGCGTCAGCTGGACCTGGTCAACATCCAGTAAGTCCATTGATAAAATCACATACCCTGATGCACTACAGCTTGTCGGAAATGAGATTCTTGATGAGAACACTCAANCTTAATTTATTGTGGTGTTATCGACAAATCCTTGTGCTTCCAAAAAACTTAAATAGCGTCAGCTGGACCTGGTCAACATCCAGTAAGTCCATTGATAAAATCTCATACAAAGAGGCACTACAGCTTGTCGGAAATGAGATTGTTGATGAGGACACTCAAGATTTAATTATGGGGATCCTCCGGGCTTATCAATCACGTCAACTGGTACGTGTTAAAAAAGTCGCTCCACATCTTCGAGCTAACATAACCTTCGATGAAAACGGTGAGCGAACACGTAAAATGGTGACTACACCCACAGTAATCATTTCACAGGATGCAACACTGCCGCGTATTCGCTGGCCTGATAAGNCCTGATGCACTACAGCTTGTCGGAAATGAGATTCTTGATGAGAACACTCAAGATTTAATTAAAGGTATCCTCCAGGCTAATCAATCACACCAACTGGTACGTGTTAAAAAAGTCGCCCCCCATCTTCGAGCTAACATAACCTTCGATGAAGGCGGTGAGCTAACACGAAAAATGGTGACTACGCCCACCGTGATTATTTCACAGGATGCGACATTGCCGCGTATTCGCTGGCCTGATAAGGATGTAAAAAATACACGCCTGGGCCGTATAGATATTAAATTGAATCCAGAACCCATTGTTAAAGCACTGGGTATTTATACCTACATTGACCAGGAATAATGAGACTCTATATATAATGAATAAGTCAGCTGAAAATATAGCCAATCTGCAAGGACTCCATAAGTTACATTGTTATGGTGATAAAGCAGCACTGTGCCTTGAGGAGTCCAAAACCCANAAGCACTGGGTATCTATACCTACCTTGACTAAAAATAATGAGACTCTATATATAATGAATAAGTCAGCTGAAAATGTAACCAATCTGCAAGGACTCCATAAGTTTCATTGTTATGGTGATAAAGCAGCACTGTGCCTTGAGGAGTCCACTACCCAAGGTGGGTTTCCAACTGTCATGCTGCAGGTGGCGCCTCGGGAGTCTCGCAGTGCCAATGCTGAATGGAGTAAATGTATAAATATTCAGTTAACCTTTCACGAGTTGCCAATATTTGCAGGCCTGCTTATGGGTTACTTATCGACTTGTGAATTTAAACGTCAGCAAAAAGGTATTCAAATAACAAGACAACAGGGCTTGTTGTATTTCCATGCCTCACAAAGTTGCAGCTACGCCCTACCCGTCTATCCGGGTGATGCCTTTCATTTAACTACACTCACATTATCTCAATTAGAAAAATCTGCATTTGGAGTAGATCGCACATTAATGTTGGCTAGTCTTCGTGCCTCGATGAGTTTATATAAAACGAATAGTTAGTTTTGTTAGGTATGACTCCACGAATAAAAGTGGCCGTCACATCCCCTTTTGATAATACTGTATTAAGAATGTCCTGATATATCATTTCATTCCTACTGACATCCTTGCTCTACTCGACACTAAGTCCTATCAAAACATTGCGGCGACGATTTAAATGTTCTTTCACGTCATCAGTTGCATCAACCTACACGTCAAAACAAAGCTCATCTAATTGCTTTGTGTTACTACGACATTCCTAATATATTACTGCATTACTAAGTTCTATCATTACTTTTAGATTACTGTCTACTAATCATTCAGCATTAATCACATATAAACCACCTCGCCACCAGAACTGTTCAAAGAGCCCCAAAAAGGGACGCGCTAGACAACAGTATTTGTCTGTACCTGCGTTAAAGTTCCGATTGGAAAAATGGTCTATTCATATGATTGGAGCTCGCATGCGTTCGATTTTAATTACATCTTTATTATTACTAACAACACAAGGTATTCAGGCTCAGGATGTAACGACTGAGCGATGGTTAGACCGTAAAGCAGAAGGTTATTTCTGGTACAAAGATATGCTTGAGCCCGAAAAAGAAGAGCCTAAAAAAGAGGAGCCACCTAAAACTGTTGTAACAGCACCTACCCCGGCAACTCCGACTGGCCCTGCTCCACTGTCCTCAGCCTGGATACGTGAAAATATGCAAAATTATCTGGATAACGCAATAGACAATCCAACACCTGAAAATATATCGGCATACCTTCTGATACAAAAATACGCCATGGATAAATCATTTGCCTACATGGACGCAACAGAAGCCGCGACTCTTGGTAATCCACTATTGGATGAAATTAATAAACGACCTTCTGCTAATTTTGCAAAAAAAGAGCTTGATCGATCTGCAACAGCAACGCGAAAGAACGTCATAGAAAAAATCAGTAATAACGCAGGTCTGTTTGTCTTTATGGATGGCTCATCGGCTTCTTCCGCACAGGCAAATATCATCGACATGCTAAAGCGTAATTACGATTTTGATATTATTACTATCGCTACAGGTCCTCTTGCTCCAGATAACTCATCGCAAAATGTTCGCCCAGACAACGGTCACGTTGAACAATTACAAGTGACCAGTTTCCCGGCTATTGTGATGCTACGATCTGACGGTGTGTATGATCATATAAGCCAGGCACCTGTCAGTTACAGCGATTTACAAAAACGTATTTTAGTTGGTGCAAAGCGTTTAGGTGTTATCACAAAAAAAGAGTTTGATAGCACACGCTCTATTAGAAATATCGAACTTTATTCACCAGCGAATACACTTGCCAGTTCACACGCTTCGGACCAATTACCTATTCCTGCAAAAGATATAGTTAACGCCTTTACTGGAGGTACATCCAAATGATTAAACAACTATTTTACAAACTATTATTTGTAATCACACTTGCAGTTAGTGCCACCACAGCAACTGCAGCTGGGATGAATACGCAAATGGACAGTATCTTTACTGAAATGTCTAACTACACCGCACCGGGTCGTTACGAAACTGAATCCAGAGGCGTGTACTCCGGCGGTCACTATGTAATGAAGTCACGCATATTCAATGAAAACCTGGTGAACTTCCAGGCCCCCAGTGCTTCAGGTGGCTGTGGTGGCATCGATGTTTTTGGTGGGTCATTCTCATTTGTAAATTCTGACCAAATCGTACAACTTATGCGCTCTGTTGCATCCAACGCTCAAGGCTATGCCTTCCAACTTGCCATGGACAATATGTGCCCTGACTGTATGAAGTGGATGAATGAGCTACAGGCTAAAATTCAACAGTTAAATGATAATTTATCCAATTCATGTCAGTTAGCACAAGGGCTTGTAAATTCAACCGGTACTGCAATGGGAATGTCTACACAACATATGACAAATATTACTTTGGGTAGTATCGCTTCTGGTGTTGGTGAAGACTTTGCTGATCTGACTGAACATATAGCAAGTGCTGACACTGCTGTTACTCAATTAAAAGCAGCTGACCCTGCAGCGGTTGATGCTGAAACAGGTGCTATTGCTTATAAAGCATTAAAAGCAAGCAACATAGACACGGCTATAACCGGCGGTGATGAGGAGCTTATAGAAACCATCATTTCAATAACCGGTACTGTTGTTATTGGTGATGTGGTTGCCGCACCTGATGGTGGTGAAACACTTGAAGTAACCGATTTAATCGGTGGGAAAATATCTCTACGTGATATGGTTAAAGGTAAAGTTAATGCAGAAATCTATGATTGTGGTTTAACTACCGCACCTGATATTTGCCGAATTACACCTGCCAATACTAAAGTATTAGCCTTAAAAGGTATGAGTGAGCGCATACTGGAAGCATTCACCGATCCAGGTGGTGTTATCGATCGCTTGAGAACAGGTGATTACTCAGCACAACCTACAGATGCTCAGAAGAATGTCATGGCTGCTATGCCAAGTTCAATTGGTTCTAAGATATTTGAGTTAGGACCAATATCTCCCGATGCGGCCGGAGAATTTCTTAAACAAACTGTTGATGCAGTTTCACTTCAAATAGTTAAAAAACTAGTTGATGACACTTTTCGAGTTACATACAACGCACTTGGGTCGTATGAAGAAACTTACATCAAAAAGAATGAGGAAATCCTAGAAAAACAGGAAAAAGTTATCAATATTGAATACCAATCTTTGTTAGTAGAATTTGGTTCGACTAAACAAATTGAAGAATATTATAACGTTTTATTAGAAGGCATAAATAAACCCTACTATGGCCAGAATGGTCGCAGTTAAAAAAAGGTATTTAAACAATGCAATTTACAATTTATTCAATCGGTGATTCTCTGTTCCTTGAACAGATATTAATAGCCTTAGCTATGATTGCTGGTATACCAGATTTTGAAGACATGATCAAAATTGGTTTATTGATTGGCACTTTTTCTGCAGTATTCAGTGCGATTGCCAAAGGTGGCCGTGAAATTCAGTTCCAGCATGTTCTTTTAGGTTTCATTATCTATGCAACGATGTTCGTCCCTACTGCGCGGGTTCTTATAGAAGATACTTATTCTGGTACTGTGCGTGTAGTTGATAATGTTCCAATGGGCGCCGCTGCGGCCGGAGGTATTATTTCACTTATCGGTTACAAGGTTACTGAACTTTTTGAAGTCGCATACGGCCCTGTTGTTCCCAAGGTAACTGAAACACAATTTGCAGAATCCCTGAAAGTCTTAAATGATATGCGTAAGCAAGCAACGGATCCTGCTATATGGCAAGGTATCAACGTTGATAATGGCGGTGGATCTGTTGATATTCGTCGTAGTTATGCCAACTATATAAAAGATTGTACATTAAAGAAAATTGATCTTGGCGTAATGAGTGTTGATGATCTGTTTAAGAGTGATTATCAAGTCGCTCTTGAATTCAACAGCCAACTATTTACAACACTACTCTTTTTACTACCAGGTGATCCTGCTGGTATAAATAGAACATGCGCGGATGGATGGGGCGACTTACAGGCACTATCGTTTAACGGGAGCGAACTAAGTGATGCGTTAGTTGCTTCTTTAGGGTTTGATTTAAACCAACTTGCTGCCGGTGAAACGATGCAAGGAAAAATTACAACGGCATCAGACGCTTTATTGAATTCTGCTATTACTTCCAATAATTACATTAAAATAGCTGTATTAGAACCTATTCTCGCTCATGCCGCATCTGGAAAATACAATGATCTAAATGACACCGCAGGTGCGACAATGATCAACCAGGCTATACAACAAAGAAATACCGAATGGGCTGCTGAACAAACATTATTTATGACCATTGTTCGTCCTATGCTCGCTTTCTTTGAAGCATTTATATATGCCATTGCCCCGATCATGGCATTTGTCATTGTGTTAGGAGAAAGAGGTGTTCAACTGGCTGGAAAATACTTTTCTATGCTTATTTGGATTCAATTATGGATGCCACTTCTTGCTATCGTTAATCTTTATATACACACCGCTGCACGCTCTAAGTTTGAAACATACACAGCCATAGCTACCCATAATTGGGATTCGTTTTACGCCATAGATGCTATAGCGGATGTTTCACAACATTGGGTCGCAACAGGTGGCCTACTTGCCGCGTCAACACCGGCCATTGCTCTAATGTTGATATACGGTTCAGCTGTTACCGCAACGCACCTTGCAGGTCGTCTTAAAGGCGGTGATTATATTAATGAAAAGATTAATGCTCCGGATGTAGTTTCATCTCAACCTATGCATCAAATGGCATCACAATATTCCGGTAATATGACATCAGGCTTAATACAAACGGGCGCTGAAAGTTCAATTGGTACGGCTTCGATTGGTGCAACCTTTTCTAATTCTACACAATCAGCACATGGTTTGGTGAATTCAGAAAGTGATCAATTTAGTAGTGCTTTATCTCAATCATTCCGTTCTGATCAATCCGCAGACGAGTTGCATTCCAAGATGTCTTCCATGGGTTCAATGGTTAGCTCGGGTCAAACAGCTACTTCACAATATGCATCCGATCATGCGAAAAAGTTTGTACAACAACATAGTAAAGCACGTGGACATGATGAAGCCTTCACCGGAGCTGCTGCCATGTCAGCTCATATGGGTGCAAGCTTCGATATTGATAAAGCAGCTAGCGCATTAGAATCAAAAACAGGAATTGCACGATCTGCCATTAAAGGGTTCTTACAAGAAGCCGGTGTCATGAAACCACCCGGCACAGGTATGGCTACTGTTAATGACAGTGATAAAAATAACATTGTTGATGTTAATGCAGGTGCTGAAGTTCGTGGTAGCGCTACATCTACAACAAGTGACCGTACCGGTGAAACAGCTACCAATTCTTCAAGCAATGGTTCAGGATTTAGATTCGACAAAGGTGAACGTCAAGCCTTTAATAAAGAGCTTAGTTCTAAAATTGATAGTCAAAGTGGTGAAAGCTTCAAGAAATCATGGGGAAGCTCTGATTCAAGTGATGTTAGAAAAGCATCTTCAGAATTAGTAAGTGCTGATCGCTCATATCGTGAATCACAATCGTTAATGAACACTATGGGAAGTCTTTCTAGCATGAAAATGCATGAAGTGGGTGCATTGGCTGCGGGACGTAATCAAGGTGATTACAATGGCGATAAATCTGCTGAAAGAATGCTTGATAATTCATGGGCATCACAACCAGAAGCCGTTAAACAACATGCTAATGATTTGCAAAATAGATATCAAAAGTTTGGCATGAGTTCTGATGTGGCAAAAAATACTTCTCGTTTAACGGCCCTTACTGATCAAAATAATTTCAATGGTAATGAAACAGCTCAAGTTAATGCAACACAATTAGCAGCTCGCGTTATTCAGCAAGCAACAGGACATGGTGGAGAAAACATTGACTATAGTGCTTCACAAAACTCAAATCTTAATGGAGCTGAAACACAACCAAATGGCATAAAGGATCAAGTGGCTAACCTTAGTTCACCTGATATGAGCGGACAAGATGCTATCAAGCAAAATGCAACTGAACCGAATACATCAGTTGTTGGCGATCAGAGTCAGCTTAACGAAGACGTTGTTAA
>NKAJ01000558.1_pt2 | contig 10157 bp, 10 predicted proteins | sample 1556001 | NCBI WGS metagenome assembly NKAJ01 (sample SAMN06204642, study PRJNA360343) | marine sediment metagenome | isolation source: Jiulong cold seep at northern South China Sea | place: China: South China Sea, Jiulong cold seep | collected 2013-06 | reverse complement strand
ATCAATTGATAATATCAAAATACCCCACCGTTTCCCTCAATCCTTCCTCCAATTCTACTTTCGGCCTCCATCCCAGCACTTCATTTGCCCTGCTTATATCTGGCCTCCTGACCTTAGGATCATCCACAGGTAAATCCTCAAAGATAATTGTTGAATTATTACCAGTAATCTCAATTACTTTCCTGGCAAACTCCAGCACGCTCATCTCATCAGGATTCCCAATATTTACAGGCTCAACAAAATCAGACATCATCAGCTTGTAGATCCCATCAATCAAATCTGACACGTAACAGAACGACCGCGTCTGCTCCCCATCCCCATAGACCGTAATATCCTCACCCTTAAGCGCCTGATTGATAAAATTCGGCACAACCCGCCCATCACCCGCACGCATGCGCGGCCCGTATGTATTAAAGATGCGCACAATACGCGTATCAACCTCATGTGCCCGATGGTAAGCCATCGTAATCGCCTCAGCATACCGCTTAGCCTCATCATNGTCTGCCCCCCATCCCCATAGACCGTAATATCCTCACCCTTCAACGCCTGGTTAATAAAATTCGGCACAACCCGCCCATCACCCGCACGCATGCGCGGCCCGTATGTATTAAAGATGCGCACAATACGCGTATCAACCTCATGTGCCCGATGGTAAGCCATCGTAATCGCCTCAGCATACCGCTTAGCCTCATCATACACACCCCTTGGACCAATCGGGTTCACATTCCCCCAGTATGTCTCAGGCTGCGGATTTACCAGCGGGTCCCCATAAACCTCCGAAGTCGATGCAAGCAAAAAGCGTGCATCCTGTTCCTTTGCCAGCCCCAGCAGATTGTAAGTGCCCAGGGCACCGACCTTCAATGTCTGGATGGGCAGGTCAAGGTAGTCTATGGGGGATGCCGGGCTTGCGAGATGGAATATGTAATCGATCTTGTCCCCAAAATATATCGGTTTTGTGATATCATGCTTAAGGTACGTGAATTTATCCGAATTTATATGCTCGGTATTTCGTGTATTGCCCGTTACCAGGTTATCTATACATATAACCTCATGTCCATTTTCGAGAAGCAGATCACAAAGGTGTGAACCTAAGAATCCTGCGCCGCCTGTTACTATAGTTTTCATGTCATCCTATCCACTAACGCCTTGATCATTCACGCAGCAATAATTGGATCTCCCCCACATTGAGTGGGTAATTATTAATCTTTTCATTTTATATAAAGATTCATGAATGACAAGATAGCTCTTATCCCCCTTCATATGTATCATGCAAACCAGTGTGACCCAAAGAAATGCACTGGCAAAAAGCTTGCAAAATTTCATATGGCACACCTGCACCGGCAGGCCAGCAAATTACCAAGAGGCGCAATATTTCTAAATCCAATGGCACAACAGGCCCTCTCGCCAGCAGATAACTATAGCCAGGGGATTATTGTACTGGATTGTTCATGGGAAGAAGTAGAACGGGTTTTCCCTACATTGCAAAAACTCAGGCTTGAGCACAGGGCACTGCCGTATCTGTTAGCTGCAAACCCGGTGAACTACGGAAAACCTTTTAAAATGGGTACGGTGGAAGCGTTTGCTGCGGCATTGTATATCTTTGGGCATAAAGTCCAGGCCGAAGAGATATTGAACAAGTTCAAATGGGGTCACACATTCCTGGAACTGAATTATGAACCACTTGAAGCATATTCAAAAGCCCGGGACAGTCGTGAAGTGGTCAATATCCAGCATGAATTCATGTAATGGAAAAAATATGTAAGCATGTCATTGCAAACCATATGCGAACTATGTGCAAAATATTATGCAAACCATTTGGAAAACATATCGATCTCAAAGTACCCGTGTAGTGGTTTCAAGTTCGAGGCCTTTGGACGTGATTTCGAAACTAATGGACCGGTTAGGCACAATAAGTCCTCGCATTTTCCTTATGACCAGCCCCCGCTCAATCTGGGAACCACGTTCTTTTACATAAAACTCAATTACACCATCTGCCATGTATTTCAGGGTATTTATGGTAATGTCATCATGCAAACCTGCCCCCACCAGCACAAGATGGATGCCGCCGGTAAGTTTACCGATAGATGACATAAGTTCAATAACCTCAATAACTGAATTAATATCATAAGTCCTGAGAAAATATGATATGGAATCCAGGACACCCCTATATTTGGGACCATGGTCTTGGGTGATGGTGTTCTTTAACTGGCCAATGGGGTCAGTTCTCTGTTTAAGGAACTCTTTAGGAGACATTTTACGTTGCAATTCTGCAGGGAGAATACTGATAAACCTGGGTGTATAGGCATCTATGAATTCAGCATTTCCACTTTGCTCATATTTTTCAATGTCCCAGTTGAATTGTTTCATATCACCCCTTATCTCGGAAATAGAGTGGTCAGAGGCAAAATAAAAGGCATTCTCATCCTTTAAAAGCCCGCCGTACATGAACTGTTTTGTGAATATCTCGGCTCCAGCTCCGGATTCGGCAATCAGGAGAAGTGTAGTGCCTGGTGGGATACCACCTCCCATCTGTACATCCAAACCTAACACTCCAGTTGTCATCAATGCTTTTTCCGGGCTTTCGAATGCAAAATCCATTTGTAAAAACCTTACTAATTTTTAATAAATATATCGATGCAATGCTATAATAACTTTTTTGGATTTGTGTATCTAAAACCCATGAACAAGAAACGGTGCGACAATCATGAATATCAGCGATGCCAGCATGAGGATTGCAAATGCGGTGGCAATTTTCCCTGCCAATTCACCCATCTGTTCCCCTTTACTGAATACACGTGCAAGTATTGAATGGACTGTATCCCTGAACACGTGCCCGCCATCCAGTGGTAACATGGGCAGGCAGTTGAACAATCCCACATAGAAGTTCAGCCAACCAATCCAGAGCAATGAGTTCGCCAGCCAGAACACGCCTACACCCAGTGGTGCAGCCAGACCAATGGGTTCATAGAACATGGAAAGTGTCCCACTGAATCCCTGGAAACTCCCTACAAAGGGATTGGGAAATGGAAGTACTAAGATAATTACCCAACCTGCCACACCCCCCATCATCTTCGGAATCATCTGCAGGAAATGTAATAGTTCCTTGGCCGGATATTCTCCCACAGACAAGCCAGTAGACCTTGAAATAACTAAAGTTGAAAACTCACTGATACCAATAAAGCCTTTGTCTCCACCGGATGGGTCTCCTGTCAGGTTGATGGTATAATTGACCTTTACATTTTCATTGAGGATACCCAGGGTAATCTCTTGTCCTTTTGTGGTATTTGCCATATAATCAAAAAAGCCCTGTGTATTGTTTATTGAGATATTGTCGATACTGGTTATCAACATACCTCCCACGAGCCCTGCATTTTCCGCAGGCATTCCCTGGACAATATTTTCGAATCTTGCCCCGCTGATAATGCCGTTTATTTCAGGATCAGGTGTCAATACCACCTCCTGTAATTGTCCATCCCTTTTTGTACTCAATCTTAGAGATTCATTGGAGGGAAGGGAATCAACATATGTGTAAAATGCTGAGGCATTGTCTATCTTTTCACCATTGACATGGGTTATGAGTGTAAGGTCTGTCAATCCCATCTCATCAGCAGGTGATCCCGGCACCACATCCGTTATCATAACATTGGTCACAGCACCGATGTTTCCTATCACAATAAAGAACAGTACGAAAGCTACAAGGGCGGTCACGAAATTGGCCATTACCCCTGCTGAGAGTATCCGCACCCTCTGCCTGCGGCCAGCCGGCTTTATATCGGGTTGTTTTTCAGTTTCTTCATCGTCACTTTCATCATCAGTTTTACCGAACAGTTGTCTTTCATCAGGTTCAGCGAACCCGCCAATAGGAATAAGGACCATTATAATCCCCATTGATTTGACCTTTACATCTTCCACCTTGCACAAAATGGCATGAGAAAATTCGTGCACTATCAGTGTAACAATTAGTCCGATAAGACCCCATACCAGAGGTATGAACTCGTTTATACCAGGTAGCAGGAAAATGTTCCTGAGTTGATGAAGTTCACTGGGAGGGGGCATTGTTTCCTGCTGCAGTGAAAATAACATTGCAATGTCGGAAAATATGATAAGGGTAAACATCAGGAACATGCCCAATAGCATTAAAGGAATTCCCACATCAGCAAATACACGCCAGAAACCTTTTATTCTTGCAACACGGTCCAGGAACAGCTGTCCTTTTGTAGTGCGTATCATCAACAAAGGACCATGATTGGTGATATTGTATCGCTCAAGTATACCATATTGCTTCAATATAAGCACGGTCTGCCAGTATATGGCAATTATCAGCAGGATTTTCCAGTATGACTCAATAAAAGTTATTATAAAATTTGGTTCGCTCAATGATATGGGTCTCCATATACTGGGTTTTTTCTAATATCAGGTACTATAATGTATCACAAGATTTTTAAACTTATTCATATACTGTAACATATAACCATGTTCTCTATAGTATATGTAACCACAGGCAGCATGGAAGAGGCACGGCAGATTGCAAAGACTCTTGTCGAGATGAAACTTGCCGCTTGTGTCAACCTCTTACCTATAGTGTCAATATACCGGTGGGGCGGTATCCAGGAAGATAATGAAGTGGCCATGGTCATTAAAACTACATATGAGCAAATCGGGAATATTGAGAAGACCGTAAAGGAGATGCACAGTTATACCGTGCCTTGCATAATATCATTTAGCATTGATGGAGGTTCAATTGAATATCTGGATTGGATAGATGATAATGTAATACCTGTGGGCACTTTCAGGAAGAACTGATAAACTGATATTTAATGCAGGATTTACCTTTATTCTTATTCTTTACTTTGTACATCATATCTCGAACATTGGCATGTTTTTTTGTGGTCCTATCATCATTTCCCTGAAATTATTCATGAGGCCCATGGGAAGCGATGATTCACTGTCGATCTCAGATACTGCCACGCCTAGTTGGCGCATCTTGTTAGCTAAACTCCTGGGGCTGAAACCTCCAACCCGTTCATCTCCCAATTTATCGTTAGTGAAAAAGGGGATATACGTGGCCTTGACGCCTTGCCTTAACATCCTGTTCAGATAGTATAGTACGTTCACCTGTACTTCTATATCGTCTATCACGATGTTAGTACCTGTAAAGGGCAGTCCGCCGCCTAATATGAACAATATCCTATCCCCGGGGCGCGCTTCCCACTCCAGTTGCAGCAGTTTTGCCAGTCCAAGGTCAAGCCTGGAGAGACCGCCCCCCTTCATCTTAAGTAGCTCCCTGGGCGGCAGTTGCCACTGGTTAAACGGCCCCTGGGCATCATCATCAAAGGTAATGATATCTATCTCGTCCACATCCCTTCCCAGGCTTTCCAGTATTGAAACGGCAGCTATCTTGGCAAGAATATGCGGAGCCTTTTCAGGTTTCACCACTTGACCCAGTTTATCACCTTGCCAATCAGAGGTCATCTGGAATGAATTGTCAATAAGGATGGCCAGGCTGGTCCGCTGCTTATCCTTAACATGCGCTCTGGTGATAATAGAATCAAGGCGGCGCCCGTGCGTGCATACCTCTTGGATGGTACGGTCAATACTAATGGTACCTTTACCATCGTATGGCAGGTACGCTGTCCGCCCAATCGATGGGGGGACATAAAAATTAATCCTCAGATAACTGTTGCCGATTGAACCGCATTCTCGTATCAGGGCATTGTAGGTAAGGTCATGTGGGTGGTCTATGTAAGACACACAACGCAATGCCAGGTCACCCTCGATAAGCGGTTCATAGTCATCTTTATGCTTATCTTTTTTATCTTTACGCTTCCTGAACATTTTCTATCACAGTTTATTTCCGATGCTCAATGCAATTTCCTGAACCAACTTTATGGAATACTGGTCAGTTTCGTCGGCTATGATAATTCCCTGATGAAGTGCAGCGTCTGTAAATGTCTGTTTGACGTCAGAACCCTGTTTAATAGATAAATCACAATAACGTGACATCTTGATAACACCATCAGTGGACAATCCCTGCGGAAGGCTGCGGTCTTTTTTCCATGCTTCCCTGGTCTCCTCAGCAAATTCCAGTATCGCCTCCAGTATCTCATCAGGGAGTAAAGGAGTGATTTTCTGTATGACGTTCCTTTCTGTTGCACGACTGGCATATCCCACATAAATAGGCATGAAACGCCTCTTGAGGGCAGCACTGAGTTTGAATGTACCTTCATCCCCGAAATTTGCTGTTGTCAGGATGATCCAGTTATTGGTCTTCTTCAGGACCGTTTCCTGGAATTCGAGAGGTAGGGAACCGGTTGAAAGCAACATGAACAGACCGGAATATGCTGAACTGGGTGCCCGGGTGAACTCATCTATCAGGAGATTGCGCCCGGACTTTAATGCCCTGGTTACAGCCCCTTCTTTGTAAGTGAATTTCTCAGCCAGTTCGGGATTTCCTGACATTGCCAGTGGATGGAATCCTCCAATCATGTGATATTCGGTCATTCCTTCAGATGCTTCGACCTTCAGGTAACTATCTTCCCCACCTCCCATCATTGCAAGGATATGTTCGCCAATTGTGGTTTTGCCATTGCCCGGAGGACCGTAGAACATGATAGGATATCCCAGTTCGATATACCTGAGTGCTCTTAGGATGGATTCATCCTGTCCTTTGATTTCACAACTTTCAAGAATCCGCAGATAATCTTCTGTGGTTAACATATGCCTATCTCCTTACAATGTATGTACTTAAAATAAGGGTTGTAATTTACTTAAAAGCAAATTCTGATTCCCGTTCAATCTGTTTTAATAGTTCACCCGCTTTTGCTTTAGAACCAATATCGTACTTGGAATTCAGGAAATCTACCTGTTCCCTGAGTGTGCCGATTTTCTGTGCGGCCATAATTCTGTTGATTTTACCTTTGCCGAACTCTTTTTTGAAGTCTTTCATTTCTTTGATTATGTCCTCGAATGGGTCATATTCTTTTTTGGCGGCTGGTTTATCTTCCTTCTTCTTTTCTGTGATATAGACGAATGTGCCGTCATGTGCAACTTCTCTTTTCACATTGAAGGCATGGAGTGCAAATTCATAGACCGGGAATATGGCCATGATCAGTATTAAATTAGGCAAAACAAAGAAATATCCTGTAGTCAATGAGAAATACATCAATTGTGATTTATATTCATCAAAAAACAGTGGGAGAGAGATATCATAAGTGATACTACTACCAGTCATTACAAAATACATTAAAAATCCCACTAAAATGTAAATTAATGAAATCAATATCGAACTTTTCAGCACTTTTACAAAGCGCTTTTCAATAGAAAATGACAGGTCATTAATAATGGGAGTTAATAGCCGCACCCATGCTGTTGGTATGAAGGCCCAGAGTACAACCAGTATTAAGAACATATCAGGTCTCGAGTCAACGAAATCCAAACCCAGGAGTACAATAGGAAAGAACATGACTGCCAGTCCCATTGAACCGAAAATGATGGCGTTCTTTCTTCCATCTACTAGAGCTACTAAAACAGTAATGGTGTTTGCAATTGCAAACAAGGTTATTGGTACGAAATCAGTGTTGAATATCTTGAAATATGGAGTGTTTTCAGGAAATTTCAACTCAAGGTGTAAGTATGAACCCGTATATGCTGCACCTATAATCCAGAAGACAGTGAAACCTATTATGAGGTAAATAATACTCTTTATTGTATTATCTTTAACGATATGCACATTGGAAACACTAAGCGCTGCAGCGATTAATAATGCTAAAAAAATAATTGACTTATATGATGCTATCGGGTTGGATGCAATGACAATATAAGGCACTACCAGACCTAGAAACGCAACAATTCCGACAACTACAGAAGGAATTGAGCCATGTATTATCTGTTTTTCATTAACTGAATCTACGTTATTCAAAATAATTCCTCAATCAATATTAATATAGTTAAACATAAGAATTACAATCTGCATCCATTTTAATACGATAAATTAGTAATTATATGTTATATTAGTAATTCTGTTATATATCTTTTATTGCGTTAAAATATATTTATTTCGATGTATCATTCAGGTTGTTGCTTATTCCGAACAAAAGGTATATATAGAACCACAAACACTCAATAGCACCGAAATTTAATAGGAGGCTATCAATTTTATGGCAGGACAATTAGGTGGACAGCCAATATTCATATTGCGTGAAGGAACAGAACGCTCAAAGGGCAAAGAAGCCCAAAGTAACAATATCATGGCAGCTAAAGCAGTAGCTAATGCTGTGAGAACTACACTGGGACCAAAAGGAATGGACAAGATGCTTGTAGACGGCCTGGGAGATGTAGTGATTACCAATGATGGTGTTACTATACTCAGGGAAATGGATATCGAGCATCCCGCAGCCAAGATGGTTGTAGAAGTAGCCAAGACCCAGGATGACGAAGTGGGCGATGGGACCACAACTGCAGCAGTGCTTGCAGGAGAATTGTTGAAGGTAGCAGAAGATTTGCTGGAACAGGATGTGCATTCCACCATCATTGCCAGCGGTTACAGGATGGCTGCAGATAAGACAGCAGAGATACTCAAGACAATCGTGATAAATGTTGATGAGAACGACGATGAAACATTGCTGAAGATCTCGAACACTGCAATTACAGGCAAAGGTGCCGAAAGCTCAAAGGACAAGCTTTCAAAACTGATTGTTACAGCTGTAAAATCTGTTGTTGAAGAAGAGGGCGGCAAGAAAGTGGTTGACATCGACAATATCAAAATGGAGAAAAAGGTCGGTGCCAGCGTTGAAGAATCTGAACTCATTGAGGGTATGGTCATTGACAAAGAACGTGTCCATCCCAACATGCCAAAACAGGTAAAGGACGCTAAGATAGCATTAATAAGTGAACCTGTGGAGTTCAAGAAGACTGAAGTTGATGCCGAGATCAGTATTACATCCCCTGACCAGTTGCAGCAGTTCCTGGACCAGGAAGAGAAGATGCTAAAGGAAATGGTTGACAAGATAATCAATAGCGGTGCTAATGTTGTAGTGTGCCAGAAGGGCATTGACGATATGGCGCAGCATTATCTGGCAAAGGCCGGTATTATGGCAGTCAGGCGTGTCAAGAAAAGCGACATGGAAAAATTATCCCGCGCATCCGGTGCCAGTGTTGTCACCAATGTTGATGAGATTTCCGAGTCAGACCTGGGACATGCTGCCTTAGCTGAAGAAAAGAAGATCGGCGGAGACCACATGATCTATATTACAGGCTGCAAGAACCCGAAAGCGGTAAGCATCATTATCCGCGGCGGTACAGAGCATGTGGTTGATAGTATTGAGCGTGCAATGGAAGATGCATTACGTGTAGTTGGTGTTACCATAGAGGATGAGAAAGTGGTGGCCGGCGGCGGCAGTCCTGAGATTGAACTTTCATTGAGGCTCAGGGAATATGCAGCTACATTGAAGGGAAGGGAACAGCTTGCAGTGAGCAAGTTCGCTGACGCACTTGAAGTGATCCCAAGGACCCTTGCAGAGAATGCAGGACTGGACCCCATCGATATGCTGGTGGAACTANGGCAGTCCTGAGATTGAACTTTCATTGAGGCTCAGGGAATATGCAGCTACATTGAAAGGAAGGGAACAGCTGGCTGTGAGCAAATTCGCTGACGCACTTGAAGTAATCCCAAGGACCCTTGCCGAGAATGCAGGACTGGACCCCATCGATATGCTGGTGGAACTAAGGTCGCAGCATGAGAAGGGCAATAAGAACGCAGGTCTTGATGTATATACAGGCGATGTGATCGATATGCTGGCCAACGGTGTTGTTGAACCCCTGAGAGTAAAGACCCAGGCAATTAACAGCGCTACCGAATCCGCAGTCATGATTCTGAGGATCGATGACGTCATTGCATCCGTAGGCGGCGGTCCAGGCGATATGCCACCTGAAATGATGGGCGGCGGCGGCGGTATGCCACCTGGTATGGGCGGAATGCCCCCAATGATGTAAGAACAAATATAACATAAAACGTACCCTGCAGGGTACGTTCAATTTCTTTTTTTACTACATTTCTGTCCCTTTGTTTAACACTCTTGTTCAGTAATCTTTTCCATTATTCTTTTTCAGTATCTTTGATTATTATCCGTATTCAGTAACCCTGTTCATTATTCAAGCAT
>NKAJ01000433.1_pt1 | contig 10157 bp, 11 predicted proteins | sample 1556001 | NCBI WGS metagenome assembly NKAJ01 (sample SAMN06204642, study PRJNA360343) | marine sediment metagenome | isolation source: Jiulong cold seep at northern South China Sea | place: China: South China Sea, Jiulong cold seep | collected 2013-06 | reverse complement strand
GCGAACCACATATCCAGTTCCATGGCGCCTGATACCAGTGCCTGGGCTGTATCTTTCAGGTCTGATAGTTTACGTGCAGCCTCCTTTAGCATATCCATGCGGCGTTTTGCCAGCCTGGCCCTGAGCATTAGCCTGAGTTTTTCCACCGCGTCCCTGTCAGCTTCAATAGTGGTATTAATGTCACGGCTGAACAGGTCATCAAGCAGGAGTGATTCCTTTTGGTCAAGGTTTAGTGCGTCAATGATTACCTGCACTGTTTCTTTTACAATTTCGGTGTACCGGCCCGATATTTCCCGGTCAAGCAGGTCTTTCACATCACCACTAACTGCATTCATTAGGTCCTTGCCGCTGAGGGTAACGGTGCTGCTTTCAAGAAATTCTCTGAGCTGCAGGTCTGCGCTATTCTCTGCGGTCTTTATGGTGTCATCCAGTCTGTCAAGGGCAGACCGAATCCTGTCCATCTCTTTGTCAGTCCCGGTCCTGATATCGTTATTGTCACCGACAACATCAAGTGCCGATTCCAGGCGGGTAACATAGCCGGGTTTGATGGTTGCAAAGACATGTGACCCGGTATTTTCGGTAAGTTTGTATGCCTGAATGGCAGATGTAATGCTTTTCAGGTTTTGTGAGTAAAAGGCAATCTCTGTTTCGGGCACAACCTGCCACATTTCCAGGTCTGGCAGGTCGGCGTAGTCAACTTCGGCATCATAAGGTATGTCCACTCCTTCCAGTCTCATTGAGGCTGTTACGTGGTGGTAAGCGGCGGCAGCATCGGCAAGTTCACGGGGGGATTCTGCCAGGAGTACATCGATTGCATTGCCAAATTTTGCCTGTGCCTGCTGGTATTCTTCATGCCTGGCTGCTACTATGACCCTGTCCCTGACCTTGCGGAGACTCACTGTTTTCACAGGCTTTACACCTGCCAGTTCGACTTTGAGCTGGTCGAAACCTGTGTCAGTGGCGAATATGTTATCTACCATCCGGCAGGCGGCGGCCACATCATCCATTACTGAGGCGATTTTATCTTTTTTGGATGAAGGCATGGGGAAGTAGATGTTGAGTTTGTCCCTGGCATATTTTGTGCTGGTATATGATTTTATGATGTCCAGGAGATGGCGGTATACCCGTTGCGCTTCGGGTGTCTTCAGGAAACTGTCTGGTGAGATGTTTTCATCCTTGAAAATAAATGCCTGCATCAGGGCAACGGCGTTTTTTTCACCGATTCCGGGCACTGCTGCAATGGCTGCCACGTTATGCTGCATGAATGCGTCCATTGCAGCTTCCTGGCTTTTGAAATGCTCAGCCAGGCGGAGGGCGGTTTTTTCTCCGATGCCGGGGATATCTCTTATATCACTCATTCAAGATAACTGAGAGGGGTTAAGCGATATATGTTTTATCCTTATTACAGGATGCCGAACGTTTGAGTTTGACCCTGGTTTTGAATATATGCATTCTTTCAGCTACGGGGGGCAATCCCTCCAAACACGAAAAAAAAAGAGGTTGGATAGTAATATTTTTCAATTAAATATATCTATCCAAAATGACCTGTTCTGCTCCATTCTCGAATATCGCGGTTACAATGATATGGTCATTCCCATCTGGTGTTCCAGCATCATAGACCGTGAAAGTCTGGCCAACCGTTGGTTTTCCTGCACTGGAACCAGATATCCCGTTGACTTCATATTCTAATGATTCCAACATTCCATGGTCTGAACCGCCATAATAGGTGATTTCGAATGTGCTTGAATCTAATTGTCTTGCTACTGCAATAACATTATATTGAATTTCGGTCGCCGTTTCAGTAGGGGTTGCTGTTGCGGTCGCAGTTTCTGTTTCCATTTCCGTTGCAGTTGCTGTTATTGTAGCAGTTACAGTCGTGGTTGGAGTTTCTACTGGAGTTGCCGTTGCTGTAGTTGTAGCAGTTGCAGTCGTGGTTGGAGTTTCTACTGGACTTGCCGTATACGTTTCTGTTCCGGCCGAAGTTACTTCCGGAGTCGCAGTAGCAGTTTCTTGGACAAGCACTAATTGTGAACATACTATTACACGATTGACGGGATCGATCCAGTTTATTACTTCCGCGTCACGATCGCTGACTATTGCTCTATACAGGGGCCGGGGTGTAATGTTTTTACCACACTGTAGTCCAATTTCATCCGAAATCGTCTCTACTTCTTCTTTTGTCCAGTATGTGACCGTTATTTTCGCATCGGGATGTGCTTTTATTACCTGCTGGATCTCTGGCATTGACCTGACTACAGAATCAAAGTCTGCTCCGTTCGTCGTACAACCTGTTAAAAGCATAGATAACAGTATTAGCGTAACTATTTTTGCATGAATCATTACTATCACTCAAATTGTTTTTTAATCGAAAATCTAAAGGTTACGTATAAGTTTTATAATTGATTTTATTTATATTTTTGTATGCAGGTATGTTAAAATAATAGCTGAAATTATCTTTCTACGGGATATCCAAGCTTTTTACAGCGTAACATTCCGTCTTCCATATTCAAAATATGTTTGAATCCTGCTTGCATCAATATCTGGGCTGCAGTATGGGCGCGTCCACCTGAACGGCACACTCTCACTCACTTTTTATCCTTTTCCTCTTCCAGCTTAGAAAGACGGTTTTTGAGGTATCCAATGGAAATATGTACTATACCCGGCATGGAAATTAAAGCGGAAATATAAATAATAATAGAATATCCATTTTAACATATACACTCAACTATAAAATTTTTTTATCAAAAAAGTCGGAAAATATATATACTATACATTATGATAATTAATTGGGGGAAATAGGAGTTAAGTCTTAGAAATCACTACTCTTCAACTATAGATCTCACTGATTGGTTGGTTGGGGAGTGGGGGTTAATTTTCAATGAAGATCAAAGCTTTGTTGAATGATTTTGGTAAGTGCCTGCAAAAATACCATTCAATGTTCGGGGAGATAAAAGGAAAGCAATGTTAGAAACTTCAGAAGAAAGGATAAAATTATTAAAGGCAGGATATGATCAAAAAAATATCCAATAAATTTATATCGATAATCATAATTTTGAAATAATATTAAATCCAACGTTTTTCAAAATAATCGAGCTTGAACCATAAAATGAACATAACTTACATGAACTGGCAAGATCTTCACGACCAAGCTTTTTATTATGCTGGGGCCAGATACTGGTATTACTGGAACCAATGTACAATGGAATCCTCAAAATCAGTGTAAATAGTCAGTGTTAATACCGATAAAACATTCCAGATGAATATGTTTATCGGCATAGACCATGGCACTACCCACATACGATTTGCATCCATAAATGCCGTGTTTTCAAATTGCCAAGACGGCAGGATGCGGCTACATCATCCATTACTGAGGCGATTTTATCTTTTTTGATTAGGGCATGGGGAAGTAGATGTTGAGTTTGTACCTGGCATATTTTGTGCTGGCATATGATTTTATGATATCCAGTAGACGGCGGTATACCCGTTGCGCTTCGGGTGTTTTCAGGAAACTGTCTGGTGAGATGTTCTCATCCTTGAAAATAAATGCCTGCATCAGGACAACGGCGTTCTTTTCACCGATTCCGGGCACTGCTGCAATGGCTGCCACGTTATGTTGCATAAATGCGTCCATTGCATCTTCCTGGCTTTTGAAATGCTCAGCCAGGCGGCGGGCGGTTTTTTCTCAGATGCCGGGGATGTCTCTTATGTCACTCATTCAAGATATCTGAGAGGGGTTAACCGATATATGTTTTATCCTTTATTGGGGCAGTTGGATGAGTAGGGGGTTATNGGCGTTCTTTTCACCGATTCCGGGCACTGCTGCAATGGCTGCCACGTTATGCTGTATGAATGTGTTCATTGCATCTTCCTGGCTTGTGAAATGTTCAGCCAGGCGGCGGGCGGTTTTTTCTCCGATGCCGGGGATGTCTCTTATGTCACTCATTCAAGATATCTGAGAGGGGTTAACCGATATATGTTTTATCCTTTATTGGGGCAGTTGGATGAGTAGGGGGTTATTTTGAATCTTTCATGAATCTCCCCCCAACAGAGCTGGGGGCATCTCATGACTCCGGCAACTGAGGTTGCATTGACCATTCTTTGTTCAAGTCGCAGCAGAGCTGCATATCATAACGATTAAGATAACAAGTGAATCATGGGTTAAATTAAATTTAATGGCTTATAGTTGGATAGTCACGTTTATTTTATTATAATAAACGCTGAAATACTGAAATAAACTATAATAAACAATTAAAAACAAANGGCATAACGATTAAGATCACAAGTGAATCATGGGTTAAATTAAATTTAATGGCTTATAGCTGGATAGTCACGTTTTTTAGATTATAATAAACGTCTAAATATTAAAATAAACTATAATAAACAATTAAAAACAAAAAAACTATTGAAACTTAAATAAATTGTCGGTATCATTATATAATCTCTATTCATCTTACTCCTATTGTAAATTTCAAAAGTGTATTGGCTGATTTGATGGAACTGCAAGAAAAATACTTTTAAAAGTCAGAGGATGTAAGAAAGGAGATGTTAGAAACTTCAAAAGAACGGATAAAATTAATGAAAGCAGGATATACCCAAAAAGAAATCGAAGAAATGTATCTTGCAGAACATAATTTTACAATATCATTACATCCATTTTTGTTCGAAATTGTTGAATTGGACCTAACAAATGAAGCTCCCCTTAGTAGAGCTGGGGGGTATCTCATGTCTCCGGCGACGGGGGTTGCATTGACCATTCATTGTCCCAGTCGCAGCATAACTGCATGGTATAACGATTAAGATANTTTGTTGAATTGAACCTAACAAATGAACAAAACTTAATATAAGAACCATCCAGCACTAAGTAACGTAACCCCTTTAATATATGCCATCTTTGCTTTTTTTCGTTGAAAATAAGGCCAGAAAAACATCAATCCATGAAAACCAGTATAAATAGACAATATTAATACACATGAAACATTCCAGATTAACATGTTCGTCGGAATAGATCACGGCACCACCCACATGCGTTTTGCATCAACAGATGGACGTGAGTTCAAACTATCAAGACAACAGGCTGCCGGTATGGGCCCGGAGGAACTTCTAAACAGCATACTGCAGGGTCTGGGTGCATCCGCATCAGACATAAAAATGATGGCAGTCACATATTCAATGGGTGACGGCATAGACAAGATAACACCCATCGATCGAGTACCAGACCGGGGCATTCAATCCAGGCACGGTGCCGGGCTTCATGTGGGCGGAGGCACGCTGGTCTATGACACCATAAAAAATTCAGGCATACCTGCCGTGGTAATACCCGGGCTTCACCGGGGCAACACCGCTGATGGCAGGCTTAACATTTTCTCCCACGGTGCAAGCCCTGAAAAGATAGGTATCGTGTACCATGCCCACAAAAAAGGACACGACAACATGGTAGTGTCAGATATCAGTTCCAACACCGTAACACTGGCAGTGGCACATGGCCAGCTGCTGGGTGCGCTGGATGCATGTATATTTGCGCCCGGAATACATCACGGCCCCATTGACCTGGAAGGAATAAGGGATGTGGATGACGGAAAATATACTGCCAATGATGCTTTCATCCGTGCAGGAGTAGTAAAGATGGCAGGGGTGCAGGACTTAGACGCTCTAATGACTGCTTTTTCTGCAGGCGACCCTTCGGCAGCCCTTGCTTTAGATACCGCAGCACTGTTTGCAGCAATGGAAATAGTTGCCATGAAACTGCTACTAAAGGAAAAAGGCATAGAGGATCCCGATATCTTCATAGCAGGTTCAGTCAGCGACATCAAGTACGCCAGGGACAGGATAAAGTCACACGTTGGTACGGGTGTGGAATGTCTTGGAGTATGGTCTGGTGCTAAAGGGTGTGCTCATATTGCAGAGGATGTTTACAATGGTGCCAGAGATATCATGGGGATAGGCGTCGATATACAGTAATCTATAAGTTATTCAATAGGTTTAAATCACTAAATCTACATATTGACAGAGATGAACAATGACTGCCGTCACATTCTCTCAATGAAGGATTTTACAAAGGACGAGATTGATTTTATTCTGGAGAGGGCTGTTAAACTCGAAACGCTGGCCAGGGGCGGCAGGTCAGAGATTCTTGCCGGAAATATCCTGGCACTATTGTTCTATGAACCCAGCACAAGGACTCGCATGTCTTTCGAGACCGCCATGTTACGGCTGGGCGGAAGTGTACTGAACCTGGGTTCAAAAGAGGCGAGCAGCGTTGTAAAGGGAGAGACACTTGCCGATACCATCCGGGTGATAAGTACCTATTCGGATGCCATTGTGCTGCGTCATCCCAGTGAGGGTTCGGCACGCATGGCCGCTGAATTCGCATCGGTTCCTATTATAAACGGAGGAGACGGTGCCGGGCATCATCCTACCCAGACCCTGCTTGACCTGTACACCATCAAAAAGGAAAGCCATCTTGATAATCTGGACATCGCCATAGTGGGAGACCTGAAGTACGGACGTACCGTTCATTCCCTTGCCTATGCCCTATCAATATATGGTGCAAATATCACGTTAGTCTCACCTCCCCAGTTGAAGATGCCGGACCAGATAAANTTCGGCACGCATGGCCGCTGAATTCGCATTGGTTCCCATTATAAACGGAGGGGACGGTGCCGGGCATCATCCTACCCAGACACTGCTTGACCTGTACACCATAAAAAAGGAAAGCCATCTTGATAATCTGGACATAGCCATAGTGGGAGACCTGAAGTACGGACGTACCGTTCATTCCCTTGCCTATGCTCTATCATTATACGGTGCAAATATCACGTTAGTCTCACCTCCCCAGTTGAAGATGCCGGACCAGATAAAAGGGGACCTGAAAGCCATGGGTGCCCGGGTCAGCGAGACTGAAAACCTTGAAGAGGTATTGGATAGCGTGGATGTACTATACATGACCCGTATCCAGAAAGAACGGTTCCCTGACCCGACCGAGTACAACAAAGTAGTAGGGGCATACAAGATAACAGGAGAGCATCTTGAAAATGTCAGGGAGGATATGATAGTCATGCATCCTCTTCCCAGGGTATATGAGATTGACAGTTCAGTGGACGATTCGACCCATGCCCGTTATTTTGAGCAGTCTTTTTATGGTGTGCCCATCAGGATGGCACTGCTCACCATCGTACTGGGGGTTGATGTATGACCCTGGGAAAGGAATTGAGAGTACATCCTATACGCGACGGCACTGTCATAGACCACATTAATGCCGGGCAAGCTATGAACGTGCTCAAGATACTGGGTATCACGGGTTCGTCCAGTGCTGTCATTTCGGTAGCAATGAACGTGTCCAGCCAGGATATTGAATTTAAGGATATTGTAAAGATAGAAAACAGGGAATTGAAAGATAAAGAGGTTGACAAAATATCCCTCATTTCACCCAATGCGACCATTAACATTATCCGCGACTTTGGGGTTGCTGGTAAACATCGTGTGGAATTACCTGAAATGGTGGAAAGTATGGTCAGGTGTGCAAATCCCAACTGCATCTCCAATACCAACGAACCTGTCAAGTCAAAGTTTGAAGTAAAAAAGGACCCAATACGATTGAGATGCATCTATTGTGAACATATGATAACGGAAAATATTGCTGAACACCTGCTTTGAGGTGGTATTCATATGGTTGAGATTACACGGGTACTACTGCTTTTGAAAAATATGATCTATGAGAGCACCAGCCCCCAGGAAACTATCCGGTTTGCAAGATACTACCGGAAAAAAGGACTTGATGTGGTAGTGGTATTGTGGGGTCCAATGGGTGTGCTATTGGGTAAGAAGGATAAGTATGGGTCTCCTGCCTATGACAAGCATGTACAGGAATGCCTGGATCTTGGTGTCCAGTTCAAATGCTGCCGTCTGGCATGTTCGTTGATAGGGCTTCGTGAGAATGATTTCATAGATGGTATCGAAATGGTGGAGTCTTATGAAGTAGCTGAAATGTTCCTGGAGCATCAAAAGGATGGTCAACTTATAATAAGNTCCAATGGGTGTGCTATTGGGCAAGAAGAATAAGTATGGTTCTCCTGCCTATGACAAGCATGTACAGGAATGCCTGGATCTTGGTGTCAAGTTTAAATGCTGTCGTCTGGCATGTTCGTTGATAGGGCTTCGTGAGGCTGATTTCATAGATGGTATCGAAATGGTGGAGTCTTATGAAGTAGCTGAAATGTTCCTGGAGCATCAAAAGGATGGTCAACTTATAATAAGTTTATAACTATTTTCAATCTCCCATTAAAATAACGATTTATCATTGAGAATGCAGAAACATTAAAGGTTAATAAAATACTATTTGAATAAGTCATAATGGTAAAATGTCTCTATTGTTGCATAAAACAGATGATGCAGAAATTTGAAGGATGACTTTAAGTAAAAGAACTTATATGTATATACCAATTATTAATTAACATTAGGAGCAAGTTAAACATGGAACTTTTGCTAAAATACTATTTGAATAAGTCATAATGGTAAAATGTCTCTATTGTTGCATAAAACAGATGATGCAGAAATTTGAAGGATGACTTTAAGTAAAAGAACTTATATGTATATACCAATTATTAATTAACATTAGGAGCAAGTTAAACATGGAACTTACGCCAATTCAGAGAGAGATTTTAACTGCTTTAATTAATCTTTATCGACAGAATAAATGTGCAATAAAAGGAGAAATGATTGCAGAAATAATTAACCGTAATCCTGGAACAGTTCGCAATCAGATGCAATCACTTAAGGCACTGGGATTGGTAGAAGGTGTACCTGGTCCAAAAGGGGGATACAAAGCAACAGGTGCTACCTATGAAGTTTTAAGTGTTGCTGAAATGGATACAGAGGCAGTAGTTCCTATATATAAAAATCAAGAGCATGTAGAAGGGCTGACAGCTGCCGAGATAAGTTTTACCACTGTGCGTCATCCAGATGCCTGCAATGGTATCATTCGTATTCTTGGAGATATACGTGATTTTGATGCTGGTGATACCATACAGGTGGGACCAACACCGGTCAACAAATTGATTGTTCGTGGAAAAGTGGTGGGGCGAGATGATTCATCCAATGCATTGCTTTTTTCTATTACAGAAATGGTTTCACTTCCCAAACGTCCAATACGAGAATATCTGTCTGAAAAAACCATTAACATACCTGCCAATGCCACCATACAGGAGGCAGCCAGGATATTTACCCGAAACAACATTCATGGTGCGCCCGTGGAGGATAAAGGTAATATCGTAGGAGTCATTACATTTACTGATATTGGTAATACCCTTGCCAGCGGCAAGGTGAACCTTAAGATTCGGGAGATTATGACAAAAGACATCATTTCTGTGGATGGTGATACTCCACTATACGATGTTGTAAAGGTCTTTAATGACAAAAAGGTAGGAAGATTGTTGGTAACCTCAGGAGGCAGGTATATAGGTATTATCAGCAAGACAGACGTTCTTCATGAGATGGCCGTTTACTAGGGCTGCTACTTATCATTTTTTTTGTAGATTCTGGTTCCCTTAAAGTCTGGCCTGAATATCCAATTTTAGTATATATGGCAAATATTATTGACAGCCCGGCATATACCGATAATTTGATGAACAAATATGTCGTAACCATTAAATCGATAAAAAAATTTGTGAGTTGAAAACTGTGAAACATGAACTGATGGAAATATTATGCTGTCCTATGTGTAAAGGTGACCTGGTACTTACCGTGGATGAAGAGGATGATAATGAGATTATTTCTGGCTCATTGTTCTGTAAAAAGTGTGATGAGCATTATCCCATAGAAGATAGCATTCCAAATATGCTTCCACCCGACCTGAGAGAATAATGTTAAGAGGCCGCTAATAGTGCAGCAAATACATATTAACCGCAATCCGGGTATTGCCATTGAATTTGACAGTCCTGAGATTACAGTGCCTATAAGACCTGGAAATGATTGCAGTTTTGAAATGGTGATCAGTAATTACGGCAATCCTACCCATGTTCATCTATCAGCTGATAATAGTATCAGGAAGTACGTCAAGTTTTTACATGAAAACCCCTATGTGACCAATCAGGAATATATGCCGGTAGTGGCAAATCTTCCTGCCAAAATCGAATGGGTGGAGGGGGAGATCAAGGTGGCTA
>NKAJ01001101.1_pt1 | contig 10164 bp, 9 predicted proteins | sample 1556001 | NCBI WGS metagenome assembly NKAJ01 (sample SAMN06204642, study PRJNA360343) | marine sediment metagenome | isolation source: Jiulong cold seep at northern South China Sea | place: China: South China Sea, Jiulong cold seep | collected 2013-06 | reverse complement strand
TACGGCGTTATAGTCTTCCAGGAACAGGTGCTTCGCGTGGTCCATGTCTTTGCAGGTTTTTCCTACGCCGTGGCCGATGCCTTTCGCAGGGCCATGACCAAAGACCGCTCTTCTGAAGAAATGGCCAGGCTTAAGACACAATTTATGGATGGAGCGATAAGGCAAGGCCACAGTACAGAGCTTGCAGAGGAGGTATTCCGGCAGGTAGCGACCTTTGCAGCCTTTGGGTTCTGCAAGGCCCATGCAGTTGCCTTTGCGCACATAACCTATCAGAGTGCCTGGCTCAAGGCCCATCACCCCAGGGCCTTTTATCTCGGCCTGCTGAACGCCGGACACGTGGGCTCCTATCCCCCTTGGGTAATCTTGAATGAAGCACGGCGTCAGGGCATTCCCATCCATCCACCACACGTCAACTCAAGCCGTCTTGAATACAGGGCGGAAGGAAACGGAATCTGCGTCCCGCTGGTNGCTCAAGGCCCATCACCCCAGGGCCTTTTATCTCGGCCTGCTGAACGCCGGACACGTGGGCTCCTATCCCCCTTGGGTAATCTTGAATGAAGCACGGCGTCAGGGCATTCCCATCCATCCACCACACGTCAACTCAAGCCGTCTTGAATACAGGGCGGAAGGAAACGGAATCTGCGTCCCGCTGGTGGTCATTCGCGGCATAGGGCCGGGGCTTGCCCAACGGATTGTATCCGAGCGGGAAGAAAACGGATTTTTCCCNTGGGTTCTGCAAGGCCCATGCAGTTGCCTTTGCGCACATAACCTATCAGAGTGCCTGGCTCAAGGCCCATCACCCCAGGGCCTTTTATCTCGGCCTGCTGAACGCCGGACACGTGGGCTCCTATCCCCCTTGGGTAATCTTGAATGAAGCACGGCGTCAGGGCATTCCCATCCATCCACCACACGTCAACTCAAGCCGTCTTGAATACAGGGCGGAAGGAAACGGAATCTGCGTCCCGCTGGTGGTCATTCGCGGCATAGGGCCGGGGCTTGCCCAACGGATTGTATTCGAGCGGGAAAAAAACGGGGCTTTTCTGAGCTGGGAGGATTTTTTCGTGAGGGTATCCCTTCCGGCCAATGCACGGTCCAGGTTGATCCTGTCCGGGGCGCTGAAAGGTCTGCCCGACAGATTGAGGCCTGTCCAATATGCGGCCATTTGTTGAGCAGGTATGGATTGAGCATCGAACCATGGAGGTTTACTGCACTGCCCATCCCATGGCTGTCCTACGGCCCTGGCTGATGGCCGACGGCATTCTCCGGGCAAGGGACTTGCGCAGCATCCCTTCCGGCCGACGAATAAAGGTGGCAGGTCTCATGATTATGGTCCATACCCCGCCTACACGCTCAGGCAAGCGGGTCATGTTCGCAACACTGGAGGATGAGTCAGGCCTTATAGATTTTGTGATGTTTCCCGGTGTCCAGAGGCAGTGGGCCAAAGAGGTGTTGACAAACGAGGTGCTCGCCATAGAGGGAAGGCTCAAGAGGGAAGGGGAGAAGGGCCTGTCGATATCCATTGTGGCGGAAAAAGTCCTGCAATGTTTCAGCGGTCCGTTCNTTCCGGCCGACGAATAAAGGTGGCAGGTCTCATGATTATGGTCCATACCCCGCCTACACGCTCAGGCAAGCGGGTCATGTTCGCAACACTGGAGGATGAGTCAGGCCTTATAGATTTTGTGATGTTTCCCGGTGTCCAGAGGCAGTGGGCCAAAGAGGTGTTGACAAACGAGGTGCTCGCCATAGAGGGAAGACTCAAGAGGGAAGGGGAGGAGGGCCTGTCGATATCCATTGTGGCGGAAAGGGTCCTGCAATGCTTCAGTGGTCCATTTCCGCTCCTTTTGAGGCAGATATAGCGAAGGCGGGAATCCAGTGACTGTCACCCAGACTTATTGAGAAGTTACAGCATTAGGAGCTAAGTGATTTAGCAATTTTTGCCGCAGATTTTGGGAGGACTGATTGTCCGTAGTGGCATAGGGCATGGGGTGGCGCCAGGCGAAGCTTAAACACAGCCCTTAACAGCAACGATCCTATGCTGTGTTCTTGAGCGGAATAATCATTGGTTGCAGTTATTCTATTGTAATAACCTTGTTCTTACGTTATAATGTACACGTAAGATTCGGAGGAAACCAATGGATAAAATATTCTCTGCACGAGTTGATGAGTCTACGGTTAGACGCATAGGAATTCTTGCCCAACGATTAAATACCACAAAGAAGAATATCATCGAGAGTGCGATTGAAGTGTACGCAAGCAGGATTGAAGAGGAATATAGCCTCGATGTGCTCGATTTAACATTTGGTGCATGGCGTCGTGAGGAGTCCGCACCTGAAGTTGTGGACACGTCACGTAAAGTATTTCGACGCTCGATGATGAGGCACCAGGAATGAGGGCTTACATCGATGCGGATATCCTGATTTGGCATCTTCGTGGAGAACGCAAAGCGCTTAACTTTCTGCGACGTCTTCGTGATGGTGAAGAGTACGAATTGTGGACAGGTGTAATGCAAAGGGCTGAAGTCGTATTTTTCATGCGCCCTGAGGAAGAGGAATCGACCTTGTTATTTCTATCACAACTCAAAACGGGATCTATTGACCAGAGCAGTATTGATGAGGCTGCTTCGTTGTACCGGAAATGGCATCCTAGCCACGGAGTAGATATCAACGATGCAATTCTGGCTGCTACGGCAATGAAAACAGGAGGCAGGATCTTCTGCCTGAATCGAAAACACTATCCCATGCCGGAGGTTTTGGTCACAAGGGCCTGGTAAGGGCCTGGGAAAAGACAAAACACTTATTTTGATACCCTGCGGCTTGCAGCGGGGTAGTTCATTCGATCTGATTGAGCAAAGAGACAATCTTCATACCCGACCAACGCGGGGAAATACTTAGTGTATATACCTCTATCTCTGGTAAGAATGGCTTTGCATTTTTCCGAAGCGAACCCTCCAATATAAAAATCCGACAAGAAATGCTCTTTGAGATCCAGCTTTTGACCACACTGAGGACATTGTACTTTCTTTTTTCGTTTCAAATATCTCATCCATGCTTGTGCTGCGGCAATGACGGAATCGACGTCAAGCGGTTCTATCGCAATTTTGTGTTCCTCTAAGAACTCTTTTAATAGCCTGGGATTTCCTTTAAATTGGGGCATAAGTTCCGCGAAAACAACCGGGAGTGCAACCAGGTTCTCTCTTTTTGCAAGAGCTGTGTACAACTTTTCCTGAAAGCTTCTAAATTCATCTTTCAAAATATCAAGCAAAATGGTTGTATCTACACAGACTCTCAATTTACTTTACCCCTGACTTCATCCATATATTCCATTGTTGTCGGTCCGCCCTTGAACCTTCCACGCCACTTCCTCCTAACCGCTTCTATTGGGTCAATAACAAGGACATACTTTTGCCCCTCTTTTGTGATATCGACTTCAGTTCCAGGTAAGATACCCAGTTCCTTTCGAACCTTTACAGGTATGGTAAATTGATATTTGGCAGTTACTTTAGACAATTCCATCACCTCCCAAGGTATACCCTTTTTTATTATTAGTATACCTCATGCCTGATGGCCTGTCAATTTTATTGCGAAGGGAATGGGTCGCGTTTTCACATTAACCATATCAAAATGGAACAGTGCGGCCTTTTGCTCAATTTGTAGAAGTCATACTTCTGTTTTTTCATTTTTCCCCGTTCGATGTTCATTTCCCTTGCCCCTTGCCTCTCTTAACGCAGATTCCTTAAAGTAAATGCCAGGATTTGCCGAAGAATAATGGCATAACTGTAGTAGTTCGATATCCGGGTTAATTCTCGATAGGAGACAAAATGGCATCATCTGATACTGAGAAATTAAGCATCAGGAAAAAAGGATTACGATACAATCTTTTAATTGCTGAATTTTTGTTTGTTGTCCTGCCTTTTATTGTTATTTTCTATCTTTTTTATAAAAATAATATTATTTTTGAATTATCTCATCTAATTATTATAGTTTTCAGTCTTGTTCTCATTCTATCCGGTTTGATTCTCATCCGTCAGGTTTTCGACAGATTTATCGTGATGGCGACTTCAATCAAGAAGGCGGAGACAGGTGAGAGTTGTGGGATAGATTTGCAAAAAGATGCAACAGAACTGCATGATATAGCAGTCTCGTTTAACAGCATCATGGAAAATTTCCAAAAAACAACCGACAACTTAAGACTCAGGGTTTTCGAATTATTTGCTATTAAAGAACTTACTGAAATCGCAAGCAAGAGTTTAAATATTGATGAGTTGCTGAACACACTATTGGAAAAGACGATGGCAGTAACCAAGGCGCAGAGGGGATCTGTGTTTATGGTTGAATCCGAAAAACAGCGGTTTTGCGTAGTAGCATCGAAGGGACTTGAAAAGGGACCGAAAAAGGGTCCTTACATAAACATCAATGAATCCTTGGCACGATACGTCGTATCTGATAGGAGGCCCCTCCTTGTTCAAGACATTAAGACAGATCCAAGGATCCGTAATCCGAACGATCTTAAATGCGAATCACCATCATTTTTGAGCATGCCGATTTTCGTGAGAGAAAATCTGATGGCGGTCTTGAATCTCTCTAATAAAGAGACAGAGGAAGTATTTGATGTAGACGATGAACAAATTGTGTCCATAATGATTGGCGGGATCGGATTCGCCCTGGAAAATGCCAAGCTGCATTCAAAACTTGGAAAGCATGTAAAAAGTCTTCAGGAGCGCACCATAGAACTGACTGCTGCCAATGATAGACTTCAAAATGTGATCAGCGAGCGCAAGCGGGTCGAAGAGGACCTGATGAAGGCCAAAAAAGATTCCGAAGCTGTGAACCTGGAACTGGTGGAAGTCAATAAAAAGCTCGAACAGGCGATTGCCAGGGCCAACGAGATGGCCAGGCAAGCCAAGACGGCAAACAAGGCCAAAAGCAAGTTCCTGGCCAACATGAGTCACGAGATTCGCACTCCAATGAACGCAGTCTATGGTTTCACTGACATGCTGCTTGATACTGATTTGGATGAAAACCAGATCGAATATGCACAGACTATTAAGAAGAGCGGTGAGGCATTAATCTCCTTGATCAATGATATCCTTGATTTCTCCAAAATCGAGGCAGGAGAATTGAATTTTGAGGAGATTGATTTTGATCCGGAACTTCTTGCTTATGAAGTCTGTGAACTGACCCGCCCCAGGGTTGGATCAAAACCGATCGAGATCCTGTGCCGTATCGGGGACAATCTTCCCTTATTGGTAAACGGAGATCCGGGAAGGTTTCGTCAGCTTCTAACTAATTTGATGAGCAATGCTCGAAAATTTACAGAGTCAGGAGAGATTGAACTCTCTCTTGATGTTGAAGAGGAAAAAGATGAACAGATAAAACTCCATGCAACAGTGAGGGATACAGGCATCGGCATCCCGAAAGATAAATTGTCCACTATTTTCATGCCTTTTCATCAGGCTGATGGTTCCATTGCGAGAATGTATGGAGGCACAGGTCTGGGTCTATCGATATGTAAACAGATATCAGAACTGATGGGTGGAGAAGTGTGGGCGGAAAGCCCTGCCAATCAACAATCCCATGGTCCTGGAAATATCTTACACTTTACCGCATGGTTCGGGAAAGGTGAAGATAAAGAATTCAAAAAATTCACCCCGGCGTCCCTCTCCGGCAAGAAAGTCCTTACTGTCGATGATAACCAGGCCAACCTGGATATATTAACACACGTTTTAGGGTCAGTCGGAATGCGTGTAGTGGCTCTTAGAAATAGTGAAGAAGTTGTACCAACTTTGCAAAAGGCCCTGGAGGCTGAAGATCCGTTTGATTTGTGCGTAATTGATATCAAGATGCCCGGCATAAGCGGATATGAAATGGCACAGGCAATTCGAAAATATGAAGACCAACTCGCAACTNCCCGGCGTCCCTCTCCGGCAAGAAAGTCCTTACTGTCGATGATAACCAGGCCAACCTGGATATATTAACACACGTTTTAGGGTCAGTCGGAATGCGTGTAGTGGCTCTTAGAAATAGTGAAGAAGTTGTACCAACTTTGCAAAAGGCCCTGGAGGCTGAAGATCCGTTTGATTTGTGCGTAATTGATATCAAGATGCCCGGCATAAGCGGATATGAAATGGCACAGGCAATTCGAAAATATGAAGACCAACCCGCAACCCGCAACTCGCAACTCGCAACCCGAATTCCCCTGCTTGCCTTATCTTCATTGATGGAGCGGGAAGCCAAGAAAAGTGAAGACGCAGGATTTGATGGGTTTCTAAACAAGCCGGTTCGGAAAGAGAAGCTGTATCAGATGTTGGAGAGAATATTAGGAGAAAGGGAAGACAAAAAAGACAAAAAGCATGATGTTGCAAGACAGAAAATCCTTACCCAATATTCGGTTCGTGAGGAGATAAAGCATTCTGTGCGTATCCTGTTAGTGGAAGACAACCCTGTAAACCAGAAACTGGCAGAGATGATACTGACCAAGGCCGGGTATTTGGTGGAGGTGGCCAATAACGGCCGGGAGGGTTTTGAAAAATATACGCAATCTCCCGATGCTTTTGACCTGATCTTTATGGATATTCAGATGCCGGAAATGGATGGACTTGAAGCAACAAAAGCAATCCGAAAAAGAGAAGAACAGCTCAAAGCTCAAAGCTTAAAGCTCAAAGCAAAAGATGGAGCTTCTTCCGACGAACTTTCAGCTTTGAACTTTCAGCATTCAACNAATTGAAGCAACAAAAGCAATCCGAAAAAGAGAAGAACAGCTCAAAGCTCAAAGCTCAAAGCTCAAAGCAAAAGATGGAGCTTCTTCCGACGAACTTTCAGCTTTGAGCTTTCAGCATTCAATTCGATCGGAACGTGTTCCGATCGTTGCCATAACCGCTTACGCAATGAAGGGCGACAGGGAAATGTGTCTTGAAGCAGGTATGGATGATTATATGACAAAGCCGATTAAAAGGGAGATTGTCTTTGAGAGTATTAAGAAGTGGGTTTTGGGGGAAACTCATCCCGCCAAGGCCTTTCTTTCCTCGTAAGCACGCCGTACAATTTCTACGTCTGCAATGAAGTGATCTATCTCCTGCATTGTCAGTGCCTGTGGTCCGTCGCACAGGGCAACTTCCGGCTTGGGATGGCATTCCACCAGAATCATGTTTGCCCCGGCAATCACACCCTGGGCCGTAGCGTGAAANATCTCCTGCATTGTCAGTGCCTGTGGTCCGTCGCACAGGGCAACTTCCGGCTTGGGATGGCATTCCACCAGAATCATGTTTGCCCCGGCAATTACGCCCTGGGCCGTAGCGTGAAAGATGTCGAGCAGGCCGTCAGGTGCGCGGTCTTTGGAGCCGACGGAATGGGTCGGGTCAATACATACAGGGAGCCTGGTCAGTCTCTTCACAACCGGAACATGGGTAAAGTCCACAAGGTTACGATGGGGTTCTCCCATTCTGGTTTTAATTCCCCGCAAACATATTACGATATTGCGGTTCCCCTCACTGGCAATATACTCGCACGCGTTTAATGACTCTTCCAGGCTGAGTCCCATACCCCGTTTGTACAGTACAGGGAACTCATGCTGAGATCCCACTGCCTTGAGAAGCTCAAAGTTTTGAGCATTTCTTGTACCTGTCTGCAGCATCACTCCTGTGGGATGTCCGGCCTGTTCCAGGGCGTCCTTGATTTCTTCGATATGTATGGCCCTGAGTACCTCCATGGCCACCACCTTTATGCCGTATTTCCCGGCAAGTTCAAAGACCCAGGGCAGACATGATTTCCCATGACCCTGGAAGTCATAAGGGCTGGTTCGTGGTTTGTAGGCACCCATGCGGGCGGTAGTAATATTCAGTCTCTGAAGGTTTCTGAAGATTATTTCTACGTGCTCAGGGGTATCTACAGCACAGAGTCCGATGAAGATATGAAGGCAGTCCTGGTTAAATGCAATCCCATTATACTCAAAGCCGATCTGATCCAGCTGTCCGCCATGGCGGCCTATCAAGCGATATTTACTTGAGACCCTTATTACTTTTTCCACACCAGGCATACGCTCCAGGGTCTCAGAGGGTATGTCATGAGTAGGACCAATCAGGTAAACTTCCGTCACTACCCGGATGGCGCCCTTCACATCTGAAATCCTGGGCTTAATATCGGGAAATTGATGAACGTAGTTCATTATTTGGGACATTTCAGTGCCATTGGGGTCGATACCAGGCTTTAAGATTATGATCATTGGTTTTACCTCTTATTACCGTTCACCGCAGAAAACGCAGAGAGACAATTCTTTGTGTCGTGGTATATAGTGCTGCGAGAATGATAGTTCTCTTCTCTGTTGCTTGCAAGGGGAGAGTAACCAGGGAGATAGTCCCGTAAGCGCTAAGTTATTTTTGCACCGGATGGACTAATGAACATCGAACATCGAACGTCCAACATCGAATTTTGAATGGGAAAAGATGAAGAAACAGACTTATGACCTGGAAGAAAGGCTGCTCGAGTATACAGAAATAGCCGTTGAATGTTCGGTATTGGATATTTGTTTTTCATTCGACGTTGGACGTTCGATGTTCGATGTTCGACGTTCATCTTTCAATGTAACCTGTGAACGTTTACAAAACAACTTAGCGCTTATGGAGACAGGCTCTCTTTAATATAGCATGAAGTGCAAAAACAGGATAGGAGAGTACGTCAGGTCCCTCAAGGCATCTCCCGGACTGGGACGCCAGGTGGTGTTTCACAAGGAGGTTTCTGCCACAGAGGCCTGTTTCAACAGTCCTGCAAGGCCCTGGTCCGATGAGATGCAAGTGCTTCTTGAAAGCAGCGGCATCTCCCGCCTATATTCCCACCAGGTCTCGGCTATTGACCTTGTACGCTCCGGCCGGCATGTAGTGGTATCCACACCGACAGCCAGCGGAAAGACCATGGTATATAACCTCCCTGTGATTGAACAGATCCTGGAAGATCCACTAAGCCGCGCACTGTATCTTTTTCCGTTAAAGGCCCTTGCCCAGGATCAGATGAAGGCATTCAGGGAATTGACTGCCTGCCTTGACAGGGAGCGGGCCCCTACATGTGCCACTTACGATGGAGATACTTCTGCCTGGAAAAGAAGGCGATTAAGGGAACTGCCACCAAATGTGCTTTTAACCAATCCTGAGATGCTCCACCTATCTCTTCTGGCCCATCATGAAAAGTGGGCTACCTTCTGGCAGGGCCTTACCCACGTGGTAATAGACGAAGTTCATACATACAGGGGCGTCATGGGCTCTCACATGGCCTGGGTTTTTCGCAGGATGAACAGGGTCTGCGCCCATTACGGAGTCAGTCCCATCCTGGTGTTTTGCTCTGCTACGGTTGGAAATCCTTCCGAGCTTACTTCCAAGCTGTCCGGGCTTGATGTGCAGGCTGTGACCAAAAACAGTGCCCCTCATGGCAGGAAACATGTGATTTTCATTAATCCTGAAGATGGGGCTGCACAGACAGCGATTAAATTGCTCCGGGCTGCCCNTCTCACATGGCCTGGGTTTTTCGCAGGATGAACAGGGTCTGCGCCCATTACGGAGTCAGTCCCATCCTGGTGTTTTGCTCGGCCACGGTTGGAAATCCTTCCGAGCTTACTTCCAAGCTGTCCGGGCTTAATGTGCAGGCTGTCACCAAAAACAGTGCCCCTCATGGCAGGAAACATGTGATTTTCATTAATCCTGAAGATGGGGCTGCACAGACAGCGATTAAATTGCTCCGGGCTGCCCTTCACCGTGGCCTGAAAACCATAGTCTATACCCAGTCCAGGAAGCTTGCCGAGCTGATCAATATCTGGGTAAGTCAGAAGGCAGGTTCTATGGCCAATTGCATAAGTGCGTACAGGGCCGGTTATCTGCCTGAGGAGAGAAGAGAGATTGAAAGGAAACTCTCAAGCGGCGAACTCCTGGCAGTGATCTCAACGAGTGCCCTTGAGCTGGGTATTGACATAGGTTCGCTGGATCTCTGTTTGCTCGTTGGCTATCCGGGCACAGTCATGGCCACATGGCAAAGGGGCGGCAGGGTAGGGCGCAGCCTGCAGGATTCAGCCCTTGTGCTCATTGCCCAGGAGGACGCACTTGACCAGTACTTTATGCGAAATCCCGAAGATTTTCTCAAGCGACCTCCTGAATCTGCGGTATTAAATCCTGAGAACCCTGTGATT
>NKAJ01000956.1_pt1 | contig 10171 bp, 9 predicted proteins | sample 1556001 | NCBI WGS metagenome assembly NKAJ01 (sample SAMN06204642, study PRJNA360343) | marine sediment metagenome | isolation source: Jiulong cold seep at northern South China Sea | place: China: South China Sea, Jiulong cold seep | collected 2013-06 | reverse complement strand
ACACTAGGTGTAGAAGACAATGATTTAATTACCGTTGTTAATGGTTTGCGTTTTTCTGAAACTCTTGAAGCATCCCAACGACTAACAGAGCTTAAAACAGCGACATCCGTCGACATTATTATCGAGCGCGATGGCCAGGAAATGCCTTTCCATATCGAATTTGATGCCCCTATAGACGACGTCGCTGACGTATCAGGCGGAGGCAGTTCGCCACGAGATACCAATGCCGGCACAGTTAATGGCAGCACCACAACAACACCAACAACTGGCACAGACCATACGGGCAACAGCATATCTAGTAGCAGCGCTAGTGGTAGCAGTGGCAGCAGTAATGATCCTCCAGATTCAACCAACACATCCACTAGTCGATCTAGCAGAACAGTAAAAACATTTGAAGAACGTGAAGGCGCAGAAGAATTTAAACACAAACAGCGTGAAAGAAGAACCGGCACCGTCGAACAAGTTGAATTCGAAGATTAATTATTAAATTAGAGTTACATTCTGTAAACAGGAGAACATACGTGAAAAACACCAATCTGGCGGCTATTGCAATTACAACATTGATTGCGACTTCAATAACGGGCTGCAGTGACCAGCAAGGGTCATCAAACGTTACTTCTTCATCAACACAGAACGAAGCAATTCAGCTGATTGATCCACATGAAGCAGCAAAAGACGGTAACTTAGCGGCGCTTAAACAGAACATCGCTGCAGGATTTGACATATATTCACAGAATAAATTTGGTAGAACAGTTTTGATGGTGGCTTCCAAACGTGGCCACATGGATATAGTCAACCACCTTATATCACACGGGGTCGATGTAGATACGAGATCGTCAAGGAATCAAGCTACCGCACTTATCTACGCTGCTCTAAGTGGCAATATTGATATAGTCAATGCACTAATTACCGCCGGCACTGATGTGGATGCTGCTGACATTAGCAATACCACTGCTCTAGCTAATGCATCATCACACGGATACACAGATATAGTAGCCGCGCTGATAAAACACGGAGCCAACGTAAACGTGTTATTCAAAAAATTTGAAACGCCTATATCTGAAGCTGCAAAACAGGGCAACCTCAAACTGGTTAATCTATTACTGGAAAACAACGCAATAACAGAACCAATAAAAATTGACGGTATCACCCCATCGACACAGCCGTTGATACAAGCCGCAATTAATAATCACCTTGATGTTATGAATGCTTTACTCGATGCTGGCGCTGATATAGAAGTACTGAGTTTTCAGAAAAAAGGCGCATTAATAGCAGCAATCCTGGGCGATCAACCTGAGGCAGCTATGCTGTTACTAAAGCGTGGAGTAGATTACAACACCGATACATTTGCCGGCATCACACCGTTAATGGCATCAACAAGAAGAGAACAGATAGATATTATTCGCTTTTTAATTAATAAAAATGTTGATGTTAACATCAGTGAACCTGGCAATGGTTACACAGCCATTGTCATCGCCGCACAACAAGGCAATATTGAAATTATCAATATGCTTATCTCTGCAGGCGCTAATTTTAGTGCCACCGGCAAAGAGGGAAATGCACCTTTATTGAATGCTTGTCACAAAGGTCACATCGATGTATTTAACCTGTTGCTCGAAAAAGGAGCGGATATCAATGCCGTCGATGCCGCCAAACGAAACTGCTTGCACCTGGCTATCGAAAAACAACAAACAGATATGATTAAACTGTTGCTTACAACAAAGATTGATATCAATACACCGAATATGTTTCTTTCCACCCCTATTCTACGTGCGTTACACATCGAAGATACGGCAACAGCAAACTTATTAATAGACGCTGGCGCCGACATCAACAAAGCAGAGAAACGCGACAAGACTGTTTTGATGTATGCAGCTGCAATCGATGACACAGCTTTCTTACAAAAAGTAATCGATAAAGGAGCTAACATATCTGCTAGCACAGACACTGGCTTGACTGCTCTCATCCTCGCAGCGAATGCCGGGCAGATAAAAAATGTTGAAATTCTTATCAACAACGGTGCTGACATGAATACAGCTGATAATAATGGTAAGACACCTTTGCATTATGCCGCCCGCAAAGCCAGGACCGATATTGTTGAGGCCTTATTAAAACTAAAAGCTGACGTCAATAAAAAAGACTTAAAAGGTAACACTCCCCTGCTCGAAGTTGCATTAAACGGTGATACTGGCCTGGCTAAAAAATTACTCGATGCAGGCGCTGACATCAATGCCAGAAATGCCAGGGGGGCCGGCATCATTATTATTGCCTCTAATAATCTTAAGGTAGATATGGCCTTATTCGCTATCGAACAAGGTGCAGATTACACAACACCAGATAACCGTGGTGTTAAACCGCTATTCCATGCCATCAAAAATAATCAATATGAGCTCGTCGCAAAAACGATCGGTGATACTGATGTCAATATGATCACTAATAAAAATTCTGAGACGACGATATTTTTAGATGCCATTGCACTAGGAAATTTAAAAATAGTGGAATTAATGATGGCTAAAGGTGGTGACGTTACACGCACGACAAAAATAGGCGCTACTGCTTTACACCTGGCAGCCATCAGCGGCAACGCACAACTAATCGATGATTTATTGATAAATAATTTAGACGTTAATGCTGTTAATAAAGTTGGTGAAACGCCATTATTCTCAGCAATCTCTGTAGCGGCATCAGACATCGTACAAAAACTACTCGCCACAGGCACAGACATTAATCACCAGAATAACAAAGGTCTGTCACCACTGATGATGGCTGCAAACAAAGAGAATGATGACATCCTCAGCATGTTATTGCTGGCAGGTGCAGACATCTATCTAAAAGATAATGATGGCGCTACCGTATTCGACTACGCCTCACCTCGACGCAACAAAGGCATAGATTACATACTGAAGAGCGCACAAGAAGGCAAGCCGGCTCCAGAATTACCTCCATCTACAAAAGAAGTAGTAGAGTTTGATCATTAAAAAATGAATACCGCAAAGTTAAATACCACATAACCAACAACCATAACTATCACTTCAACTGGCTATAACTTATGGATACTATGAACATTACAGATTTAATGCTATCTCAGGCAGTTGAATCATATAAAAAAGGCGATATTGATAAGGCGCAATCTCAATTTCTAAACTTATTAAATATCGATCCAAAAGATCCCGACGCCTTATATTTCATGGCTATGATTGACCATAGTAGCGGGCGCTCAGAAGTCGCCGAACATCGAGCAAATGATCTGCTTCTACAAAAACCAACCGATGCTAAAGCACTCAACTTACTTGGCACGATATTAATGAGCCAGGGAAAAACCACGGAGGCATTGGTGCATTTTGAAAAAGGCATTAAACATAATAAAAAAGACCCGGTACTTCGGGTTAATGCTGCGATCTGCAACATAGGCGAAGCCAACCCGGAAGCAAGTATTAATCTATGTAAAGAGGCCATCAGCCTCAAACCTGATTACGCTAATGCCTACAACATTCTAGGCAATGCTTTTATGGGCAAGAGCGATATGGAAAACGCTGCCAAATCATTTGAGCAGGCATTGGAAATAAAACCAGAGTTCCATGACGCTCATTTTAATCTCGGCATATCACTGTTTGAACTCAATCGATATGATGAAGCAGAAACTTGTTTCGATGCAGTACTGCAAGCAAAACCTGATAGCCTACACGCATTAACACGTAAAGCAGACGTATTGTTAATCAACAACATGGTCGCTGAAGCGGGTGCTTTGTATCAACAAGCGATCGAGATCAATGAAAGTTTTTCCCCCGCCTACGTTGGACGAGGAAAAGTTTTTCAGCAGATGAAAAAATACGATGAAGCATTAAGCAACTTTAAACGCGCCTTTGAATTGAACCCACAAAACATCGAAGCATTAATGAATATAGGCGATTCATTTCGCATGAAAGGCCAAACTGATGCTGCCGAAGCTGCATACAATGACATACTTGCTATCGCTCCTGAGAACGCTCAGGCTAAATTTCATCTCGCTGCCGTACAGGATGCGCCAGCACCAGCTAAACCCGATGGCGATTATGTGAAGCGCCTGTTCGACGAATTTGCAGTCAACTTTGATAAGTCTTTAAACGATGTTAGTTATGATGCGCCTCAACAGTTATTAGAGCTAGTACGTCAATACATTCCCAATGCCTCTGAAGCCAGCCTCGACATCCTTGACATGGGGTGTGGCACAGGACTTAGCGGCTTACAATTCAAACCAATGGCGAAATCATTAAAAGGAATTGATATATCTCCACGTATGTTGTCTGCTGCGAGTAAACGTGGCATTTATGACGAGTTGGAAGAAAACGAAATTCTCACCGCCCTGGTCCGACATCAAAATGATATCGATATTGCTGTCTCTGCCGACACATTCCCATATTTCGGCGATCTCGAATCTGTTTTTCTTGCGGTGACAAGCGCCTTACGCACTCAGGGATTATTTATGTTTACCGTAGAAACACATGACGGTGATGAAGATTACCTATTAGGTCAAACCGTTCGCTATTCTCATTCACGTCATTACATCGAGGGGCTCGCCAAAAGACGAGGGCTTGAATTACTTACCTGCAACGACACTGTATACCGAAAAGAATCAGGAAAAGATGTTGATGGTTTGATTGTTGTGCTCAGGAAAAACTGAGCATCATAATAACTGAGCACTATAGTAAATGGTGCTCTTGTATTATTTAAGATATCTTTCTTTAAAGGTATGAAGCAGGCCAATTGAAAACAGATGCATATAGAGCAACTCCATGGTATCTGATTTCATAAGGTCAAGTAACACATCGTCCTCCAGATCCCATATACGTTGACGCTCGACAACAGCATAACCGTCCAGGTCAATTTTACTTGAGATTTCAGGATTTGCTACACGAACAGGCACCAATAAATCGAGCTCTTTCATACGCTGACAAAACTGCCGGGTACGACTGATATGCGTTTGGAATTTGCGACAGAAGTCTTTCACTTCAGTCAACATGGGACCATCCTCGACTTGACCAAAAAGAGGTATGCCACGCCCTCTGGTGTTTAAGCCAGGATATGCATCATCGATACCAATATGTGCTTCTCCGGTATCAGTATTATCAATCAGTATAAATGGATAGCGACGAATGTAACAAGGCACATATTCTGCTTTCCAGTGAGCATCTTTACCAAGAAATTCATTTCTACCTTGCTGCAGTCCTAATAAAGCAACAGGATGAATTTCGTCCGTTTTCATATTGAACAAGATAGGAAATTCTTTGGCGACACGGATGAACTCCATACAGAAGACATACACGGTATTAATATCTTTTGCATATGCAAAATTATCCAGTCGTTCAATATACAGGTGGCCATGAGATTCGCGCGTGAGTGGCACAATGTTCTGATAGAGTTGATGCTGACCGGTACTGACTGACATATTGCNCATATTGAACAAGATAGGAAATTCTTTGGCGACACGGATGAACTCCATACAGAAGACATACACGGTATTAATATCTTTTGCATATGCAAAATTATCCAGTCGTTCAATATACAGGTGGCCATGAGATTCGCGCGTGAGTGGCACAATGTTCTGATAGAGTTGATGCTGACCGGTACTGACTGACATAATTGTCACCAATGTTTAAGTTGCTAATGAATGACTTAAGTATAAACTATAATACAAACGTATTACTCTATAATTACGCTACTATTACTGTAAATTCGTCATAAAATCTATATTGACTAAAAGGAACTTTCATTCAGCCATACTGACGAATAAACCATAATATAGAGCCGTGCAGCTTCAACTATTTTAACGTTGATTACACGTACCCAACACCAACATAAATTAGAAAACTATTATGCAAAAAGTACCTTTCCGACTTCTATCACTACTCGTTTTTATCATTTCATTAAGCGTTAACGTATACGCTGAAAAAACAGACCAAACTATACAAACACGTATCAGCAGCAATGGTTATTTTACTGTCACCATCGAGAGCTGGATGAAACCTCTTCGTCTTGGCAAAATGCACGCATGGAGCGCTGAGATCAAAGATGAGGACGGAAAACCAGTGGCAGCAGCTAAAATAAAAATTGGCGGCGGCATGCCGATTCACAATCACGGCTTCCCGACAGAACCTGTAATGACAAAACAACTAGAACCAGGAAAATACTTGCTTGAAGGTTTCAAATTCAGCATGCGAGGTCCCTGGATCATCTTTCTCGACATTGATGCCAATGAAAAATCAGATACTGTCGCTTTCGACATTAACTTATAAATTTTGGCGTAAATAACGATGCTTAAAAAACTGATCATTCTGTCGCTAGGTATAGCTGCTCTAGCCACTGCGGTGATAGCAACATACGACTGGATAGAATCACAAAAATACCCGCAACCCGCCTGGAGCAAAAAAGAAAGATCGAGCATTGCATCACTATGGTTAGGCAACTTACAGGCATTAACCGAAGACCCTAGCAACAAAGTTGCTGATAACATCGATGCTGCTTTCCTGGGACAGCAAATATTTTTTGATAAACGCTTCAGTGGTAACAGCAAAGTTGCCTGTGCCACATGCCATGAACCCGATAAACATTTCACTGATGGCAAAGCCTTTGCTGTTGGCATGGGCGTTACCGGGCGAAGTTCTCCAACGATCGTCGGTACCGCTTACCACCCATTTATCTTCTGGGATGGTCGCGCTGACAGTCACTGGGCACAGGCGACAGGACCGATGGAAAGTGCTGTCGAACATGGTGGATCAAGAATGCAGTACGCACACCTCATCAGTACAGATGATAACTACCGCAAACAGTATGAAGTCCTGTTCGGACCACTGCCAGACCTATCTGATAACACACGATTTCCAGCCGATGCAGGGCCTGTCGACAAACGCGCCAACCCCGGAGTTGCTGCCGCATGGGATAACATGGACGCAGAAGATAAAACCACCGTCAGCCGTATCTATTCCAATATTGGAAAAGTAATCGCCGCTTATGAGCGCTTGATGATGCCTTCTGCTTCTCGTTTCGACAGCTACGCAGAGGCGATACAAAAAAATACAGATAATGGCCTGGAAACACTCTCTCGTGATGAGGTTGAAGGTTTACGGTTATTCATCGGTGACGCGCGCTGTATCGAATGTCACAATGGGCCTTTATTTAGCAATGACAGTTTCAGCAATATTGGCACGCCATCGGTCAAGGGAAAACCGTATGACTTTGGCCGATCCCTGGGCGCCACAAAAGTGGTTAAAGATGAATTTAATTGCGCTGGCGACTACAGCGACGCCAGCGAATATGAGTGCAGTGAATTACGCTTCATCAAACGTGTAGGCGACGACCTGATCGGGGCTTTTAAAGTACCAGGACTGCGCAATGTAACTGCGACCGCGCCTNCTCTCTCGTGATGAGGTTGAAGGTTTACGGTTATTCATCGGTGACGCGCGCTGTATCGAATGTCACAATGGGCCTTTATTTAGCAATGACAGTTTCAGCAATATTGGCACGCCATCGGTCAAGGGAAAACCGTATGACTTTGGCCGATCCCTGGGCGCCACAAAAGTGGTTAAAGATGAATTTAATTGCGCTGGCGACTACAGCGACGCCAGCGAATATGAGTGCAGTGAATTACGCTTCATCAAACGTGTAGGCGACGACCTGATCGGGGCTTTTAAAGTACCAGGACTGCGCAATGTAACTGCGACAGCGCCTTACATGCACTCAGGTCAAATGGCTGATTTAGAAGAAGTGATGGATCACTATAACAAACCCCCTATTCCACCATTTGGTCACAGCATGCTAACCAAACTTGATCTTAAACCCTATCAGCTAAAACAGCTTATCGCCTTCATGCATACATTAGACAGCGGTATCGCCGTTGATGATAAGTGGTTACAAGTACCTGACACAACAATTAACAAACCGTAGTACAACAAATTATAACGACGCCAGGATTTTCACATGAAAATACCCTCATCAACAAAGATAACACGTAAAATATCAACACCATCAGCACTCGCTATAGCGCTCGCAATCAGCTTAAGCTTACCCTCTCTGGTTAGCGCAGACGCATCCAATAAGAAAAATATAGCACCTTTAAAACCAGATGTACCTTATCTTTTTGTGGTACACAATGGACGCTCAATCAAGATAGAGCGCGATGTATACGATTCTTTCAGCGCACGCATCGNCTATAGCGCTCGCAATCAGCTTGAGCTCACCCTCTCTGGTTAGCGCAGACGCATCCAATAAGAAAAATATAGCACCTTTAAAACCAGATGTACCTTATCTTTTTGTGGTACACAATGGACGCTCAATCAAGATAGAGCGCGATGTATACGATTCTTTCAGCGCACGCATCGGTCTCCGTGGCAGCCTTATCCAGATGGCCGATTCATGCCCGCCCTTCTGCCTGCTTCCGCAGAATCTTGATCTACCCGTACAGACTGTTGGCGAAGCTGAGATTATTGATTTCATGTTAACTAAACTTCGTGATAGCTCGGGCACACTTGTCGATGTTCGTGGCGAAAAATCACACGCATACGCAACCATCCCGGGTTCGCTNTCCAGATGGCCGATTCATGCCCGCCCTTCTGCCTGCTTCCGCAAAATCTTGATGTACCCGTACAGACTGTCGGCGAAGCTGAGATCATTGATTTCATGTTAACTAAACTTCGTGATAGCTCAGGCACACTTGTCGATGTTCGTGGCGAAAAATCACACGCATACGCGACCATCCCGGGCTCGCTTAACTATTTCATTCAAATATTTTTAAAAGGTCCTGGTGATAACAAATTTGACGCCATGTTAGAAACATTTGGCGCCAAGCGTCGCGGCGAGATAAGCGCTGTGACTAAATTATTAGAAACAATCGGCATCAATGATAGCAGTATGCTGACTGATAACTGGGATTTCACCGAAGCGAAAGAGTTAATCATCTGGACAACTTCGTCTATCGATGATTCAGCAGGCAGTGCCATCAAAGCGCTACTCGATGCAGGCTACCCCGCATCAAAACTTAAATGGTATCGAGGCGGACTGGCATCCTGGCAATACTGGGGATTTAACACTTATAGAACAGTCAGCAGATAATAGATAACGGATAACGGATAACGACTTTACGATACACACCCTGTTACCCCTTTAGATATCAGCTCGTATTCTGAAAACTGTCGACTTGCCATGGGATAATTATTTTCACCCAGCAAGCAACAAAAACAAAAAGGCCGGGACAAGTCCCGGCCTTTCTTTACCCTATATAAATCAACTATAGGATTATTGAGTTACCTGATCTTAGAAACCAGACAGGTAGTTCAATGATTTACCGCCATGTGGATCAGCAGAGCTTACTTCAACTGCACCCGCATCACCAGCTGCACATTGCTCCACGTAGTCACCACTTTTATCGCAAAGGTACAATGAACCGCCCTCCATGATTTCAGTCNCTATAGGATTATTGAGTTACCTGATCTTAGAAACCAGACAGGTAGTTCAATGATTTACCGCCATGTGGATCAGCAGAGCTTACTTCAACTGCACCCTCATCACCAGATGCACATTGCTCCACGTAGTCACCACCATTATCACAAAGGTATAGTGAACCGCCTTCCATGATTTCAGTTTTAAGATAACGACCACTTCCACCGAAGATAGTACCGTAAACGTCAACACCCGCTACACGGTCAATGTGGTTATATCGGTTTGGACCACCAGCTGGTGAACCAATCGCTGAAGATGGACGCGGACCACGTGTTGTCCAGTACATACGTGTACCAAATGCAGAACGGTCGATTACATCAGGTTGTACGTTTGTACGACCAGAAGCCGCTTCCAGGTCAATCTCACCAACAAGTGTACCTTGACCCTTACCGTCATCAGAGATGATCTGTACAGTATCGTCGATACGCATTACCTGCCACATGTAGCTAGATGTTAAACCAGCGAATTGTGCACCATGAGCGTCACCACCGTATGTAGGCTGGCTGTCATCAGTGTTTAGCGCGATACGATCAACAGGACCAGATTTCTTACCAGCTTTAGCTTGTGCGTAAGACCAGATTGAAACTTCTTCTGGATCACCGTGTTTGTTGAAACCGTGAGTAATCCAAAGATGCTCACCATCTGGGTTGTTCACTAAACCACAACCAGCAGCCATCACGTCATTGTATGCGTCAAGGAT
>NKAJ01001348.1_pt1 | contig 10175 bp, 9 predicted proteins | sample 1556001 | NCBI WGS metagenome assembly NKAJ01 (sample SAMN06204642, study PRJNA360343) | marine sediment metagenome | isolation source: Jiulong cold seep at northern South China Sea | place: China: South China Sea, Jiulong cold seep | collected 2013-06 | reverse complement strand
ATCAAGACGGTGATGATAACCGGAGATCAGGGACCGACCGCCTATGCCATAGGAAAAGAGTTAAATCTCAGCGGGGAGGAACAACTGAGGATCCTCGACTCCACCAGTCTCGCCAGTATAGACCCGGATGCCATGCAGGCCCTCTGTCAACAGGCCCACGTATTTTCCAGGGTAAGTCCCGGACACAAGCTGCAGATTGTGCAGGGTTTGCAGGGGGCATCCAGGGTTGTGGCCATGACCGGTGACGGAATAAATGACAGCCCGGCGCTGAAGGCAGCGGATATCGGTGTGGCCATGGGGAAAACAGGGACCGATGTGGCAAGGGAGGTCGCCGACGTAGTCCTTGAAAATGATAACATCGAGACCATGATCGTGGCTGTGAGCCAGGGCAGGACCATATATGCGAACGTTCGAAAGGCGCTTCACTTCCTCTTGTCCACAAACCTGAGTGAGATAATGGTCGTATTTGCCGCTAACATCGGAGGAATTGGCCAGCCACTGACCGCGATGCAACTGCTCTGGATCAACCTGATCAGCGACATCTTTCCCGGGCTTGCCCTTTCGCTTGAGAAGCCCGAAGATGACGTGCTGGATCGTCCTCCCAGGGACCCGAATGAGCCCATAGTGAGACGGTCCGACCTGAAAAGGATAACCGGTGAGGCCGGGGTCATAAGCATAGGCGCCATGGCCTCTTACGCCTATGGGATAGCGAGGTACGGCACGGGGTTGAGGGCGAGCAGCATGGCCTTTTTGAGTCTTACATTCGGCCAGCTCATTCATGCCCTGAGCTGCCGTTCGGATAAGCACACCATATTTAATTCCGAGCCCCTGCCGCCCAACAAGTACTTGAATGCTGCCCTGGGAGGTTCGTTTGCTCTTCAGGCCATGACGTTCGTTATCCCCGGGCTGAGATCCCTCCTTGGGATTGGTCCGATCGGATTAATCGATTCTCTCGTGGTGGGAAGCACCTCTGTGGTCCCCTTTCTCGTAAATGAGATGACAAAAAAGGTTCAGAAGGAAAAGATATGAAAAAAGATTTTATCTTCACATCGGAGTCGGTGACGGAGGGGCATCCGGATAAGCTCTGCGACCAGATAAGTGATGCCATAGTTGACCGTTTCTTGCAGCAGGATCCCTATTCCTCAATTGTCGCGGAATGTGCGGTCTCCCAGTCCATAGTCTTCATTGCTTTAGTCTTTTCATCCACTGCCTTGATAGATGTGCCCCATGTGGCAAGAAATATCATCAATCAAGTGGGTTACGATGACGAGATCTTTAGCGGCAGGACCTGCACAGCGCTTACCAGCATAAAAGAGCTTCCTCTGGCAAAGGAATTACGCTTTGACGAAACCATGCTCACAGAAGAGGAGATCGACCGAATCACTGTAAAGAGGAACCAGGTCAATGCCTTTGGCTTTGCCTGTAACCAGACCCAGGCGTTTATGCCCCTTCCCATATGGCTTGCCCATAAGCTTGCAAGACGGCTTACATCCGTGCGGTTGAGAAAGCTGCTTTCCTATCTCGCCCCTGACGGAAAGACACAGGTGGGAGTCGAGTATAAGAAAGGCAGGCCGCACAGGATCCACAGCATTACTATACAGGTTTGTCAAAAAAAGCCTTTGGCAGTAAGCCTCCCCGATCTCANTGCGGTTGAGAAAGCTGCTTTCCTATCTCGCCCCTGACGGAAAGACACAGGTGGGAGTCGAGTATAAGAAAGGCAGGCCGCACAGGATCCACAGCATTACTATACAGGTTTGTCAAAAAAAGCCTTTGGCAGTAAGCCTCCCCGATCTCAAGTTGCTGGAAGATGACATAAGAGAAATGGTCATCGACCCCTCATTCCACGGGGAAGAAATCAGGCCTGACACCAATACAAGAATATTCATACAGCCCGAGAGCCCGGATATTGGCTGCGGGCCGTCTATGCATTCAGGGCTCACCGGGCGCAAGAATGCTATAGATACCTATGGGGAGTATGCCAGACACAGTGGCGCAGCCCTCAGTGGTAAAGACCCCAGGCGTATTGACAGGATTGGGGCTTACGCCGCCCGCTACGCTGCCAAAAATGTGGTTGCGGCAGGACTTGCAGAAGAGTGCGAGGTCCAGATCAGCTATTCGATAGGTCTGTCACACCCTGTCAGCATCCAGGTTGAAACCTTTGGTACAAACAAGGTGACCGAGGCCAGGATTGTCGCCCTGTTAAAAGAATACTTCGACTTCCGCCCGGTTGGAATAATGAGACAATTCAAACTCAGACATCTGCCAGGGAATATAAAAGGGGGCTTCTACAGAAAGCTCGCCGCGTATGGCCATGTCGGGCGCATGGACATCGGGCTTCCCTGGGAGGTTACAGATAAGGTTATGATCCTGAAGGAGAGTGTTCCCCGTTCTTTTAAGTAAAAATACATTGAATAGATTGGCATCCTTCATTTGCCAGTTTACACTTTTTAGAAGTAGTTTCTATCTTTGACCGGAAATATGAAGTGCCTAAAGTGAGCTAAAGTGCCTAAAGTTAAGGAGTCGCTTCGCTCCATTAATTCACATAGAATTGGCAGCGCCGAAGGCGCTTTCCTTAACTTTAGGCATTTTAGACACTTTAGCTCACTTTAGGCACTTATTTTTGTGTAATCGTACAAGTTTAAAAAAGTGTCAACTACTTTTGACCTATTTTGAAAGATGCCAATAGATTCCATATTTTTGGAGGTATGTTTGTGGTTACAATATTGTATCGCACTGAAGCAGAAAAGCGACAACATTCGTCAGCAATTGATATACTGACGCGTGATTTAGGGATTGATGAGGACTCCATAAGACCCTTCTACGAAAATGAGTTGAGGGCATTACAAGAGCAAGCACGAATAAGGACTTTTCTTTCTATCCTTGTAAGCCGGAGGATAAAGGAAAAAATAGACAAGGGGCTGGCCTATATCCCGCCTTCGGATTATCTATTACAGCGAACAAAGTAGGGCGGGCACAGCGAACAAAGTAGCGCAGGGCTTGAGCTTCGCAAAAACGCTCATGTCGCCCGGTGGCCAACATCTTTTTCCTGATTACAACGGATTCCAAGAAGGCCTCTTATGCTACCAAATGTCGTCCGATTCAAGGGGAATTAAACTTCAAACCGTTAGGCGAGGGCGCGATCTATTTCTTCTCTTATCGTCCTTTCTATCGTTGATTTAAGCAGTCTGGCTGCAAATCCCAGATTTACTGCCGTTTCAACAGTGTCGGCCTTTACAGCGATATAACCTGTTGCCGGTCCTTCGAAGTTACACACATTCCCATTCCATTGAAATCTGAGACCAAAGGACTTTGCCGTCTTGCCAATAGACGGCTCTATACGTCTCTTTGCTTCGTCACGAGCGTATGGGTGCTTACACTTAAGTTGAATGTGAGCCATAAAGATTGTGCCTCCAGATAAAGAGCTTCGCCTTGCGGGCTTTCTTCACTGCCCGGGCGATGGACAAACCGGGCAGGTTTCCTTTGCATATACCACAACAGGCAGGTTTTCAAGTCCTCAAGCCGGATAAGTACAGGAACGCGACATTTTTAACACGATTGTAACAATTGCTTCACGGGAATCTCATGGTCAGTGTCTATAAAAAGATCACTTTCTCGTATGATCTATACCTCGAAAGGCCACAACTTGCGATTTTTCGCTGGCCCTGAACATCAATAGCTATGTTGCTCAGGCTTGAAATAGCTTGCTATTTCGCGCCTTCGCGCCTTGCTCTTGATGCTCATTGCTCACCGAAAAAAGCACAATTTATGACCTTCCGAGGTATATAACCCCATTCAGGATGCAATTCATGAACGGCGATAACCTCAACAAGGTTTTCTTTTTGACATTAATATTTTTTTTTATTGAGCTAATAGGTGGTCTTTATTGTAACAGCCTCGCCTTACTTACAGATGCAGCCTTTATGGCCACAAACGTGGCCGGACAGTTAATCGCTATTTTTGCAAAGAATATAAGTAATAGGGCGCCTGACAAAACCAAAACATTTGGGTATGAAAGGGCAAAGGTTTTAGCAGGGCTTTTCAATGGGATGTTGGTAGGTTTTGTCCTTTTTTACGTCTTTACCAAAGCGTATGAAAGGATAATAGCGCCACAACCTATAGAAGTTGAAAAGGTTTTGTACATCGCTATCTTAGGGTTGGCAGTTAATGGTTATGGACTTTATGCTCTAAAATCCGAGTTAAAAGACATCAATATAAGAGGTAGTTTTTTACATCTTTTAACTGATACATTAGGTTCTTTGGGAGTAATTATATCATCACTGGTGGTAGCATATACTCATTTTTATCAAATGGATGCCTTGGCAAGCGTAGCTATAGGTGTCCTTGTGGCATATCCAACTTATTTTCTTATAAAGGATAGCCTCCACATCCTTATGGAAGGAGCGCCTCCAAACATTGATTTAGATGATATAAAAGATTTTATTTCTAATGATTTTAATGGAAAAGCAGAGCATATGCATATATGGGCATTAACCCCGGATAAGACAATAATGGTAGTACGAATAAGAACCTCCGGTAAAGCTGAGGTTGGATCATTAAAAAGCGCTCTAAAATCAAGGTTTGGATTTTGTGATGTATTTTTGGAAACTGATGAGGAAAATTAAAATGCCGGATGAATTTATTGAGAGCAAGATCCAAGAATTAGTCAAACAAAAAGATTGGCGAAGGCTTAAGGAAATACTTTCTGGTTGGCCGGCTCCAGACATAGCCGATTTATTTGAAAACATAAGGGAAGAGGATGTCGTCATCCTTTTCCGTTTATTGCATAAACAACAAGCAGCCAGTGTATTTAGTGAGGTTGAGTCCAATAAACAAATGGCACTTCTTCAGGAAATGAGCAATGAACATGTTCGAGATATTATTTCAGAATTATCACCCGATGATAGAACTGAGTTATTTGAAGAACTTCCAGGAGAAATAACGCAGAGCCTTTTGAATTTACTACCTTCAGGTATTCGCAAGGAAACATTGGAGTTACTTGGTTATCCGGAAGAAAGTGTCGGGCGGCTGATGACATCAGACTATGTCGCCATTCGCCCTCATTGGACAATTGAGCAGGCATTGGAGCACATTCGCCGGTATGGGCGTGACGCTGAAACAATTCATGTAGCTTATGTAGTGGATGAAAAGTGGCATTTGCTCGATGATATACCTTTACGGAGATTGATCCTGGCAGACCCGGAACAAAAAGTTGAATCTCTCATGGACGAAAGGTTTGTTTCGATATTGGCGCATGAAGACCAGGAGAAGGCCGTTGAGCTAATAAAACACTATAATCTGTTTGCCCTGCCTGTAGTCGATTCAGAAAATATATTGTTAGGAATTGTGACAGTGGACGATATTCTCGATGTATTGGAAGAGGAGGTCACAGAAGATATCCATAAAGGGGCCAGCATCGTTCCTTTAGAGATGAGCTATAGCGCTGCCTCTGTTTGGACATTGTATCGGAAGCGGATTATATGGTTATCACTCCTCTTAGTGGCACTTTTTCTTTCAGCAAGTGTTATTGCTGCTTTTGAGAAAACCTTAACCACCATCGTCGCTTTGGTTTTTTTTATGCCCGTCTTGATTGGCTGCGGAGGCAATACCGGCACGCAGTCAGCTACTCTGGTTATAAGGGCCATAGCCATTGGGGACTTAAGCTTGAGGAAGTGGTTTAGTGTTGTGAAAAAAGAGCTGCTGGTTGGTCTCTTGTTGGGGGTCACGCTTGGGGGCCTCCTTTTTCTATGGAGCTCCTTCTGGAAGGGCGGAGCTGCGGTGGGTCAAGTAGCTGGGATGTCAATGGTTATAATCGTTTTATGGGCAAATTTAGTTGGGAGTTTATTGCCGATAGTTTTAACAAAAATGAAACTCGACCCTGCAGTGGTGAGCAACCCCCTTATCACTACCCTTTTAGATGCCACCGGTTTATTGGTCTATTTTTCGATAGCAAAATGGTGGCTGAGGTTCTAATAAGCCACCATATCTGCCATTTATAAGCATCGCCTCTCTAACTACCCACAAGATATTGAGCACGTAACAGAAATTTAACACTGCCTTAATAAGACTGTAACACGAATGTGGTTTAAGGTTTGTATGATTAACTCCGCATGTATTGAGGAACAATAACACGATAAGACACAAAGTGAGGCTTTGCGCTAATTTGAAAGAGATACTTTTTATAATTTTTGCGGTTCTTTTTATAGTGGGTTTAATTGTCTTCAGGCTCAGATTCATCAAAGATCGAAATCCTAATGCCGAGCTGTTGAATGATCTATTAAGATGGATGAGCACAAATGAAAAAGATAGAATTTCAAAATGATAGAGATGAAACCATTAACGATTTGACGCGTGTAATTCAGGACCGTTGGTAAAAATCCCCCTATCGTTATCCAGCAATTCCTCTAACCAAAATTTAACAGAATCGTTATTCTTTCCTAACAGAGTGGAAATATAAGTAGTGCAAGTTGTCATTCTGAGGAGCGAAGCGACGAAGAATCTTGCTTTTAGTAGAATATTTCAACCTGAAAAAGAGATTCTTCGCTCCCTGCGGTCGCTCAGAATGACATGGTGGGAATAATTGAGCTGTAGTGTTAAATATTTACAATTTAATCAAGGGAGGTAACAAAGATGAAAAAGGCAGTATTGATCTTGTCTTTAGCAGGAATTTTGCTAATGACATTTGGCAGTGGTTCTTCCAGGGCTGGTAAGATTGATGTTTTGATCGACAAGCTTGTCGAGAAAGGAATCCTTTCTTATTCAGAAGCGGAGCATGTTTTAACTCAAATACAAAAAGAAGAGGATAATCAAAAAGCCGAACTTAAGCAAGTAGCTGCGGAGGCTGCAAAGAAAGAGGCTAAAACCGGCGTGGCTGGAATACCAGATTGGGTCAAAAAAATCGATTTCAAAGGGGATTTAAGGCTGCGCCATGATACCCAATGGAGGGATGAGGGAGATGACAAATATGCGCGCAATCGTGAGCGGGTTCGCCTCCGTTTTGGTTTTAATACGAAAATAACAGATACCACAAAGGTTGGGGTCAGGCTGGTTTCAGGATCAGGATATCAGAATACAACAAACCAGAGTTTTGATGAACATGCGACAGGTAAAGAGATTTTTATCGACAGAGCCTATGCATCATGGAAGCCTTTGGATTTCCTGAAGATCACCGGTGGGAAGCATAAGAATCCGTTGGTTACCAGCTCGCTGGTATGGGATTCTGATGTCAGTCCGGAGGGAATTTCAGAAAGCCTTAATTTCGACGTTTCCGATAGCGTTGCTATCTTTTCAAATCTCGGCCAGTGGTTTATTGAGGAATTAAAGATAAAGGACAGCGATAGAGATCCGACCCTGCTTGTTTTTCAATTAGGCACTCAGATCAAACCATCCAAAAAGATAAAATTTGAGTTAGCAGGCACCTATTACGATTTTCTGAATCTGGATAAACTTGATTGGGACAAGGACGGCTCACTGGGTGATACAACCACATTTCTAGGATACAACAACAAGTACGGTCAGCAGATGATTTTCGATAAAGACGAGAAACTTCTCAATGAATTCCAATGCTGGGAACTTTTGGCAAAAGTCAAGATAAAAGATGTCCTGCCTGTGCCATTTTCCGTATTCGGAAGCTACATTATAAATGTAGGCGCTGATATTGATGAACTCATGGAAAAAGGGGTTGATCCAGGAGATAGCGACCCTGCAGATCTCGCGGTATATGAAGGCGATGATCGTGACACAGGCTGGCTTGTAGGCGTCTCTGTTGGGAACAAAAAGAAAAAAGGAGATATTTACGCAAAATATTTTTACCAGAAGTTGGAAGATTATGCTTTTCCGGCCGTATTTGTCGATTCTGACTTTCACGGCGGAGGAACCAATAACAAAGGACATTATATTCAGGGAAGATATTTTCTTGCCGATAATATTCAGGCCAGAGCCACTGGTTTTTTTACCGAACGTGACGATGAAAGCAAGGATGGGCAAAAGGACGAGGATCGCGTGCAGTTGGACATAATCATTAACTTTTAGGCAACCAAACCAGTTAATAAGGGAAAAAGGAGGTGATGATAAAAGGGCATTAACCGGATATTAACATAACTCTAACACAAATCTAACAATTTTGACGTATTTTATTTTAACGCATAAAACTTGACAATCTCGTAAAAAGTCTCGAAATCGTCATGCCGGACTTGATCAGGCATCCAGAACGCATTGAATTTACTGGATAGCGCTAACGCTTCACTACGTGCCCGGCTGGAGTTTATCCCGTACCTGATACGGGGCCGGAATGACGGAAAAAGAGAACTTTTCGACTTTTTACGTGTCCATCAAACTTGGAGGTAAAAAAATGAAATTAAGAACTCTTTTAATATCAGTAATCGCTCTGACCATTTGTTTTACAACAAATTTTGCATGGGCCGGAAAGATAGTAATTAAAGGCTCAACAACTGTATTGCCCATTGCTCAAAAGGTTGCTGAAGTTTATATGAAAGACAACCCTGATGTAAAGATATCCATTTCAGGGGGCGGATCAGGCAACGGGATAAAGGCGCTCATTGATGGATCTACTGATATTGCTGACAGCTCCCGCTTTATCAAACAAAAGGAAGTAAAGCTGGCTGTTGAAAATGGTAGATATCCGGTTCCTTTTGCAGTGGCTTACGACTGTATCGTGCCTGTGGTGCATCCAGACAATAACTTAATGAACCTCACCATGGCTCAGCTTAAAGACATCTATATGGGTAAAATAAAAAACTGGAAAGAGATTGGCGGGCCTGACAGACCGGTTGTTATTATCTCCCGTGACACCTCTTCCGGGACATACGAGGTCTGGTACAAGAAAGTCATGAAAAAGGAAAGAGTTTCCCCCAGGGCGCTTCTCCAGGCTTCCAACGGNGACATCTATATGGGTAAAGTCAAGAACTGGAAACAGATTGGCGGACCTGACAGACCGGTTGTTATTATCTCCCGTGACACCTCTTCCGGGACATACGAGGTCTGGTACAAGAAAGTCATGAAAAAGAAAAGAGTTTCCCCCAGGGCGCTTCTCCAGGCTTCCAACGGAGCTATTGTCCAGGCCATTGCACATAACAAAAATGCCATCGGCTACATCGGTCTAGGCTATATGACCGGTTCCGTAAAGGCCTTGAGGGTCAACAATATCGAGGGGTCGGCAGAAACAACTCTGAACGGGACCTACCCCATTNCGGAGCTATTGTCCAGGCCATTGCACATAACAAAAATGCCATCGGCTACATCGGTCTCGGCTATATGACCGGTTCCGTGAAGGCCTTGAGGGTTAACAATATCGAAGGCTCGGCAGAAACAACTCTGAATGGGACATATCCCATCAGCAGACCGCTCTATATGTTCACCCAGGGATGGCCAAAGGGAGATACCCTTAATTTCATCAACTTTGTAGTGCATCCGGAAAAAGGTCAAAAATATGTATCTGAAGCAGGGTATGTGCCTTTGTATTAAAAAACAAACACGAAAGTTAGGTTAAAGGGTTCACGGTTCAAAGGTTCAGAGGTTGATGCCATTGTAGTAACCGTTCACGGTTCAAATGTTCAAGGTTAAACTGAGCGGTTTATAGCGGATGGTATGCATTCCCACGCTGGAGCATGGGAACGAGAAAAAAAATCAACAATCCAAAGGGATGAACGTCGAACACCCGCCTGCCATGCATCACAAACGATGGCGGCATGATCATTGTCACCGGGCCGAGACACCAGGACATTCTACCAAGACCACCCAAAGGCATTGCGGGCAGGTCGAACATCCAATTTTGAATGATGGTGTCGCTTCGCTCCTCAATCTGGGAAAACAACAACCTTTGAACTCCTGAACCCTGTATGAAGTAAAGGAGAAAGTGTGGAAAAAAGCAGTCATACCGGAAAAAGCAGATACAGAACTGAAAAGATCATCCGGATCACATTTTTCTGTATTTCGCTGGCTTCAATAGCAACCCTTGCATTAATTACGATTTTTCTATTTATGGAGGGTCTTCCCATTTTCAAAGAGGTTTCCGTTAAGGATTTTGTTTTTGGGCAATACTGGTACCCGACTGATGAGCCCCCGGATTTCGGAATTTTTCCGCTTATTATCGGATCCCTATCCGTAACAGGCGTATCTTCCTTAATTTCCATTCCATTGGGAGTACTGACAGCCCTTTA
>NKAJ01001694.1_pt1 | contig 10181 bp, 9 predicted proteins | sample 1556001 | NCBI WGS metagenome assembly NKAJ01 (sample SAMN06204642, study PRJNA360343) | marine sediment metagenome | isolation source: Jiulong cold seep at northern South China Sea | place: China: South China Sea, Jiulong cold seep | collected 2013-06 | reverse complement strand
GCCCTTGATATGGCGGTGCATCAGGATATTGTTGATGATGTCAATAAGATTGCCGTTGCGGGAAGCGACGGCGGAGTAGGAGATAACAGTAACGCTATAGAGATTGCTAACCTGCAAAATGCATTTAAAATGAATGGTGACACTGTAACGTTTGACGATTACTATAATTCACTGGTTAGTGATGTGGGAAGCGAGGTGCAGAAGGCCACGGTAAATTTTGATCATCAATCTTTAATGGTAACACACCTGGATAATTACCGGGAAACTATATCAGGAGTCTCCCNGTAAATTTTGATCATCAATCTTTAATGATAACACACCTGGATAATTACCGGGAAACTATATCAGGAGTCTCCCTTGATGAGGAAATGGTAAATTTGATCAAATTTCAACATGCCTACAATGCTGCCGCCAGGTTAATTAGTGTTGCCGATGAATTGTTGGACAGAGTAATCAGTATGGTGTAGGAACAGGAGGTTAAAATGCGGGTGACCAATAAATTAATGGCCGATACTGTTACCGGCAGTCTCTTCAAAAACATTGAACGGTTGCTTAAAACACAAAATATACTTTCTTCGGGCAAGAGGATAAACAAGCCTTCCGATGATCCGATAGGAATGGGCAAGGTGCTGGATTATCGAAAAACGCTTTGCGCGATCGATCAGTACAATAGAAACATTGCTCATGGTGAAACGTGGCTCAATGTTACTGATTCTACGCTGGATACTGCCGGCGATCTGCTCATAAGGGCAAAAGAGCTGGCTTTGTCTCAGGCTAATGCAACAGCCAGTGCAGAAACCATGAGAGTAGTTGCTGAAGAGGCAAAAAATATATATGATAATTTATTACAATTGGCAAACACCAAACTGGGGAATAGCTACATATTTGCAGGCCATAAAACCGACGCACCCCCTTTTTCCAGTGATGATGATTATAATATAAATTATAATGGTGATGCAGAGGTTACGGAAATTACTTGTAATGCCGAATCTACCTTGTCAGGTGGAGAATACTTTACGCTGAGCTCACCCTCAACAGATTATTATGTCTGGTACAATATAGGTGGTGGTTCAATAGAGCCTTCCGTGGTCGATCATACCGGAATAGAGGTTAATATAGTAGCTTTAGATGATGCTGCTGCTGTTGCCGCCAAGACCGCTTCAGCTATTAATGCCGCCGCTGCCGACTTGGGAGCTGCTCCAGATACTGATAAAGTCACGGTAACTAATACTGAGGCCGGTGCGGCAGACGATGCTGCTGATGCTGATGTTGTGCCACCAAAAGATACCGGATTCTTGTTTGAGACTACAACGCAAGGTACTAACGGCGGCGATAAAGGTGAGATTAGTATAATCGTGGGAGAAAATGTAAAGATAAGCATTAATGCGGATGGAGACGAGCTTTTTTTAAGCGAGGTAAATATTTTTGATGTCTTGAAAAATTTAAAGGTCGGCCTGGAAACAAATGATAGCGCCGCAATTTCCGACCAGATAGGGCTGCTTGATGATGCGCATGATCAGATCCTTGAGGTGAGGGCCAGGGAGGGAACGAAACTTAATCAACTTGAAGCCACGGAAAACCACTGGGCCGATTTCAAACTGAATATCACGCAGATGCTTTCCGACACCGAAGATGCTGATATGGTCAAAACAGTGAANTCAAACTGAATATCACGCAGATGCTTTCCGACACCGAAGATGCTGATATGGTCAAAGCGGTGAGTGATTTAGCGAGCCAGGAAACAGCTTATCAGGCATCCCTGGCCGCATCAGCCAGGGTAATTCAGCCTAGTTTAATAGATTTTCTCAGATAAGAATATATGTAGCCGTTCACGGTTAACAGTTCACAGTTAACGGTTGATCAAAACATATCTGCCAGAGGCTGAACAAAGAAGCAAGAGGCTCAGTCCTGCCAGCGGCAGGCAAGTGGGAGAACTTAAGTTTGTATTTCATGTGAGGTTACGGTGTTTGTTGAGATCAATATCAAACAAGCTTCACTCGTTGCATAGTTCATTGGAAAAACTGTGAACGCTTACGAATATATGAAGAAGAGAACATTAAGCGCTATATTCACAATCTTATTCGTTTTTGTTGGTTTTAATTTCGGCTTATGCCTGGATAGCGAAGATATCATCATGCTTAAAAAAGCCGGAATAAACGACAAAACGATTCAATTGATAATAAAAGAGAAAACCATAGAAACATGTTCCTTCACGGTCCGGGAAATCCTGGATCTTAAAAAAGCCGAATTGAGTGATGAAACCATCCGGATGTTGATAAAAGAAGGTTCCTTTATGAAAGATACGGAACCCGCAGTTTATGGAAAGGATATAAGATCAATCAAGCTTATCACTACAAAAGACATTATCGAGCTTAAAGATTCCGGTGTGAGCGATGAGGTGATTCAGGCAATAATAATTTTTGGGTCAAGAGATGTGAATGATGCAGAGCGGGAAAGAGCCTGGAATATGCTTAAAAATATGGGTATAATGTTAGACATGCGGAAGGAAAGTGACTAAAAAATCGAACAGCCTGATTCATGGTTAAGTCCTCTCCCTTTTCGCTCTGCAATTGGTCGAGTAGTCGACTACTCGACCAATTCCCCATTTCGACTATTTGACTACTCGACTGAAGTCGTAGGAATAAGGAAGGGCTGATCTATGGCTGGTAAACCTTGTGCTAAATGTGGTAAGAGTGTTGGATGGCTTTCACAAAATAAAATTGAAGGCATTATCTATTGTGAAGATTGTTGGAAAGAACTGACACAAGAAAAAAAGGAAGCCGCCAAGGAGTTAAAGCAAGAAAAAAAGCAAGAAAAAAAGTTAAAAAAAGAAGAAAAAAAGAAACCAGCTACTGATATTATAAAAAAGATTTTTAGAGAAAAAGAGAGAATTATATTATTCGTTACTGCGACCATTCTTGTTTTGATTTTATTGTTTCCGCCTTTTCACACTGTTTATAAAGGGATTGATATAAATAGCGGTTATACTTTTATTTTGAGTCCGCCAATACCTCCGATAACGGATCTTGAGATCAAATTTGCATCAAATATTAATATAGCCTTACTCTTTGTTCAATATCTATTCACAGTAACCATTGGAGGGATACTCTGGTTTGTTTTCAAAAAAGATAACAGCTCAGCCACAAAGACACAAGGGAAAAGGATTGAGGAATCCGCAATTAAGCGAAATGACAACCGACTGCCATAAGTGTGAACACTATTATGTTACCTGGGATAAGGAATTTCCTTATGGCTGTCGAGCTATGAGGTTCAAGAGCCGGCAATTGCCATGTATAGTGGTTCGTAATAGCTCTCCGGAGATAGAAGGCTGTCTCTTATTCTCTTTCAGGCAAAAAATTTTTTAAACCTTTGTAAACCAATCCGGAGGCTTGTCCTAATAATGAAGGAAAGACTTTATTGTATCCTTTATCCCGCATTTCGGTTCTCACCTCTTCCCTGCATATCTCTCGACCTTCCCTTATGGTTTCTTCAAGCTGCTTTACGATTTCAAATGGCTCCATTTCTTCCGGCAGTACGAAATCACCCACTATCCTGGCTGATTCCCCNTGAAGGAAAGACTTTATTGTATCCTTTATCCCGCATTTCGGTTCTCACCTCTTCCCGGCATATCTCTCGGCCTTCCCTTATGGTTTCTTCAAGCTGCTTTATGATTTCAAATGGCTCCATTTCTTCCGGCAGTACGAAATCACCCACTATCCTGGCTGATTCCCCTGCAATAAGCTCTAACTGAAAATTGGATTCTTCCGGAAAAATACGATTCTTTGTATGGTGAAATCTTACCCCATCACAGATATCCCCGGGTATATTGAGGTTCTCTAAAAGAAGTGCGCCGATTTCAGCGTGAGTGATCCCTAATATCCTTTGTTCCGCCTCACAGGTAGAGATATTCTCTGATTTCTTTAAGGCAATAATTCTTTTGTGCTCGTCTTTAAAATGGATCGCTATAACCAGCTTTCCGATATTATGCAGCGTTGCCACGGTGAGCAGATCTTCAGGATTGCTAAAATCAAGTATTTCTCCAAGAACCTTGGAAACAGCGGCGCAGAACTGAGCATGTGTTTGGAATTTATTGAAATTAAAATTTTCAAAATTCGAACGTTTGGCAAAATGATCCATCAGGATTGACGCGTTGAGAATTTGTGTCATCTTCTTATAGCCGAGCAGTCGAACAGCATAATTAATTGATCTAACCTCCCGGCCGTAATAAGCTGAATTAGCCATTTTGAGAAACCTGGCAACAATATCCGGAGAAAGTTTTTCAACAATCTGTTCAAAGTTGCTCTCAGAATCGTTCAATAAGGATATGATTTCAAAAACAGCCGCATCAGTCAATGGAAGGCGTTTGATCTTATCTTTTATTATCTCTGTCATGTTGGTGTTTGCCATAGGTTTAGTTCGTTTAGTCCGTTTTGCCCGTTGAGCCCGCATTTAACTACCCGACCAGTCGACTAATTTCCCACTCGACTATGCCTTGCCGGTTTAGCCTTTCGCCTTTCTCCCACAATATGGACAGTTTTTCCAGCCCAATTCCAAAAACTTGCCGCACCCTGCACAGCGCGGGCTAATTGCCGTTCCGCAAAACGGACAGAACTGGAATCGTTCTTCAAGGCTGGTCCTGCACTTCGGGCATGGGATTTCCAGTCTGTTTTGCGACCCGATAACTCTCAGTACCTCCTCGCAGATTGTAATGCCTGTTTTCACTTTATTGACAGCATCATCCAGGAGAGTCGTCATTCCAGCCATACGGGCTGCCGTCATAATTTCTTTCACGGCGGTATCCTGATGAATTATTTTCTTGAGTTCCTCATCAATCTGAAGCAGCTCAAAAACAGCGATTCTTCCTTTGTATAGGGCAGCTACCTCTTCAGCGCTAAGCGCCCGATCGATATCGAGCAGGATTCGGTATATTCGATGTTTTTCATTGAAAATCTCAGTCTTAAATCAATCACAGGGATGACCTTGCCGCGAAGGTTTATCACCCCCTTCACAAACTCCGGAATAAGTTCGGATAGTTGATCGGTATTGGTATTCTGGCCAGATGTTGACAATAATGCTCTCATTCATTCCCATGTCAATGTCTCCCCACAAGGCCTACTCAGCCATTTACTTCCTTTCCGATTGCTTCAATAATATAATAAAGAGCTTCTATGGAAGAAACGAAGCTGGGTGTGTCAGGCTCGACAACAGCTCGTTTAAGAGGATCTATAAGGGCCATTACAGGAAAGGCCTTGCGTAGATCCTGAATCATGGTTTCAACCCTGGCTCTTTTGTCCCTATCCAAATCCTCGTTGCCGCTCAGGTCGATCATGCAGTACAAAGGTGATGTCCTGGCGTCCTTCCCGCAGTATTCATGATGTGGATGCGATCCGTCCTCCCGAAAAAGATCCGCCGTTGTAACCAGCCTAATCCCTAACATTCCAGATAGTTCGGCCATCAAGCTGTCGATAAAGGCCAAGAAAAGATCTTTAAGAAGTGCAAAGTTTTGTTGCGAAAAAGGGATATCGTGAGTCCTGATTACCGTCATATAATCTTGAAAAAGATTAAGCAGGTTGCTTGCCTTGGGATAGAAGGCATCTTCAATAGACTTGGAGAGCCTGGCCGTCTTTTCATGGATATCCGGCAAGACGCTGTTAAACCTGCCGGACATGGCCATGGAGACTATTTGATCAAATATTTGGGATGCCTCATCTACTATGTGAAGATAAAAGGCGAGAGGTCCGTCCGGTGCGAGTTGATTACCTTCTACTCTTTTGTGAGGTTTTTCAGGAGGCAAGTGGCTTGAAAGTCTCTTTATAAGGGCATTAAGTTCGTGCTCATCAAATGTGGCCATACCTTCAACCTCATCAACCAAGACTGCTAAGGCGTCGGCGCTAATTAACAGAGTTTCAATGATTTGTGAATTAAGCTCTATTGTTTGCTCTCGGATATTATCCAATAAGGTTTCAGCCTCATGACTTAGACGAACTATCTTTTCAAAACCACCAACATCTGCATTGCCCTTTATGGTGTGGAATTTTCGGAATAAGTCATGTATGGACTCTGTATCGCCGGGATTTTTTTCCAGCATCAGGATAGAATGGATGGCGCCCTCTATATTTTCACGAAATTCCCCTATAAACATATCAATGATCTCTTGATTCAATTCCATCATAGTCAGTCCTATTTATGATTTTGAAGCTTTTGCCACTGTCAAAACATCGAAACACTTTGTAAAAGTCCAATCTTGATGGCTTGATCTCACATCACGGAGTCTTGTTTTTAACCATTATGGTTTTACGAAAAACATCTTCCCAGCCTTTGACTCTCTCGGTTGCTTCATTAATAGCCTTATCCACCTCACTGATATCATCAAACGGCTTTAAGAGATATCTCAAGGCCCCATCCTGCATGGACTCTATTGCTCTCATCAATGTTGTCTGTCCGGTCATCATGATTACCTGAATACCTGGATTTATATTCTTGATTCGTCTTAAAAGTTCGTTCCCATCCAAACCCGGCATCATAATATCGGTCAGCACGATCTTGAATTTACCTGAAGCCACCTTTTTAAGTGCGGAATCGGCATCATAGGCAAAATCGACCTCATAGTCGTCCAGATAATTGACCAAAGCCTCAACAATATCTCGTTCATCGTCAACGATTAAAACCGGGAACCTCTTTTTTTCATTACTCTGCGTCATAATGCTCTCCCTCATCAAGATAGTTCGCTTTGCTCCCCACATGGAACGTTGGAATAACTATAATGTCAATAAGTTATAGAATTTCCGACACGTCTAAACACCCGACAATATCTGCTCGAGTTTAAGCACCATCACAATTTGACCGTCACCCCTAATCGTAAGCCCTTCAAATATAGAGATATTCTCTAAATATTTTTGCTCAAGATCTTTCACGACAATCTTACTGAAATCCAAAATCTTTTCCACCAACAAACCAGCCCTTTGATTCTTTAATATCAATCCGCAACCCCTTTCAGGGCGCTTGTCCGCATGGGCTTTTTTATTATGGCCATATGCCGAATCAACACAAACATTCAACCTTTTGAAGGAGTAAATCCTATCCTGAATAACCGCCATCAGGCATTCCTTATCATCTCTTAATTGGTCCGCATTCAACTCAACCACCCGCTCGATCTCTGCTGATGGAACCGCAAAGACATTGCCACTGTCTTCTACAAATAAAGCCTCTTTTGTCACCAGGGTCTTGGTCAGGGGGATTTTTATATGAAATTCCGTTCCCAGGCCTATCTCGGAATCAAGAGTAACCGATCCGCCCAGTCCTTCAACATATTTCTTTACCACGTCGAGACCAACGCCCCTCCCGGATATATCGGAAACCTTCCTGGCTGAAGAAAAGCCGGAGTTAAAAATAAGATATTTAGCTTCCTGATCATTCAATTTTCTTAGCTCATCTTCTTTGAGAAACCCTTTCTGGCTTGCAATTGTCCTCATCTTGTCGGGATCAATTCCTTGCCCATCGTCACTAACGTCTAAATAAAAAAATGTTTTGTCTACTTTAGAGACAACGGTGATTTTACCTTGTTCAGGTTTGCCCCTTGAAACCCTTTCCTCAACACTTACTTCGATCCCGTGGTCTACGGAATTTCGGATCAAATGAATGAGCGGATCCTCTACTTTTTCAAGTATGTCTTTGTCCACCAAAACCTCATCTCCTAAAATCTCCATATTGATTTGTTTTCCTATATTTTTAGACAAGGTCCTGACCAGCGCCGGAAACTTCTTCAGGATGCTGCGTGCCGGGACCTTTCTGATTTTCATAATGCTGTTTTCTAAATTGCCGGCCACGTCGTTGAGTGTCATGTAAATGCCTTTTAAATCACGTATGGCTTTTTCATTGATATACGTTTGGGCCAATTCCTTCTGTATATACTCTAAGGTGTCTAGGTTCATGGTCAATTCACCCACAAGAAAAATAAACTCGTCTAACTTGCCCTGCTGGATCCGGATGGTCTTAACATCCTTCGAAGTCTTTCCCTTTGTTTTGAACTTGTCTATTACCTGGGAACTTTGTTTGGCCAGGGCCTCTGCCAGGTCCTTTCCCTCGATTTTTTTATTATTCAGCAGTATTTGGCCCAATGGCTTTTGCTTATTCAAGGTATCTGCAAGATCCTGCTCACTTATCTTTCCCTTGCCCACGAGTATCTCGCCTATCTTTTGCACCTCGCCCGGGGCCTCAGTGGTCTCCAGATGTTGGACAACAGACCTCACGGCCTGACATATCTGTTTTATGAAGTCATCGGACTGATTTAAAAAAGAGTCGTCCAAAAACCCAAAAAAGGGCTCCACTTGGTCTAACTCGACGACTTTTTGTTGTGAGGCATCCAGGGCGTCGAAAATTTCGTAAAAGGATACTTTAAAGGATTCAGCCAATTGCGAAGAAATGCCTTTCTTGTTTTCAAGGCGATTTGGAAGGTCAAACAGGAGACGCACCTGGTTTGTCAAATCCTTACCATTTAGAGCATAAGAGGCATGGGCGTCAAACTCCTTGTGTTTGTCTCTCTTTGACACACCCTTTATATCTTCTATTAAGAGGTTAATCGATTCCAGAGTCTGATTGGCATGGGGCAAGGCGTTTGGGTCAATTTCAAGTTGGCTTAGTTCGGACAGCATGCCGGTTAAGGATTGAAGCGCATACGGTAGGTCGAAGACAGCGATTCCCTTCGATCTGTACTCAACTATCTTCTCTATATACTCTTTTTCTTGCTCGGTTAACTCTGTGGCGGTTAGATCATCTCCAACCCGGTTAACCACATCCGTGAGGATATCGATACCCTCTATGAGGATATCAATGACCTCTCGGTTAATGGCCGATTTGCCCGAACGAAGGTCTTGAAGAAGGTCTTCAAGTCTGTGGGAAATTCTGACCAGGTTCGTTAACTCGAAAAAACCCGCATTGCCTTTGATACCGTGAACGGGCCTGAATATTTCCTCCAGCAACTCTTTGGAATTGGGCCCTGTCTCAAGGCGCACTATTTTCGATCCGAGATCAGCGAGAGAATCAATGGTCTCGTCCAGGAAACATCGAAAAGCATCCAGGTCAACGGTCTCGTTCATAATGAAGTCTTCTCCGATTTATTGGATAAAGCCAATCTATTTAAAAAATCGTTAATTCTCTCCATCTTTTTTATACAATTGTACATGGCATCAATAATTTGATCCGTGTCTTCAAAGGGTTTGAAAAAACAATCTGACGCGCCGTAGCGAAAAGCATTCAGCGCGTTAGTTATGGTGATATAGCCCGTGATGATAATAACCTGAATAAAAGAATTATATTCTTTGATCTTCCTCAGTAACACTAAACCATTCATCTGGGGCATGGCTATATCGGATATGACAACATGGAAATGGGTCTCTTTTATCATCTCCAGAGCCCTGATCGGGTTATCCGTAGTATATATATCAAGGTCGGTTGTTAAAAACGCCGCTTCCAATGCATCCAATATATGCTGCTCGTCATCAACGATAAGTATCCTGTATGATTTGGTCATAGCACTTTCCTCTCTTTACTGTTTACTATTCACTGCTTGCTCTATGCTCTGCACATTTTGTTCTACATTTTGCTCTATCGGTAAGGTAATAGTAAGCGCTGCTCCCTCCCCTTTTGGACTCTCAATCGAGATATTGCCTCCATGATCCTGTATGATGCCATAGACGATCGACATACCCAAACCAGTCCCCATGTCCTTTGGTTTGGTCGTAAAAAATGGGTCAAAAACTTTTCTCATAACATCAGCCCCCATTCCAAAACCATTGTCTTTGACCACAATTTCGACTCTCTTCTCCGGTGTTTCCTGCAGGCTGGTAATGATTGAGATCAGGCCTTGAAAGGACTCACCCTGATCTTTCATTATTTCAGCCTTTTCTTTGATCGCGTCGGAAGCGTTTATGATCAGGTTTACAAAGACCTGCTCCAGTCTTTGACTACTTCCGAATATTTTCGGAATCTCGGACCCATTTTCAATGACAAGATCGGCATGATACTTATATTGATTTTTGGTTATGATCCTCGCACTTTCAAGGATGTCCCGGATATCCACCAGTTGTTTTTTTTCATGCTCGGATCGGGCAAAGTTTCTTAATGCACCGGTTATGGAGGAAATACGCGCCGCGCCGTTTTTAATGGATTGAATCATCCTGGGA
>NKAJ01000339.1_pt1 | contig 10194 bp, 13 predicted proteins | sample 1556001 | NCBI WGS metagenome assembly NKAJ01 (sample SAMN06204642, study PRJNA360343) | marine sediment metagenome | isolation source: Jiulong cold seep at northern South China Sea | place: China: South China Sea, Jiulong cold seep | collected 2013-06 | reverse complement strand
CCGCCCCCTCTTGCGATGAGGACTGAGGGCGGGGGCGAAGGCGATGGGGGGAATATTCACAGTTGATACTAAATTATGCACAATCATAAGAACAATAACAGTAGGATAATATATTATAAAATCATAAAATCCAAACAGAAAACCGGACTCAGTGCCTATGACCTATAATAATCACCGCATAGCCCAGTATGCCCAACTTGCCATGATACTGGAAGTAAGTGCCACACCTAAACCTGGCAATGTGGACAGGGACCATAACTATCCTGACACCCACTTCGAACATTTCCTGGCTTCGGCTGTAAGCGTGTACCCAGTGCTTGAGCAGGCATCACATGACCATGAAGGTATTGGCAGATATATCCACAAGGCTGTGCTTGAAAGCGGTAAATGGCAAAAAGGTGGAAATACTCATTTCGGCGCTTTTATGCTGCTTTTGCCGCTTGTAATGGCAGCAGGGAAACTTGCGAAAATGAACGAAAGCACACCCGAAATATTCCCTGAGTTGAAAAGCAGGACCATGGAACTGGTGCAAAATACTACTGTGGAGGATGCGGTTGAGATCTACAAAGCATTTTCACAGGCAGGGGTGAAAGTAAAAGATGTATCTGACCTTGACCTGAACGACCCGGCATCAATTGACAACATCAGGAACAACAGAACCACATTGTACCAGTTGATGGAGATATCATCTTCATATGATATGATTGCAAGGGAGTGGACAGATGGGTATCTCCTTACTTTCTCATGTGCCAACAGTATTCTTGGGAAAAAGGAACAAATATGCATAAATGATGCAGTAGTGTGGAGTTTCCTGGAGATACTCTCAGGAAATCCGGATACTTTCATCGGGATAAAATTCGATGGCCCGACGGCTGAGAATGTATCAGCANAGTTTCCTGGAGATACTCTCAGGAAATCCGGATACTTTCATCGGGATAAAATTCGACGGCCCGACGGCTGAGAATGTATCAGCGCAGGCAAAGAGCATCGTTAATACTATTGAAGTTTCAGGATTTGATGATGCAAGAGATGACATCCGCGCTTTTGATGAAGAACTTATACGGGATGGTATAAATCCCGGGTCAACTGCAGATATTATGATTGCCGGGCTGTTCGTTGCGTTGATGGGGGGACTGGAAGTTTGAATCTGGAACTTGACAGGTACGGTTTATGGGAGGGAATCAATGAGGTTATTGTGACAACAGTTTCTTTAGATGGTAAACCCAATGCAGCACCTATAGGTATAATCAGGCGTGAGGGGAAACTCATGGTCAGGGTGTACAATGGCTCGCAAACTTATTCCAACATAATGGAAACAAGACTGCTGGCTGCTAATATGGTCTATGACCCGGTATTGTTTGTACGCTCAGCATTGTCATATGTGGATGATGATGTATTCGAATTTATAAAAACAGACAATGGTGAAGATTTTCCGGTGATAGCTGATTGCAATGCCTGGATGCTCTTTGAAGCAGAATACAACAGAGAGAACACAGTCCTGGTCGCTGAATTGCATCCTGTAACCGGCACANATAGGTATAATCAGGCGTGAGGGGAAACTCATGGTCAGGGTGTACAATGGCTCGCAAACTTATACCAACATGATAGAAACAAGACTGCTGGCTGCTAATATGGTCTATGACCCGGTATTGTTTGTACGCTCAGCATTGTCAGATGTGGATGATGATGTATTCAAATTTATAAAGACAGACAATGGTGAAGATTTTCCGGTGATAGCGGATTGCAATGCCTGGATGCTCTTTGAAGCAGAATTCAACAGTGAGAACACAGTCCTGGTCGCTGAATTGCATCCTGTAACCGGCACAATTAGGCAACAGGAGATAAGACCGGTGAATCGGGCTTTCAATGCTGTCATTGAAGCAGTAATTCTCGCAACACGTTATAAAATTTTTGATAAGGATAGNGGGCTTTCAATGCTGTCATTGAAGCAGTAATTCTCGCAACACGTTATAAAATTTTTAGGAAGGATAAATATTTATTACAGATAGAATCATATAGTAATACAATATATAAATGTGGAGGAAGTACTGAAAAAAATGCTTATGACCTGATATTCAGGTTACTATAAATTAGTTTTTCAGATTTGGACTTCCAGTAACAAGTATGAGTTATGAAAATGGATGGATTCATTATCTCAAATAACCTGAAAGTCAAATAAAAGGTGGAAATAACTTGACTACAACAACCGAAATGCTTCAGGAAATACTTGAAAACCTGAAAAATCTGGGAAGTATAGAGGCATGTGCCATAGCAAGTCGTGACGGCTTGTTAATGAGTTCANATATTTATTACAGATAGAATCATATAGTAATACAATATATAAATGTGGAGGAAGTACTGAAAAAAATGCTTATGACCTGATATTCAGGTTATTATAATTGAGTTTTTCGGACGAGGACTTCCAGTAACAAGTATGAGTTATGAAAATGGGCGGATTCATTATATCAAATAACCTGAAAGTCAAATAAAAGGTGGAAATAACTTGACTACAACAACCGAAATGCTTCAGGAAATACTTGAAAACCTGAAAAATCTGGGAAGTATAGAGGCATGTGCCATAGCAAGTCGTGACGGCTTGTTAATGAGTTCAGATATGCCTGAGGGTATAATGGGTGAAACATTTGCCGCGATGTCTGCTACAATGCTGGGTGCTGCTGAAACAGCCGCATCTGAACTTGATAAAGGATTACCCAGTCGAGTGATTGTCGAATCGAAAAGCGGTAAATTAATTTGCATGGGTGCTGGACCAAAAGCACTTCTTGTTGCTATGACTGAGCATGATACAGGACTGGGTTTGATTTTACTGGAACTTGATAAAGCAGTTGCACATATAAAGGAAATAATTTAGTGGTTGTTATGAAGCAAGTGATATCAGGAATTTCCGGGCTTGATGAAATACTTGGTGAAGGTTTCACCAGACCGTCCACTGTTCTTATAGGGGGGATAATGGGCACAGGAAAGACAACCTTTGCCATGCAGAGCCTTTTCAATGCAGCCAGGGAAGATGAAGTCTGTATGTACATTACTGCTATATCAGAACCCATTGCCATGATAAACAATTTCATGTCGCGATTCAGTTTTTATAGTATTTCATTGATGGGTAAGGGTAACGTGAAGTATGTACCCCTTGACCCGGAGCAAATTAAAAAGGGTACTTCAGCTATTATCCAGGAGATTGAACGTAACATTGAGATTATCAAACCGGACCGCATTGTCATTGATCCGGTAAATGTGGTTACAAGCTGGATGGATGAAAGCGAGAAGAGGGAATTCTATTATAATCTATTTAATAAAATGAAAGGGTGGAATTCATTGGTACTAATTACTGGTGAATTTTCTTATGAAAATATTTTGAATGACGAGATTAGTTACATTGCAGATGGGGTTATCTTCCTCTCAAATGATCAATTGAGAGATAAACGGGTGAGGCATCTGGAAGTCCTCAAAATGAGGGGGCAGAAGTATCTGTCTGGTAAACATTCATTTGAAATTACTGATGACGGTCTGAAGATTTATCCTTCGCTGCATCCTGATATGAGAAAACCATTGGCATATGAGCATGTTCCTACTGGAATAAAAGGACTGGATAAAATGACCAATGGTGGCTTTATCCGGGGCAGCACTGTACTATTGAGCGGTGGGAGTGGAACCGGAAAGACATTGATAGGTCTTCAGTTCATTGTAAATGGTGCAAAGATGGGCGAACCAGGTGTTTTTGTTAGTTTTGAAGAGGATCCGGTGCTGCTTCGGAATAATGCAGCAAGTTTTGGCTGTAACCTCGAAAAACTGGAGGCGGATGGTTTACTTAAAATAATCTATTCAAATTTAAGTCAACTTGAAGTGAACAAGATGGCTCTTGAGATTAAAGATATCGTGGAGGAATTGGATGCCAAACGCGTTGTCATAGACGGAGTCAATAATTTGAGGGTTGCACTGTTGGACGATTTGAGCATGAGTGAATATGCATCTATTCTGTCAAGGTATTTCTCATCCAGAAACATCATTTCGCTGTTCACAAATGAGACTTCAGAACTTATGGGTTCGTCTTCTATCACAGGAAATGGCTCATCTGTAGTTATGGACAGCATCATCCTGTTGCGATATGTGGAAATCCAGAGCGAAATGAAAAAAACTATATCGGTCTTAAAAATGAGGGGCAGTAACCACGATAAAGAGATTAGGGAATTTGTAATTAACAAGAAGGGAATTGAGATAAAATTACCATTCACTGAATATTCAGGATTGATGTCAGGCAATCCTGTAAAAACTCCTTCTCAGGCTTTTGTAGAAGCTTTCAAAAAATAAAATGTAATTGTAGGTGATTATACTGGACTATTCCTTGGTGACACAGGTGCTTCATTTTTATTCATGGATACTGATAAGCTTGTTAATAATTATTACCGGGGCTATTGGTTACTTCTATCAGAAAAAGTTCAACATCAAGACCAATTATTATCTATTCATTATAGCTGCCGTACTGACATCAGGTGAGTTTCTACATTTTGTTGCTATGGATTATGTATGGATTGAGTATATTCAAATGGCAGGTGTAATATTAGCGTCAATTTTGACTTTAAAATTATATAATGCTATGACAGGGGCCGTGTGATGTACTATTTCTTAAACTTCTTTTTTGAAGGGATTTCCATTGCTGCGTTTTTATCAATAATGTATGTGTTGTATAAACTTAGCCAGCATCTGGGCGAANATCAAGACCAATTATTATCTATTCATTATAGCTGCCGTACTGACATCGGGTGAGTTCCTGCATTTTGTTGCTATGGATTATGTATGGATTGAGTTTATTCAAATGGCAGGTGTACTATTAGCGTCAATTTTGACCTTGAAATTATATAATGCTATGACAGGGGCTGTGTGATGTACTATTTCTTAAACTTCTTTTTTGAAGGGATTTCCATTGCTGCGTTTTTATCAATAATGTATGTGTTGTATAAACTTAGCCAGCATCTGGGCGAAGCCCTGCAGATGAAACCATATTACCACCTGTTTACCGTAGGTAGTGCACTGATTTATCTATCATTGTTCACAGATTTTACCGTACTTTGCAATTTAATGACTATCTCAGAATACCAATTATCTAAGTACCTGTTTATAGAAAATATTATGCTATCGTTAGGCTTGACCTTATGTCTGTTATCAGCTTTGAAATACTGGGGCTGGTTGATAAAAGAGATATCTCATTGATGAAAAAGGGTGGGAGATATGGAAACATCCATCAGTAAAAGATTTGCATTTGCATTTTTAGTGATAACTTTTACTTCTTTTTTCATCGCTGGTGGGATGGGGGTGTACCTATTCAATAATATGGTGCAAACCACCATCCAGAATGAAATTGGACATGATCTGGATGCGGCTGATGTTATATTCCAGACCCAGTTAACTAATACAGAGGAGATTGTAAAGTATTCATCTGGTTATTCACGTATACGTGATAATCTCATCAACAATGATTCTGCCGCCCTTCGCCAGGGACTTTTTGACATATACAATGAACGTTTCAACGATACGATTGACATTCTTACGGTTACTGACAAGCATGGGGTGGTGATTGCCAGGGCCAGGAATCCTGCAGTGTTTGGTGACTCTGTAATAGATAACAGTCTTATCCAGCAGGCATTGACGGGTGAAACTATATCATCCACTGAAATAATGACACGTGGTGGACTGCTAAAGGAGAGTGAATTACTGGCCGCACAGGCATACATGGAATTCACACCCACACCCAAAGCAAAACCCAGACCTGATACAAATTCAACCTCTGGTATGGTATTGATGGCAGCTACACCCATATTTGACTATGAAGGTAATTTGGCTGGTGTGTTGTACGGGGCCAACCTGATAAACAGGGATTTCGCGATCGTTGACATAATAAAGGATGCTTTATTCAAAAACGTAGAATATGACGGCAGGGATGTAGGCACTGTTACTATCTTCCAGGAAGATTTCAGGATATCAACCAATGTCTTCACAGATTCTGGGGAAAGGGCCATAACCACCAGGGTGTCACAGGAAGTCAATGAGGCGGTGCTGGAGAGGGGAGAGTCCTGGAATAGTAGAGCTTTTGTGGTGAATGCCTGGTATGTTACTGCTTATAAACCGATACGCAATTTTGATGGCGATATTATAGGTATAATGTACGTGGGCATACTTGAGCAGCCGTATATCGATGCGGGATATAAGATACTATGGGCATATCTTGGTTTTCTGTTTTTAGGTTTTGTATCTTCTATGTTTATCTCACGCTATTTCACTAGNAACCGATACGCAATTTTGATGGCGATATTATAGGTATAATGTACGTGGGCATACTTGAGCAGCCGTATATCGATGCGGGATATAAGATACTATGGGCATATCTTGGTTTTCTGTTTTTAGGTTTTGTATCTTCTATGTTTATCGCACGTTATTTTACCAAGTCCATCATCAGCCCGATTAAAAAATTAATTGAAGGGACTGAAGCAATAGCAAAAGGGGAGTTTAAAGGTATAGATGTAATCACACATGATGAAATTGGAGAACTCGCCAATGCATTTAATGACATGGATGCAAAATTGCAGAATACAATGGCTGACCTTATTTCATCCAGGAATGAGATTGAAGCCATATTTGAGAGCATCAGTGATGTTGCCAGCGCCCAGGATATGGATATGAAAATCACCTTTGCAAATAGATTGGCAAAAGACATGTATGGTGATGATATAATCGGACAATTTTGTTATAATGTATATGAAGGAAAAAGTGAGGTATGTGATGACTGCCCTGCGACTTCATTACTGGAGACTGGAGGTGTCGTACGAACGATTCATTCTAAATATGATAATGAAGGTGTGCAGTCTCATATTGAGACAACCGGTTCACCTTTGAAAGATGAGCAAGGCAATATTTCAGGTATGGTGATGATACGCAGGGATGTTACTGAGCAAAAGACACTTGAGAACGAATTAAGAGTGTCATATGTTAACCTTGAGACGGCTTATGAAGAACTCAAACAACTTGACAAGATGAAATCAGAATTAGTTGCAAATATATCTCATGAAATACGCACGCCATTGACATCTATCAGGGGATATACTGAACTGATGCTGGACGGTACATTAGGCCAAACTACAAATCAGCAGCTTAAAGGCATGAAAGTGGTGCTTAGAAATGTGGATAGATTAACCCGAATGATATCGAATGTGCTGGATCTGTCCAAGTTTGACCAGCAGGAACGAGTGGTCAAAGAAGTTGGATTGAAGGAGATTATTAAGCACGCTGTCGATGATTTTGAGAATGAAATACCTTATAAGAGTATCGGTATAACAGTTGATGTGTCAGATAACCTGATACTGGAGTGTGATGCTGATGCACTGGAGCAGGTGTTTATTAATCTGCTGGGAAATGCTATAAAATTCACAGATAAAGGCGGTAGTGTATCGATACAGGCATATTACGAGGATGAACATCACATCCATATAGAAGTTATTGATACCGGGGTTGGGATTCCAGAGGATAAATTTGAGCTTGTGTTTGATAGGTTTTACCAGATAGATGCCAGTTCCACCCGAAAGTATGGGGGTACTGGTCTGGGACTTGCCATAACTAAGAAGATAGTGGAATGGCATAAAGGAACCATATGGGTGCGGAACAATCCGAACGGTAGCAGTGGAAGTGTTTTCCATATTATTCTGCCAAGAAAGCATAATTAATGAAATATATAGCTATAAATAATATGAACTTAAGAAATAGATATAAACCGGAGGAGAATTTTTTTGGCAAAGATACTGGTAGTGGACGATGAACCTGATACGGTAGACCTTGTAAAACTTGTCCTGGAAACTGAAGGATATCAAACCTCTGTTGCATACAACGGAGAGGAAGCCCTTGAGATGATCAAGATTGATAAGCCGGATCTTGTGTTACTTGACATCATGATGCCAAAAATGGATGGTTGGGCCATCAGAAAGAAGATTATTGATAATGAAGAGACCAGGGACATACCTATTGTCATGTTAACTGCTAAAGCCCAGCCGATTGATAAGATGATTGGGCTGCATGTAATAGGTGTAACAGATTATATTACCAAGCCTTTCGGCCGCCAGGAACTCATTGATAGTGTGAAAAAGGCTATTGGGGAGTAGGTGCAATACATTTTTTGCTGGCGCTGGCTGTAGATATATTTATATTATCTAAAATAGTGTACTCTGGAATCTACCAGGTGGTTGAACAGTTATGGATAGAGTCTCACTTATTAAGCGCAACACTGAAGAGATTGTAACACAGGAAGAACTTGAAGCTCTTATTGAATCTAAAGAAGCTCCTACTGCTTATGTAGGATATGAACCCAGTGGTAAAATTCATATGGGCCATGTCCTGACCGTAAACAAACTTATTGACCTGCAAAACGCAGGTTTCAAGGTAACTGTACTGCTTGCGGATGTCCATGCATACCTGAACGAAAAGGGAACCATGGAAGAGGTCCGGAAAATCGCANTTAAGCGCAACACTGAAGAGATTGTAACACAGGAAGAACTTGAAGCTCTTATTGAATCTAAAGAAGCTCCTACTGCTTATGTAGGATATGAACCCAGTGGTAAAATTCATATGGGCCATGTCCTGACCGTAAACAAACTTATTGACCTGCAAAACGCAGGTTTCAAGGTAACTGTACTGCTTGCGGATGTCCATGCATACCTGAACGAAAAGGGGACCATGGAAGAGGTAAAGAAGATTGCTGATTTTAACAAANGTACTGCTTGCGGATGTCCATGCATACCTGAACGAAAAGGGAACCATGGAAGAGGTAAAGAAGATTGCTGATTTTAACAAGGAGTGTTTTATTGCGTTGGGTCTGGATGAGGAAAAAACCAATTACGTTTATGGTTCTGATTACCAGCTTGAACCTGATTACATGTTGAACGTGCTGAAACTGGCCAGGGCAACTACCTTGAACCGTGCCAAACGGAGTATGGACGAGGTGAGCCGTAATGCTGACAACCCCATGGTGTCCCAGATGGTCTATCCCCTGATGCAGGCAGTGGACATTGCTTTGCTGGGTGTGGATGTGGCGGTTGGCGGTATTGACCAGCGCAAGATACACATGCTTGCAAGGGAAGGATTGCCAGGGCTGGGGTACAAAGCACCTATCTGCNGTGGCGGTTGGCGGTATTGACCAGCGCAAGATACACATGCTTGCAAGGGAAGGATTACCAGGATTGGGGTACAAAGCACCTATCTGTATCCATACACCTATCCTGCTGGGACTGGACGGTAAGAAGATGTCTTCGTCTTCAAATAATTTCATTTCCATGGATGATACTGAGAAAGCGTTAAAGAAGAAGGTCAATAAGGCGTTTTGTCCCGAGGGTGATATTGTGGATAACCCGGTGCTTGCACTATTCAGGTACCATATCATACCAAGGTACGAGGAGATTATTATCCAGCGGCCTGAAAAGTATGGCGGTGACCTGCATTATGAGTCCTATGAGGAGATGGAAGCTGCCTTTGCATCAAAGGAACTTCACCCAATGGACCTTAAAGCAGGTGCAGCAGATTACATGAACAGGATACTTGAGCCTGTGCGTGAGAAGATGTTTTCCGATTCTAATTGAAATCAGGTTTTTTTTAAAAAAGGATGGAAGGGGAATCCCCTTCCAAAAATCTGGTTCTATATTTAAAACAGCCCAGAATTTATAAACAGGCCAGAGAACAGAATCGCGATCATGTTCACTACCTTGATAAGGGCATTCAGTGCCGGGCCTGAAGTATCCTTGAACGGGTCACCCACTGTATCGCCTACCACAGCCGCTTTATGAGCCTCAGAACCCTTGCCGCCGTATGCACCGTCTTCGATGTACTTTTTGGCATTATCCCATGCACCGCCGCCGTTTGACATCATAAGTGCCATCAACAGTCCCACTACAATAATGCCGATAAGCATACCGGCCAGTGCTTCTTTGCCTAGCAGCATTCCGACAGCCAGAGGTACACCGATGGCCATCACGCCAGGGAGTGCCATTTCCCTGATCGCAGCCCTGGTCACGATGTCCACGCACTTACCGTATTCGGGTTTTGCCGTGCCTTCCATGATACCGGGTATCTCCCTGAACTGACGCCTGACCTCGTTGACCACTTCAAAAGCAGCTTTACCTACTGCTTTCATAGTTACGGCAC
>NKAJ01002020.1_pt3 | contig 10217 bp, 6 predicted proteins | sample 1556001 | NCBI WGS metagenome assembly NKAJ01 (sample SAMN06204642, study PRJNA360343) | marine sediment metagenome | isolation source: Jiulong cold seep at northern South China Sea | place: China: South China Sea, Jiulong cold seep | collected 2013-06 | reverse complement strand
GTCTTGGAAAATATGACCCAAACGGAAAACCAAAGGCCATAACCGGACACAATATACCATTGGCGGCTCTTGGTGTTTTCATTCTTTGGTTCGGATGGTTTGGTTTTAACCCCGGCAGCACGACCACAGGTGAAGGCTCAATAGGTTACATTGCTGTTACTACGAATATAGCCGNCGTCTTGGAAAATATGACCCAAACGGAAAACCAAAGGCCATAACCGGACACAATATTCCATTGGCGGCACTGGGCGTTTTCATCCTTTGGTTCGGATGGTTTGGTTTTAACTCCGGCAGTACCACCACAGGTGAAGGCTCAATAGGTTACATCGCTGTTACTACCAACATTGCCGCAGCCGCCGGTGCCATCGCTGCGATGTTCACCGCCTGGGTCATAATGAAAAAGCCGGACGCCTCAATGGCCTTGAACGGAGCATTGGCAGGTCTCGTTTCTATCACAGCTCCGTGTGATGGTGTATCGCCGATTGGCGCGCTTATTATCGGGATTATTGGTGGCATACTGGTCGTTTTAAGCGTGATGTTCATTGATAAAGTATTGAAAGTTGATGACCCTGTTGGCGCCGTTAGCGTACATGGTGTTTGTGGATTATGGGGAACGCTATCCNTGGCCTTGAACGGGGCATTGGCGGGCCTGGTTTCTGTCACAGCTCCGTGCGATGGTGTATCGCCGATGGGTGCTCTGGCTATCGGGATTATTGGTGGCATACTGGTTGTCTTGAGCGTGATGTTCATTGATAAAGTATTGAAAGTTGATGACCCCGTTGGCGCCGTTAGCGTACATGGTGTTTGTGGATTATGGGGAACGCTATCCTGTGGGCTGTTCAACATGGAATCAGGACTTTTCTACGGCGGTGGTTTGAGACAGCTTGGTGTCCAGGCTATTGGTGCCGGCACAGTCTTTGTCTGGGCTTTTGGTCTTGGCTTAGTACTATTCTTTGTGCTCAGCAAGACGGTTGGACTGCGCGTATCGACCGAAGAAGAGCTCAAGGGACTTGATATCGGCGAACATGGTATGGAGGCATATGCAGGCTTCCAGGTGTTCACCACAACATAGTATATGATTTCAAGGAGATTGATAAAATGAAACTGGTAATAGCATATATACAGCCGCACAAGCTTCAGGATGTTAAAAAGGCCTTGTATAAAGTGGAAGTTTACAAGATGTCTGTGACCAACGCATTGGGCTGTGGCGAACAGAAGGGATACCACGAAAGCTACCGCGGCGTCGATTTTGAAGTTAACCTTCTGAAAAAAGTAAGGCTTGAGATAGCGGTAAATCAGGATTTTGTTGAGCAGGCAATTGATGCAATTGTGGAAGGTGCGAGAACAGGAGAAATCGGAGACGGCAAAATCTTTGTGCTTGATCTGTGTGAGTGTGTCCGCATCCGTACCGGCGAGAGAGGTCAAAAAGCTATCGGTTAAATACAGAACTTGATAATTACCAGAATCCCCAGAATAAATCAGGAGAAGTAAAATGGATGAATGTCGTGAACCAGTAACAAAGGTTTTCGGATCAAACGTTTTTAATGACTCGGTTATGCGTGAGCGATTACCAAAAGATGTTTATAAGTCGCTAAAGAAAACAATCCAGGGAGACGAACCGCTTGATCCGGCATTAGCTAACATGATAGCTAATGCAATGAAGGACTGGGCCATTGAAAAAGGTGCAACACATTTTTGCCATTGGTTCCAGCCAATGACAGGTCTTACAGCAGAAAAACACGACTCTTTTATTTCGCCCACACCTGATGGCAGGACAATGATGGAGTTTAGCGGCAAGGAGCTTTACCAGGGAGAACCAGATGCTTCTTCGTTCCCATCAGGTGGGTTGAGAGCGACCTTCGAGGCTCGGGGCTACACCGCATGGGATTGTACTTCTCCGGTATTTATCAAAGAGGACGGTAAAAACATCACGCTCTACATTCCAAGTGCGTTTTGTTCATATACCGGCTTGGCACTTGATAAGAAGACACCATTATTGAGGTCAATGGATGCTTTGGACAAACAAGCGATAAGAGTCCTTCGCGCCCTTGGCAATAAGACCTCACAGCACATAACTGCAACGCTTGGTCCGGAACAGGAGTATTTTCTTGTTGACCGATCTTTCTATGAGAAACGCCTGGACCTTATTTTGACAGGCAGAACACTCTTCGGTGCAGCTTCACCCAGAGGACAGGAAATGGACGACCATTACTTTGGAACGCTTCATGAGCGGGCGGCTTCATTTATGCACGAGGTTAACGTTGAGCTTTGGAAGCTCGGAGTCTCTGCCAAGACACAACATAATGAAGTTGCACCGGCCCAGTATGAGTTGGCACCGGTATTTGCTACGGTTAATGTTGCGACAGATCATAATCAACTTACCATGGAAACTTTGCAGAAGGTAGCGAATCGTCATGGTTTCGTATGTTTATTGCATGAAAAACCATTTGCCGGTATCAACGGCTCAGGCAAACACAACAACTGGAGTATGGTTACTGATGATGGTACTAACCTACTTGATCCGGGTAAGACTCCGCATGACAATATGGTATTTCTTGTAATGCTCGGCGCTATTGTGCGTGCGGTTGACAAGTACGCAAAATTGCTAAGAGCCAGTGTCGCCAATACCGGAAATGAGCACCGCCTCGGTGCCAATGAAGCTCCGCCTGCAATCGTTTCGATATTCTTAGGTGACCAATTGACCGATATTTTCAATCAGCTTGCCAACGGTGGTGTAACATCATCTAAGCAGGGTGGTGAACTTAAATTAGGTGTTTCTACACTTCCACCATTGCCAAAAGATTGTACAGACCGCAATCGTACTTCACCGTTCGCTTTTACCGGCAACAGATTTGAGTTTAGAATGGTCGGCTCAACACAGTCAACAGCAGGACCGACTTTTGTACTCAATACTATTGTTGCCGAAATTCTGGCCGAAATTGCCGACAAACTGGAAAAAGCCGAAGACGTGAAAGCCGTTGCACAGGAGATACTTCGGAAAATCGCAACCGAGCACAGCCGTATAATTTTCAATGGAGATAACTACACCGACCAATGGGTTGCAGAAGCCGAAAAACGCCAATTACCGAACATTCGTTCTACGGTTGGTTCACTTACTACTATTATGGATGAAGAAAACGTTGGTGTATTTGAAAAGCAGAAAGTGCTAAGTAAGGCTGAATTGCAAGCACGGACAGAGATTTTACTTGAGGCATACAGCATGCAGATAAACATTGAAGCTATGACAATGCTGAGTATAGCCAAACGTCAGATTCTGCCAGCAGTGGTAAAGTATTCTGAACTTCTGGGCAATGCTGTTGGGGCTGTCAAAAATGCGGGCGTAGATTCCGAAGTACAGGTTGGTATGCTTGAGAAGGTTTGCAGCCTTATGAAGTCACTGCAAAATGGTGTTGACAGTCTTGAAAAAGTTGTGACCAGTACCGATGGAACTGAGGACGTTGTTGCACAGGCTGAAGATTACAGGGACAATGTTATTCCTGCGATGCAGGCGGTACGCCGGGCATCTGATGGGTTGGAAACTATTGTTGACGCAGATATTTGGCCGCTGCCGACCTATGCTGAGATGTTGTTTCTAAAGTAAGGCTATTTTCTACATACTAACAAGCAGGGAAGACGATGACCGTGAGATTAAAAAATCAGGGCTTGTACGAGGTTCGTCGTGAGCACGATGCCTGTGGTATCGGTGCAGTTGTAAATATTTCCGGGGAACGTAACCATTCAATCATCGAGTACGGCAAAGAGATTCTGCTAAATCTACATCATCGTGGAGCAGCCGGTGCTGATGAGGTTACAGGTGACGGGGCCGGGATTCTCTTTCAGATTCCGCATGAGTTTTTCTCTGCTGAGTGTGAAAGGTCAGGTTTTTCTCTTCCGCCAGCTTCTAAATATGGTGTGGGGATGGTATTCGGCTCGCAGCACAAAGAGCTTCGCAAAAAATGTGACGAAGTTCTTGAGGCTGCACTTACTCACTATGGCATGCGAGTTTTAGGCTGGCGAGATGTACCCACATCAAATGATTGCTTAGGCAAAATAGCTCTTGAGGCTGAACCTGCTATAAGACAGGTCTTCGTGGATGGAGCAGGATCGGAAGATGAACTACTGGAACGACAGTTATATTTGGCACGCAAGCAGACTGAAAAGTTTGTCAGAAAAAATTTCGGCCAAAAAGGCGAGGACTTCTATGTGGCCTCGCTTTCCTGCAGAACCATTTGTTACAAAGGTATGTTTATGGCCTGGCAGCTCTTTGCCTATTATCCCGACCTTGCAGATGATCGGGTTAACTCTGCCCTTGCCATCGTTCATCAGCGCTACAGCACTAACACATTTCCAAGCTGGCAGCTTGCTCAGCCACTGCGGTGCGTAGCTCATAACGGAGAGATAAACACCCTTAGCGGTAATCGCAACTGGATGCAGGCCCGTCAGATGAAGATGTCCAGCAAAGTATTCGGTGAAAACATCAGTGATGTGCTGCCGATTTTGACTTCCGAGGCGAGTGACTCTGCTTGTTTTGATAATGTACTTGAACTGCTGGTTCGTGCTGGTCGAAGTATGCCTCATTCGATAATGATGATGATTCCCGAGGCGTTCGGTTCAAGTTATCACATCAGCACAGATAAACGCGCATTCTATGAATATCACGCTTCTATAATGGAGCCGTGGGATGGTCCCGCCGCTATGGTGTCTACCGATGGCCGTATCGTTGGCGGAACACTCGACCGTAATGGTCTTAGGCCATGTCGCTGGCTTGTAACAACTGATGGTTTGGTTGTTATGGCCAGTGAAGCCGGCGTTGTCCAGTTCCCGCCGGAAAAAATCCAAAGAAAAGGACGTCTCCAACCTGGTCATATGTTTCTTGTTGATACGGTTGAGGGTCGGATAATTTCTGACAATGAGATAAAAAGCAAGATTGCCCGCCAGAGGCCTTATCGCAGGTGGCTGGACCAAAATAAAATAGAGCTCCGCNGCCGGAAAAAATCCAAAGAAAAGGACGTCTCCAACCTGGTCATATGTTTCTTGTTGATACGGTTGAGGGTCGGATAATTTCTGACAATGAGATAAAAAGCAAGATTGCCCGCCAGAGGCCTTATCGCAGGTGGCTGGACCAGAACAAAATCGAGCTTCGCGGTTTGTTTGATGTGCCAAAACTGGTACACACTGACCCAGATACGTTAGCTCAGAGGCTGCGATTGTTCGGCTATACCCGCGAAGAGTTGAAAATGATTTTGCTGCCGATGGCCTTAAACGCCCAGGAACCGGTCGGCTCTATGGGTAACGATACACCTTTAGCGGTGCTTTCTGATAGGCCGAAACTGCTGTTTAACTATTTCAAACAACTCTTTGCTCAGGTGACAAATCCTGCGATAGATCCTTTGCGTGAAGGTCTGGTTATGAGCTTGATGAATTTTGTGGGCAAAAAGCCAAATATACTCGAGGAATCGCCTGAGCATTGCCGACAACTGAAGTTGCCGCACCCGATCCTAACCAATGAAGATATGGAACGCTTGCGTACCGCGAAAAGAGGAGACCTAAAAACGGTTAGCATCTCGTCGGTATTCGATATTAATGTCACTGATGTTGGTAGCGGCTTGCGACAGGCCCTGAGCGAATTGGTTGATTCTGCCCAGCAGGCTATCAAGGAAGGTGCCTCGCTGATAATAATCAGTGACCGCCAGGCTTCACAGACGAAGGCTCCTATTCCGTCGCTTCTGGCGACATCTGCGATCCATCACGGGCTGCTTAATCGCGGTCTTCGCGGCGAAGCAGGATTGATTGTTGAAAGTGGTGAGCCGCGAGAAGTAATGCATTTTTGCCTTTTGTGCGGCTTTGGTGCTAATGCGATAAATCCCTATCTGGCATTTGAAACACTCGACTATCTCCAACAAGAGGGTGAGTTTGCTGCAAACATCGAATCAGCCCAGATAGCGGACAACTATATTGCCGCGATTAAAAAAGGTATTTTAAAAACAATGAGCAAAATGGGGATTTCAACTTTACGCAGTTACACTGGCGCTCAATTGTTTGAGGCTATCGGCTTAAATCGTTCTCTTGTGGATGAGTACTTTACCAGCACAAGTTCGCGAATCGGCGGGGTTGGCCTGACAGAAATAGCACAAGAAGCCGTTTTTCGTCATAAAACCGCTTTCGAGCAGCACCCCTCAGGGGTGCTTGAGTTAGATTTTGGTGGTGAATATCATTTCAGACATAATGGCGAGCAGCACCTTTGGAACCCGACAACAATAGCACGGCTGCAACATGCGGTCAAATACGCAGACAGCCAGGCTTATCATGATTACGCCAAGGCGGTAAACCAGCAGGCTCGAAAACTGTACACTTTGCGCGGACTTTTTGAATTTGTTGACGGTAAACCAATACCAATTGAAGAGGTGGAACCTGCCAGTGAAATTGTCAAAAGATTCTGCACTGGTGCGATGAGTCACGGTTCAATCAGCAAAGAAGCACATGAGTGCCTGGCTGTTGCTATGNACAGCCAGGCTTATCATGATTACGCCAAGGCGGTAAACCAGCAGGCTCGAAAGCTGTACACTTTGCGCGGACTTTTTGAATTTGTTGAGGGTTCACCAATACCAATTGAAGAGGTGGAGCCTGCCGGCGAAATAGTCAAGAGATTTTGCACTGGCGCAATGAGTCATGGTTCAATCAGCAAAGAAGCGCACGAATGCCTGGCTGTTGCTATGAATCGTATAGGAGCAATGAGTAATACCGGCGAAGGTGGCGAAGCCCCCTCTCGTTACATACCGGAAGCTAACGGCGATTCAAAAAACTGTGCTATTAAACAGGTCGCCAGCGGGCGGTTTGGTGTCACAATTAATTATCTGGCTCACGCAAAAGAACTCCAGATAAAAATAGCACAGGGTGCAAAACCTGGTGAAGGCGGCCAATTACCCGGACACAAAGTAACAGAAGAAATCGCAAAAATGAGATACTCAACGCGGGGTGTTACTCTTATTTCACCTCCGCCTCATCACGATATATACTCGATTGAGGACCTGGCACAGTTGATATATGACCTGAAGTGCAGTAATCCGGGGGTGAAAGTTTCGGTCAAGCTTGTCGCTGAGGTTGGAGTCGGCACAATTGCTGCTGGTGTTGCCAAAGGCAACGCAGATGAAGTGCTTATCAGCGGCCACGATGGCGGTACGGGTGCAAGCCCGCTTTCTTCAATCAAACATACCGGCTGTCCCTGGGAACTTGGACTGGCTGAGACTCAGCAGGTTCTGGTAATGAACAACCTGCGAGACCGAATCCGAGTTCAGACTGACGGCCAACTCAAGACCGGCAGAGATGTCGTAATTGCAGCCTTATTAGGAGCCGAACAATTCGGTTTCGGCACAGCCGCATTGGTGACGCTCGGCTGCACATTATTACGAAAATGTCACGAAGGAGCCTGTCCTTTCGGAATCGGCACGCAAGATCCTGAGTTGCGGAAACGTTTTGCGGGAAAACCGGAATATATTGAGAGATTTATGTATTTTGTTGCCGAGGAAGTACGCCAGATTATGTCACGGCTCGGATTTAGAAAATTTGAGGATATGGTTGGCAGAGTGGACAAACTCCAAACCAGCAAAGCGATTGACCATTGGAAAACAAAGGGATTGGATTTTTCTGCTATTTTCCATCAGCCCGATGTCTCTGATGGAAATGGGAAAAGATATACTAATTCACAAGCTGACAAGCTTGGCGACCATCTTGATTGGCAGATATTGGATAAAGCCAAACCTGCAATTGAAGAACAGAGGCGAACCGTTATAGAGATGCCGATCCGAAATACAAATCGGACTGTCGGGGCAATTTTGAGCAATCGAATAATAAGTAAATATGGTGAAAAAGGATTACCTGATGACACACTGCAAATTGTCCTGCAAGGCTCTGCGGGTCAAAGCTTCGGAGCATTCCTGGCACCAGGTGTAACCTTGAAGCTTATTGGCGAAAGTAATGACTATCTCGGCAAAAGCCTTTCCGGCGGACGAATTATTGTCAAAACACCAGAAGATTCACCGTTTATCAGCCATGAAAATATCATTGTAGGTAATACTGTGCTTTACGGTGCCACCTCAGGTGAAGTTTTTATAAATGGGATGGCTGGAGAACGGTTCTGTGTGAGAAATAGCGGGGTAACCGCTGTTGCCGAAGGAGTTGGTGACCATTGTTGTGAGTATATGACAGGTGGATTAGTCGTTGTGCTTGGAAAAACCGGATGTAATTTTGCAGCAGGTATGAGTGGCGGCCTTGCTTATGTGCTCGATGAGGCACAATTGTTTGATACGATGTGTAACCTTGATATGGTCGAGCTGGAAAGCGTCTGGAAAGAAAAAGACAAAAAACTGCTGCACGATTTGATTGAACAGCATCTAAAGTGGACTGACAGCACACGTGCTCAATATATACTGGGCACATGGCCTGATATGGTAGGAAAATTTGTAAAGGTTGTCCCGATAGATTACCGCAAAGCATTGGAAAAGATGCGTGCCGCCCAACAGCGAGATACGGAAACAATACCAGCAACTGAAGAGGTGTTTCAATGGGCGAAGTAAAAGGGTTTTTAGAATATAGACGTCAGGAAGTTGGTCATCGGCTGATTGAGGAAAGAATATATGATTTTGACGAACTTGACCTGCCGCTTACACCTGATCAGATTCATCAACAGGCCGCAAGATGTATGGATTGCGGAATACCGTTTTGCCATGGCACTGGATGCCCATTGAAGAACTATATTCCCGACCTGAATGAATTAGTATATCAAGGCAAATGGCAACCGGCCTGCGAACTGCTTCATTCGACGAACAATTTCCCTGAAATCACAGGCCGAGTATGCCCGGCACCTTGTGAAGCTGCGTGTACGCTTACTATCAACGATGAACCAGTGTTGATAAAACACATTGAGTTTCAAATCGTTGAACGTGGCTTCAAAGAAGGTTGGATTAAACCATTGCCCGCTAAACAAAAAACTGGAAAAAAAGTTGCGGTAATTGGTTCTGGACCTGCTGGTTTGGCAGCTGCTCAACAATTGGCACGAGCTGGGCACAGCGTGATTGTCTTTGAAAAAGATGAGAAAATCGGAGGTTTATTGCGATATGGTATTCCGGATTTTAAGCTTGCCAAAAGTATTATAGACCGCAGATTAAAGCAGCTAATCGCTGAAGGTGTTGAATTTCAAACAGGCGTAAATATCGGAGAGGATATTTCCGCAAGGTATCTGAGAAAAATGTTTGATTGTATCTGCCTGACGATGGGTGCAGGTCAGCCTCGGGATCTCAACATAGTTGGCAGAGGTTACGAGAACATTCTGTTTGCTATGGATTATCTGAAAGCACAAAACAAACTTTGCAACAACGAGCCTGTAGATGAATCGGCAATTATCACGGCAAAGAACAAAGTTGTAGTCGTAATAGGCGGCGGTGATACAGGAAGTGACTGTGTCGGGACGGCTCAAAGGCAGGAAGCTAAAGAGATTCACCAACTGGAAATTCTGCCTAAACCGCCGGAAACTCGGCCACCTGATACACCCTGGCCTATGTGGCCACGAATTATGAGGGCCTCTACTTCTCATGAAGAAGGCTGCAATCGGCAATGGTTTGTATGCACCAAGAAATTCTCAGGTGTAGAAACACGAGTTACCCAGTTGCATTGCTGCCGGGTTGAGTGGTTCCAGAAAGATGGTTCCTGGAAGCTTAGGGAGCTGCCTGGTACAGAATTTACTCTTGATGCTGATATGGTACTGCTGGCAACAGGATTTCTTCATGTATCATATAGCGGTCTTGTAAAAGAATTCGACTTAAAACTCGATGAGTCAGGCAATGTTGCGGTAGATAATTATCAGACAAGTCAGCCTGCGGTATTTGCTGCCGGTGATACAGTGAATGGAGCATCATTGGTTGTTCGGGCAATTGACAGCGGACGCCAAGCCGCTGCGGCTATTGACAATTGGTTAAAGAAGCAAGGTTAAGAGAAAACTAATTTGCGAATAGCATTGGCACAATTTAACGCTTCAGTTGGCGACATTAAGGGAAATGTCGACAGGATGCAGAATTTGAGTATCAAGGCCTTTGAACTCGGTGCAGATATTGTTGTATTCCCTGAGATGAGCGTGTGCGGATATCCTCCTGAAGACTTGCTGCTTAAAGAGCAGTTTCTAAATGATAATCGATTAGCTGTTGAGTATCTGGCAAAGAATTGTC
>NKAJ01000467.1_pt6 | contig 10219 bp, 12 predicted proteins | sample 1556001 | NCBI WGS metagenome assembly NKAJ01 (sample SAMN06204642, study PRJNA360343) | marine sediment metagenome | isolation source: Jiulong cold seep at northern South China Sea | place: China: South China Sea, Jiulong cold seep | collected 2013-06 | reverse complement strand
GGGCGGTAGTTGCCAACAACCATCACCAAAATCTTATAATATAGTCGAATCTATCACAGTCAATCATCAGTGTTACAAAGTGATACACACGTAACACAAATCTTAGCATTTGTTATAGTAACCGCATAGGGGCTGCTATTCGGTAGTGTGCTGTTCGCCAAGTTCATGGTATGCATTACGGCAGTGGTGCTGCTATCCTCTACCACCCAAATGAGTGATATGGTAGCCTGTGCTCACCGGCTGGGGCTGCCGGTTGAAATGACACTACTGTTCAGTATGATGGTCCGCTACAAGTTCGTGTTATGGGGCATGCTCAGGCGCATCAGGACTGCCCAGAAGACCAGGTGCTTTTATATCTGGAATAAAAATGTGCCCAGAGGCGCTGGATACTTGAACTGATTGGAAATTCAATCAGTTCCCTGTTCCTCCGCTCGTATGAGCAGGGTGAGCGCACGTACTACTCTATGCTGTGCCGTTCATATTCTGCAGATTAGCAGGTGTGCGTAGGGACGCAGAATGTAGGAGGCAAGGGATTATCTGATTTTTTCAGTCACACTTATCNCCATGCTTATTCTGATAGGATTGGTACAGTTCTGGATTTGACTAAAAAGCCCTGTATTTCCTGAACCTATATTTCCTGTGGATTGATAGTATCCAGTTTGACGTGCTGTATTCCTTTGTTCTTTACAATGTTTTCGTATATCTCTCGAATCTTTCCTGCTTCACCCTGCAGGATGATCACTTCCACACAATTGTCGTTTTCCATGTGTATGTGAACTGAGGAGCGGATAATGTCGATGTATTTGTGCTGTATATTGTTCAGCGTGTCTTCTATGCCTTTTTGATGATGGTTGTATGCTAAAGTTATGGTGGCGGCTCTGTCCCCTTCAATACTACTCATCCAGTCGTAATACCTGATATATCCTCGAATGGCGTCCCTGATACCTTCTGACCTGGAAGAATATCCCCGGTTTTTTATAATCACATCGAATTTCTCAAGCAAGTTTTCAGGAAGTGAAACCCCTATCCGTGATAATTCTGTATCCATTTTTAAGTAATCTCCATTAAATTGCTAAGTGTAAAACTATTTCTTTATACATGAAATTTTTCATTGAATTAATGCTATCTTGTTTATATAATATAGCATAAAACACTTGTGCATGTATAATTTTGTATTACGAATTAACAAAACAATCATACTATGATTAATGCGTAAGGAGTTGAATACATATTGGAGACTGGTTTAATACCATTGGATCAGACAATCATTTACTGGCTGATTGCCCTGGGTCTTGGTAAGTTCATTGGTAAAAAACAGGGGACTTAAACGTCCCCTTGCCGCTATTTTCTATGGTATATAAAATATAATTTTGTGTTTGTTAACGGGGAAAGTACAGTTGGTTATATCAGTATGATGATATAATCTACGATATTTTATATCATTATACTGACATTATTTGACGTGCTGTATATCAATATAGTGATATAGATTGAATAATTTTGTTGCTATGTGAAGCCTATGCCATTATGTATTCCAGGACATACACAAATCCTGTAGGTGTAAATTTCATTGGGTTTTTAATTGAGTATGGTCTTATATGTTTAACCAGATTACCAGTAAAAACAAACAAGGGATAGATTTTCATGCTCTTTGAACCCATCGACATTAATGGACTTTACATTTCCAACAGATTCGTGCGCTCGGCAACCCACGAATGGCTGGCAGAGGAGAACGGCAAACCTACAGCGGCCATAGGTGATATGTACGAGGACCTGGCAAAGCACGAGGTTGGGCTCATCATTTCAGGCTATTCCTACGTGAACCCGGCAGGTAAGAGCAGCAATCGCCAGCAGGGTATCTATGATGACAGGTTCATCAGACCGTACAGGCAGATAACCGAGCGGGTGCATAAATACAGCAGCAAGATTGCATTACAGGTTGTACATGGGGGTAGACAGGCCCTGGTCACGCAAAAGTATCCACAAACCATAGCGCCCTCGGCAGTGAAGGACTCATCGTCTGGCAAAACGCCTCAGGCCATGACCGAAGAGCAGATACTGGGAACCATTGAGGATTTTGCCCAGGCAGTGCGCCGGGCACAAGCCGCAGGTTTTGATGCGGTGCAGCTGCATGTTGCACACGGCTTTTTGCTTAGCAGTTTTATTTCACCCTACACAAATCAGCGTACTGATGAATGGGGCGGGTCAGTGGAGAACAGGACGCGCATCATTGCACAGATTATCAGGCGCGCCCGGGAACTGGTGGGTGAGGACTTCCCGATAATGGCGAAGATGAATGCCACGGATGGTTTTGAAGATAAGGGTTTGGATGCGCCTGAGTGTGTAGAGATTGCTGTTGCGCTGGAGAAGGCAGGAGTATGCGCCATCGAGGTGAGCGGCGGGATTTTTGAGGCCGGAGAGGTGATGTCCAGGCCGGGGATTAATGCACCTGAGAGGGAGGCGTATTTCAGGGATTATGCCCGGATGATAAAGCAGGGTCTGGACATCCCCGTGATGCTGGTGGGGGGCATGAGGTCCAGGGCTGTGATGGAAGAGATGCTTGAGGGGGGTTATGCTGATATGGTGTCGCTGAGCAGGCCGCTTATTAGGGAGCCTGAGCTGGTCGTAAAGTTTAGGGAGGGGGAGCAGGAGGCTGAGTGTACTTCATGTAATGGGTGTTTTGATGAAAGCGGGGTTAGGTGTAATTCAGTTAGATAAGCACCTGAGTAATCACACATTCACATTGACAGCAAGAACAGACATAATGGGATAAACAATATCCAGCTATACCTCATAGGGATTCAACGAATCCCTATCAATTTTTTGGCGCCAGTTTTTACTCGGGTACAGTATTTATTTACAACAAATTCGTAACATTTTTTAACAAAAACATGACTAATTCAGTTGCATATGGTTAAACGAAAATTGATTGTCGAAATTAATATCAACGATGATCAAATAAACAGCATCGAAGATCTTGAGCAGGAGATACTTGCCCAAGATCTCTATGGACAAGTTGCCAAAAAGTATCTCGATAGTTTGCAGGATGATATGGCACAATACGTGAAAGCAAGAAAGGGGAGTAAAAATGTGCACATCAAAACACACCATTTTGAATTTGACTTCCAGGCAAAGAGAACACTCATATTAATTTTAACTGTCAAATAGTGTCAGGTGACACTATTTAAGTATTAGAGAGCTTGTAGGTTTGTCCTCATAGAGAGGAGGCTATTTAGATACATTTATAAATATGCTTAACAATATTTTTGGCAAAGTAGCTTTGGTTCGTGGTATTATGGCTCATAACATCAAAGATTTTTTATTTAACTTAATATTTTTAATATCCATCTTAAATTTTGTGTTCCTAATAATTTCTCCTTTTGCTTTTGAGCATTTTACCGGTAATTCAGTCCTTAAAGGAAAGATAGAGCCAGGAGATACTTTTGAAGGAGAATTTAATCTTGCTGATACCAACGAAATTTCAATTTTTTTAAGAGCTGTGACTTCTAGTACTATTCCCCAAAACGAAAACCTGGAAATTAATATATCAGATTCCAATGGATTGCTATTTACTAAGATAAAAAAATTTACGATTAGAAGTTCTGAATCGGGGACTACTACTTCACTCAGTGATCATTTGACATTTATACCAAGAACAACTGGAACACATTACATTATAGTTACCAATGCAGAATTTCCAACAGATATAGAAGTTAAATCGGGAGCATATAATATTCAAATAGATAAATTTTTTTTAACAGTATTAGGTTTATCAACTTTTATATGGGTATTTTTAGCCTTTATATTAAAGAGAACTTTATATAGTGTATCAATATTGGAGGTTATTATCTCATTCATCATAAGTTTAGCAATTATATATTTCGCAATATCATAGTTCATTCATCAATATAAATAAAATTAGCTTTGGTCATTTTCCCCCTTCTGTCGCCTATCCATAATCTAACAATTGATATTTTGGAATTCATCTAGCTAAACCGCTACCCTCCCCCGCCCTCCATCCTCATCGCCTGAGGGGCGGCTGTGTGAGATTCAGGCGGGCGGGAGGAGAGTGCAAGAACGAATGATGGGGCAGTTTTACATTATTTTTTAGACGCAGATTTACGCTGATTTACACAGATTAGATGTTATATATATATATATCCTAAATTATATATTTCAACAGCCATTAAGACACTCCACCACATTCCGCCCCTCGCCTTCACCCCGCCCGCAGCTATAGACGCAGGCGAGCCGTTTGCAGCTTGTTAGTGGAAGGAATGAATAGCGAAGTTGAGTTATACAATAAAGTATAATTATTTATACAATAGACTTCAATCTTATATGTGATCAGAATGTGCCATGCAACAGTTGAACTGAAGAGGTGGGGCAACTCCCTTGGAATAATCATCCCGAAAGACAAGATTGAGGAACTGGGTTTATCGGAACACGATATTATTGACCTGGATATTGTCAAAAAGGAAAAGGTCTCAGGATTTGGAATTGCAGAGGGAAAGGCTCCCTACAGGCGTGAACACGCTGCCGAGCATGAGGATTTGTGGTAATATGGTATATCTCCTGGATACCTACGCCTGGGTGGAATACTTCATTGGTTCAAAGAAGGGTGAACAGGTAAAGGGGATGGTGGAGGATGGCAACAATATCATCTATACTCCCGAATGCTGTCTTGCAGAACTTAAGGGCTGGGCTATCAGGGAGGGTATAGAGTTTGAGGAGTTGTACCGCATAGTGAGGAAGCTGTCTGATATCCAGTGTATTACAACCGGGGACTGGCTGGATGCAGCAGATCTCAGGAGCGAGATGAGGAAGAAGGCAAAGGATTTCGGGATGATGGATGCGTTGATCGTGGCACAGCAGAGGCGTCTTGGGTGTAAGGTTGTAAGCGGGGATGCGCACTTTGAAGTTGTGGAGAATGCTGTCCTTTTGTGAGCCTGAGGGTGTGGTGGGGTGAGGTGAGATTCAGGCGGACGGGAAGGTAAGTGCAGCAGGGCAGCACAGGTAAGTGAAGAATGACCGGGGGAGGAAAATAAATATAAATTAACCACAGATGAACACAGATAAACGCAGATAAAGTTTTGTATGGGTGATAATTTAAATTAAAGGCAAGATATAGAGAGATTATTAATTTTAAAAGAAATATCTGTATTCATCCGCGTTTATTTGTGGTTTAGATAAGTATTACACAAGTTATATATTTTAATAGCCATGGCAACACTCCACCATATTCCACCCCTCGCCCCCGCCCTCCATCCTCATCGTAAGAGGGGGCAGATGTGTGTGATTCAGTCGGGCGGGTGANGCGGGTGAGTGCAAGAACAAATGGGGGACAGGAATCATTTTCCTATTTATCGCAAAGGGCATAGAGGTAAAATTTTGATTTCTAGTATCCTACACATATCTTTCGTTACCTAACCAGATTTAATTTCAAGAAAACAGGAGAGTATAATCTACAGTTTTCAAATATTCACAGCTATCATCACCGTTTTTTCCAGAGATTCAAGAGCGGAGAGAGAATGTACAGCCCTATCAATATGAGATTAACCCAGGCCGTTATCATGAGACCGGGCGTACTGTCCAGATAGAAAAACGCCACCACCAATATCAGCAGATAAGTCATCAATCCAATGAGCCGGGCATCCCTGACCTTTGTGTACTCTATCCGGCTGACCATCAATACTGATAAAATCAGCATTGTAGCCAGCATACCGTACGAGAATAATTGTCCTTCTCCACTACCCAAAGCCAGCACATACAAGGCGACCATCAGGCCGGAAGTAGTGATGGGCAGGCCGATAAACCCGCCTTTTTGGTTAATTACACCAAACCTGGCCAGTCTCAGGATACCAGTAGCAAGGAATGCACCCCCTACAATACATACTGGATAATGATAATGGGGCGCCAGTATTGCAAATGCAATTACAACAGGTGCTGTTCCGAATGATATTAAATCTGCCAGCGAGTCAAGATGCTCCCCCAATAACCCGTATTCCAGTCTCCTGGCAATTGCACCATCGGCGCCATCAGCAATCACCGCCAGTACAATGAGTATGGAAGCATGCAGGACATTGGATGGTGACTGGGCCACCATAAGTATAGCTGTCAGACCGAGCAGTGCATTTAACAATGTCACCAGATCAGGCAGTTTTATCAATTTAACAATACTGGGGTTTTCATTGTCCTGCTGCATAGATGCTGGCTGCCTCCTTATCATTAATGTCTATCTTACTGGCAATAATTGTTTCTGCTGCCCGAACCCTGTCCCCCTTCTTGACTGTAAGCACATACCCAGGAGGCGGTGTCACATCCACCCGGCTTCCGAAACGTATCATGCCGATACGCTCCCCCCTCATCACCGTATCACCCACGTTAAAATAAGTATCTATCCTTCTGGTTACAGTACCTGCAATCTGGACCATCTTGACCAGACCAGAACCTGATTCTATGCAAATGGTATTTCGTTCGTTCCGGTGTGAATCCTTAAAGAATGCAGGCAGGTATCCTCCATCCTTGTGTTTCATCTTCACTATCTTTCCGCTTAAAGGAGCCCGGTTCACATGCACATTGTGTATATTCATGAAAATGCAGACCATACTTCCCCGGATATCCACCACCTTGCCGTCAGCAGGCGATACGACATCATCCTCTTCTCCACCGGGTATGCGTTCAGGGTCCCTGAAGAACCAGATAAATAATAAATCCAATAGAAATACAAGGGCTGATTCCCTGGCCAGCAGGTCCGAATCCAACACCAGGGCTGCCAGTGCCAGCGCAGTAGCAGTGACGAACAGTCCCGCAATCAGGGTTCCGGTGTTGCGGGCAAGAATGTCTATCCACCCCTGATGTGGTTCAGGTCATCCCTTACTAGCTTCCAGAGATTGTCAATGAGGTCCAGCAGTTCGGGTAAAGTTTTCAGTACCACATAGGCAATGAAGAACAAAGCTATACCTGAACCGCCTTTTGCCATCAGGTGATGGCTTAGGTAAAAGCTGGCTGAATCATGCAGGAAATATTCCTTGCCAAACAGGTTCACTATCATGGGTCCGCTTCCAAACCATTCATACCCATAAGCCCCTATCACAAATACGTTCCTGATAACATTAAGAATATAAATAACCGGAATAGATGCCATCAGTGCAATGAATACCTTTTTTGCTCCTGCCCTGGTCCCCAGGATGAGGCCAAAGAAAAGGGCAATACTTTCAATAGCAGTACATGCCAGTACTATCTCAACCCTGTATATCCCGAGCTTTATCATATTCCAGTCCACTCTCTCTACTGAGAATCCCACCTGTTGAGAGAGCCAGAAAGTCTGTGTGGTAACCGTTTTTATTATTAAATGATTCATTGATTCAATTTCAGCAAAAGGGAAATAGAACAAACATCCTATTGCAGTGACTGTAGTGACAGCCAGCAATNGTAAATTACCGGAATAGATGCCATCAGTGCAATGAATACCTTTTTTGCTCCTGCCCTGGTCCCCAGGATGAGGCCAAAGAAAAGGGCAATACTTTCAATAGCAGTACATGCNGGAATACTTTTTTTGCTCCTGCCCTGGTCCCCAGGATGAGGCCAAAGAAAAGGGCAATACTTTCAATAGCAGTACATGCCAGTACTATCTCAACCCTGTATATCCCGAGCTTTATCATATTCCAGTCCACTCTCTCTACTGAGAATCCCACCTGTTGAGAGAGCCAGAAAGTCTGTGTGGTAACCGTTTTTATTATTAAATGATTCATTGATTCAATTTCAGCAAAAGGGAAATAGAACAAACATCCTATTGCAGTGACTGTAGTGACAGCCAGCAATGTCTTCTGCCTGTCAACTGGATTATCCAGTGGTATCCCTTTTTTTGACATCGAGTATGTGCTTACCATCAGGTGTGCAATTATGAGACAAAAAAGCGCCACCAATACCATCAGCAGTACCATTGAAATGTCGCCTTCTCTTATGTAATAGAAAGGCTGTAATGCCCAATATACAGCAAAGAAAATCCATCCGACAGCACCGACAGGCATTCGTTGCAGCTTGAATTTTTGAGGGAGTAAAGACGCAATGATGAAAAAAACCAGTGAAATCCAGAGAAAGTTTGTAGTCATGTCTATAAAACCTGAGTCTATAATTTACATCTCATATTGATGTTTCATGTATATAATTCATAACCACAGATAAAATGACATTTTTAAAACATTCAAATCATTTTTATATATAATTAAATCAAATAACTATTTGTATATTGAATAATATGATTACTAAGATGCAAAATGCTTTAGGCGTGGTTAAAAAAATAGTTGATACTTTACTTTATTCAGGGTATGAATATTTGCTCACCCAGGAAATAAAGGAATTCAGGGTACCTGAACATATTGCTATTATCATGGACGGGAACCGCAGATATGCCCGTAAGTTAAAAGTAAGCACCTGGCGGGGGCATATCAAGGGTGCGAATACCACTGAAAGAGTACTTGATTGGTGCTATGAACTGGGTGTAAAACAATTAACCGTCTATGCTTTCTCTACCGAGAACCTGAACCGTTCAGACGATGAAAAGCAGAAACTGTTTGAGCTTATGGGTATAAAGCTTGAGGAATTGATGGATGATGAGCGTACTCACAAGAGGGGTATGCGGGTCAGGATGCTCGGTAATATTGACCTACTGCCTGAAGCACTAAAGCAAACCGGGATGCGGGCAGAAAACATCACCAGGAATTATAGTAACCTGTACCTGAACATTGCCATGGCTTACGGGGGCCGGCAGGAGATCGTAGATACTGCACAGACAATCGCCAGTAAGATTTCCAGTGGTGAAATGGCAGTATCAGATATTAACGAAGACGTAATTTCGTCTCATCTCTACCCTTCTCCCGGTCTGGCAGTGCCTGACGTTGACCTGGTAATAAGGACTGGCGGTGATGAGAGGATGTCTAATTTCCTGCCCTGGCAGGCAAATGGCAGCGAATGTGCCGCTTATTTTTGTGCACCTTACTGGCCCGAGTTCCGTAAGATTGATTTCCTCCGCTCCATACGTACTTACCAGACAAGAGAACATGAATGGCAGAAAAATACTGTACTGCGCATTGTCAAACTGCTGGATCACACCGGATATATTGATGTAGGTCAGGTAGTCCGCATGAGCCAGAGGGCAGGGAATATCACTGACCGGGAAGTGCGAGCGATATTGAAAGAGCTTGTCAGTAGCAGGGAACTGAAAAGTCTTTCTCTGGTGTGGTAATACATTTTTGCGATTTTAACAACCTTTAAGAATCAATATATGCATCCTTCTGGACATGGATATTGAAGGTTACGCTAAACGTGCATTGTTATCGGGTGAGAATGAGGGGCAGATAGAGGAAAGGCTTGCCCGGCGCATACGTGAGATTAAGGGCGAGGATGTCACTGAACAGCATTCAAAAGAATTAGCCCATGCAGTTATGGTGGAAGCCAATGCCACCCTGGAACTGAAAGGAGATATTCTTGAACCAGTTACTTCAGGCATCACCATGGGGCAGTTCGGAGTGGGCAGCCGGGGAATGGGTGATTTTTATACACACGAGCAGATAGCCCGGGTGATTGGCAAGACATCGGCGGAAGTGGATTCCACGCACCTGGACGATTCGGGCGTGGTCAAGAGCGGTAGCGGTGAGTATCTGGTGTTGACGGTGGACGGCATCCACAGCAGGCTCAGTGATTACCCTTTCCTGGCAGGTTTCCATGTGGCAAGGGCGGCGCTTCGTGATATCTATGCAATGGGGGCCAGGCCACTGGCCATGCTATCCGACATCCATGTTGCCGATGACGGGGACGTGGCCAAGATATTCGATCATATTGCAGGCATCACCACAGTTGCCGAACTGACTGGTGTACCCCTTATAACGGGTAGTACCCTGCGTATTGGTGGGGATATGGTCATTGGTGAGCGTATGACTGGTTGCGTGGGTGCAGTTGGTATCACCCAGACCGTCTCTGCAAGGATACTGGCTGAACCAGGTGATGTTATAATTATGACCGAAGGGGCGGGTGGAGGCACTATCTCCACTACGGCTCTCTATTATGGTAAACATGACATTGTCGATGAGACCATCAATATCAAATTCATAGACGCCTGTGAAGCTATTATGGGTGCAGGACTGCTGGAGCACATCCATGCTATGACCGATGTGACTAACGGTGGTGTGCGTGGCGATGCCAAGGAGATATCAAGGAC
>NKAJ01001190.1_pt1 | contig 10264 bp, 11 predicted proteins | sample 1556001 | NCBI WGS metagenome assembly NKAJ01 (sample SAMN06204642, study PRJNA360343) | marine sediment metagenome | isolation source: Jiulong cold seep at northern South China Sea | place: China: South China Sea, Jiulong cold seep | collected 2013-06 | reverse complement strand
CCCCGGCATTAATATTTTGTTCCGGATCTAAAATATCTTTTACCCCGAGGCTTTGAGCGGTGGAATGGGTAAGCTGCATAAGGCCTTTTGCTCCTGCATAACTTAGTGCATGTGGGTTAAAATGAGACTCCTGGTATATCTGCGCTGCAATTAATCTCCAGTCAAAATCATGGTAATCCGCCGCTTTCATGATAATTTTTTTATATTTGGGAAGCCTGCTTTTAAGCCTCCTGTGATATGCTCTTAGGTCAACATAATCGAAATCATCAATATTTCCATAATGTTTGTTATATATTTCATTAAATTTACCATTTTCTTTAATGATTTTGAAAAAGCAATTTATTCGGTAGAGAAGATTTTGTGCATTTCGACCTACAGCCCACCCAAGAAATTCCTGTTCACCTATCGGGCATGCTAATAAAGCCTTTGGATAGTACCTCTGATTAAGCAAGGCGATATTGCTATCAGCTATTGTGACTTCTATCTTTCCTTCAGCAACCTGGCGTATCAGTTCCTCAGTGGGCAAATCATCGTGCAGCTTAATTTCAAGATCAATTCCTTTATTTTTTAGCGATTTGAGCTTTTCCTCGTAGGAAGTGCCTTCTCTAATATGGACGGTTTTTCCTGCGAGGTCATCTGGGCATCTGATTGATTTGTTGTTTCTATGTACGATTGCGTATTGTTGGATTGGCATATATCCGTTTGAGAAGGAGACCCACTTCTTCCTTTTAGGCATAATTGTCATGCTGGCAGCAATAAATGAACCTGTACCCTTCATCAAGGCAGGAATCATGCCCTCCCATTTTTCAGTAATTTTAACCTTTAATTTAACTCCTAGATAATCAGCAAAAGCTTTTGCAAGCTCATACTCGAAACCCATTGCCTGTCCCCTATACAGGTAGTAACAGTGGGCGTTATTACGGGTGCAGACAGTAATTTCACCGGCTTTAAGAATGTCTTCAAGTACATTATTAGAACTCTGTACTATCCCGCATCCACAATAACAGACTGAAAAAATAAACAATACAGCCATTATTGCCAAAATTAGGCAAGCTGACTTTTTATTGAAATTTATTTTATCTTTAGAAAAATACAATTAGAATGCTCCAAGTTGGCACTCATTAATTTTAATATTCATGTCTTCACATATACCGCTGACTGTCATCTTATTTACTTTAAAGCGGGATGCGAGATCCAACGCAATTTTGCACTCCAGCTTTCCTTCAACAAGATTGTCGGTAATTGTATTTTTAAGATTTTGGTCTGCTGTCATTACTGGTTTTACAATTTTTTTATCAGGTCTATACCCAAACAATCCCATCTGGCATTTTACCAACCTGCAATTAATTGAGTCTGCGATCATTCCAACCTTGTCCGGAGAGACATCGAGTTCCTTTGCTATCAAAAATGCAGATGCACACGAAAGTTCACTGTTTAATGAATGTTTTAAAATCTCATATTTAATTGAGCTGTCATGTTTTGCATCGGGCATGTGTTTGTCAGCCAATTTATTATCGTTGTTTTCTGGAGCCATTTTTTACCTTAGGTATTACCAAGTTGAGCGATTGTTGAGTTTGCCGGAGATGCAAGGCGAAAAGCGTGAAGACTGTCAATATTTAATATATTAGCAAAAGTATTAGCCGAAGGCAAGGGCGTTTCCCTTACTGAGACCTTTGAAAAATCGCTTAATTTAGGTTCAATTGTCTCGCCAGAGTTACATCTCCTGAAAAGATCCTTTGCAACATGCCTTGATCGTCTTTCAGTATCAACACCCCGTCATTATCAACATCCACAACTTCTCCAATATGAGTTTTGCCGATAACGTCAACTTTAATTTGCTTTCCTATTATATCTGCAAGTTCCCGCCATCGGTTCATAATAGGCTCAAAATTGTTTTTCTTAAACATATCGTAATATTGTTCATACAATTTAAGGCATTTCTGAATAAGCTTGATTCTTGGAGCCCTATTTCCGGTTTCTATTAAAATCGAGGTTGCACTTTTCTTTATTTCCTGGGGAAAATTTTCGAATCGAGTATTTACATTCAATCCAAGACCAACAACGATATAATTTACCGCATCCATTTCAGTGCTGATCTCAGTAAGAATGCCGGCAAGCTTTTTTCCATTTACAAGAATGTCGTTAGGCCACTTGATGCTTAATTTTAGTTTCATCAGGGAAATTAAGGCTTCCGCTAAAACAACAGCAGTCATCAGCGTTATTCTCGGGGTTTCACCAGGGGATATAGCCGGCCTCAGGATAAGAGAAATGTAAATTCCATCTCCCGGGGGTGAAAACCAGTTTCTTCCTCTTCTGCCCCTTCCTTTTGTCTGTTTTTCCGCAATAACCAGGGTTCCTTCAGGGGCTCCCTCTGCTGCAAGTTCTTTTGCCCTGGTATTGGTTGAATCAGTTTCCTTCAAATAAATAATATTTTGCTTTCCAAAAACCTTGGTGCAAAGACCTTTCCTTATTTCATCAGCCGTGATCGGGTCTGAATCTTTGCTGAGAAGATATCCCTTTTTCGGGGCAGATTCTATAATATATCCTTCCTCTTTTAATTTCTGGATATGCTTCCATATGGCAGCGCGGCTTACTGACAAATTATTACTTATCAGCTCACCGGAAACCCAGTTGCCCTGATTTTTTCTCAGGTATAACAATAACTGATCTTTAGTAGACATTATATAATAACTGTACAGTCCAAAGTTCTGTCATTCCTGCGAAGGCAGGAATCCATAACCCATTTCCCCGATCAGGTCGAGGACAAGGATTTTGCTGGATTCCCGCCTTCGCGGGAATGACGGTTCGGTCAATAGAATATTTCTTTAAAATTCATGGGGTTAGAAAGAACTATGGCCTCTTAAAATAATAATAATAACTCAATTAAATGAATGTGTAAATATTTCTCTGTTTCGATCTTTTAAAATTCGATCTTTTAAAATTTGACAACAGAAAACAAAAGCGTTAAACTATGTTAAAAATTTAGTAATATTTTAGGAGATTACGGCAATATGGTCAATTACACTGCAAAATATACCAAAATCAGCTCCGGTTACTTAGGACAGTTGGTAGAGTGGCCCGAGGTTGTCACCGAAGGCAAAGATCTCGAAGATTGCCGTGCTATGCTACGCGATGCATTGAATGAGATGGTTTTAGCTTATCAGCAGTTTGGCAAGGAAATTCCTCTGGGAAATGCACTCATCGAGCAACTGCCAATAGAGGTCCATAGTGTCAGTCAAGCGTCGTGACATTGTTCGATACTTGGAAAAGAACAGTTTTTACCTTCTCAGGGAAGGTGCTAACCACTCCATTTATACAAACGGCACGAAGGTAATTCCGGTCAAGCGACACAAACAGCTTGATCGAATCACGGCAAACGAAATCTGCAAGCAGGCCGGTATCCCACCAAAGTTTTAACTACTCCCTTTCTTCAGAGCATCTAATTGTAAACCCATTTTACAATAGAAGGGTTGACAATTAATTTTTCGTTATATATAGCAAAATTCATCAGACCTTTTGAAAAAATTCTGACACGATAACAGGATGAGTTTTAATATTTAAATCCTGAATATCCTGTCAATCCTGTCTAACCACCTAAATAATTACGGAAAAGCAATGTTCAATAAAATGTTACTTAGCATAACTGAAAAGATTATTAAAGATCCCAATGACTCTTTTTCTTATGAAGATGCCTGCAAGCTCGCTGTTGCTCGGGATAATGCAGTTGATTTGATAATGTGCGCCAATAAGATCCGGAACAGGTTCAAAAAAAACAATGTGTTCGCATGTTCCATTATTAATGCCAAGTCCGGTCGCTGTTCAGAAGACTGTGCTTTTTGTGCCCAGTCAGCTTTTCATAAAACCGGAATTGAAACTTATCCATTATTAGACACAGAGAAAATGGTAAATAATTCTATGCTAATGCAAGAAGCAGGCGCTACAAAATATTCAATGGTAACAAGCGGTCATTCGCTTTCCGGTAGAGAGATTGATTCTATCGGACATGCAGCAGAAGAGATAAACAAGAAAACAGATCTTTCAGTTTGCGCATCACTTGGGCAATTGACTGAACCCGTGGCAATAAAGCTCAAAGAAAAAGGAGTGACCACCTATCATCACAATTTGGAAACTGCCAGGAGTTATTTTGATCAGATCTGTACTACACATGAGTATGATGAAGATATTCAGACAATCAAAATGGCAAAATCAGCAGGCCTTAAGGTTTGCAGCGGAGGAATTCTTGGACTCGGCGAAACCTGGGCACAGCGTGTAGAGCTGGCCTTTACCCTTAAAGAGCTGGGTGTGGATTCAATCCCAATAAATTTTTTAAATCCAATCCCGGGCACAAGAATGGAAAACAGATCCTTGCTTTCATCTATGGAAGCGCTCAAATGTATAGCTCTTTTCAGATTTATAAATCCTGATAAAAGCATAACTATATGTGGCGGCAGGGAAAAAACTCTTGGCGATTTTCAGTCATGGATTTTTATGGCAGGTGCTAACGGGGTTATGATAGGCAATTATCTTACTACAAAGGGAAGAAGCGCCGCTATGGATATGGATATGATCAGCCAAATGGGGCTTAATATTTACTAAAATTACAGCTTCTTGGAAATTTATTCGCTACAGGTATAATACATTCAAATCATGAAAAACTCACGCATAAGATATCGTAAAGAAAGAACTTGCCCCGAATGAAAAGAATATTAACAGTTTGACAAGCCATTAATAAACAATGAACAAAATCCTGCAAGGTTCTTTCTTAACGCTTTCTAATGCGCTTAAACAGTTTCCTGCTTTGAATGTATCATACCTGTAGCTCAATGTTACGTAATGCTGAGATGTTACGATATTTGCATTGGAGTTTAAATTGAAAGTAATTGAAGATCGGAATCGGCAGTTGGAAATTGATGACGGAAAATATGTGTGGCATCCATTTACGCAGATGCAGGATTATGAGAAGGAAGAGATCCTTATAATTGAGAAGGGAAATGGATGCACCTTAACAGATATCTATGGAAATGAATATATTGATGGGGTTTCTTCTTTATGGACGAATGTTCACGGACACAGGAAGAAAGAACTGGATCTTGCCGTTAAAAAACAACTGGATAAGATAGCTCATTCAACTCTGCTGGGGCTTTCCAATGTTCCTGCTATCAGATATGCAAAAAAAATTGTCGGGATTGCGCCCAAAGGTTTAACAAGAGTATTTTACTCAGATAGTGGTTCAACTGCTGTTGAGATAGCACTCAAGATAGCCTTTCAATATCAACGGCAGGCTCAGGATGGAAATCCGGAAAAGAAGAAATTCATATCCCTGCATAACTCTTATCATGGAGATACAATCGGTTCTGTGAGCGTTGGAGGCATTGGTCTGTTTCATTCAGTGTATAAACATCTTCTCTTTGAATCAATAAAAGCCGAGTCTCCCTATTGTTACCGATGTGCATTCGGAAAATCCTATCCCGGTTGCAGCCTTGAATGCTTAAGCCGGTTGGAAGAAATTATGAATACTCATGCACATGAAGTCACAGCAATGGTGATTGAGCCTCTGGTCCAGGGGGCCTCAGGAATGCTTCTTCAACCTCCAGGCTATTTGAAAAAAGTCAGAGAGCTCTGCGACAGGCACAATATATTTATGATAGCAGATGAGGTTGCGGTAGGATTCGGGAAGACAGGGAAGATGTTTGCCTGTGAGCATGAAGATGTCACGCCGGACATTATGACCCTTGCCAAGGGCATTTCAGGAGGATATTTGCCGCTTGCAGCCACGCTGACAACTGAAAAAATTTATAAAGGATTTTTGGGAGAATATGAAGAGTTCAAAACATTTTTTCACGGCCACACATATACCGGAAATCCTTTGGCCTGTGCGGCAGCCATAGCGAATCTTGAAGTTTTTGAAGAAGAAAAAGCGCTGGATAAACTTCAGGCAAAAATTAAGTATTTCAAACAAAGACTGCAATCATTCAAAGCCTTGGACAATGTGGGAGATGTTCGGCAGTGTGGCATTATGGTCGGCATAGAGCTGGTTGCGGATAAGGACACAAAAAAACCTTTTCCTCCCGGCAGAAGGGTAGGGCACAGGGTAATAAAGGAGGCACGAAAACAGGGTATTATAATAAGGCCTTTGGGGGATGTCATTGTGCTTATGCCTCCGCTCAGCATTTCAATGGATGAGCTCGACAAACTCTGCGATATTACATACGAATCTATCAGGTTACTTAGGTGGATATGCTGAAGGCTGAAGGTGGAAGGTAGAAGGCTGAAGGTAAAAGGCTTCCAAAGAGCTTCAGCCTTCAGCCTTCAGCCTATCCACCTAAGTACTTAATTTTATGAATATTAAAGGCACATTTTATTTTGATCCATCTGACAGAATTTATGCAGACCACTTTCCAGGCAGACCTGTTGTTCCGGGGAGTCTTATAATACATGCCTTTCTGAAAGCATTGAAAGACGAAGGGTTGAGCGAGGCACAATGCATAATAGAAGATTTCAGGTTTAGAGAATTTGTTTCTCCAGGTGAATACCCGTTTAATATCGAAATTGACCAGAACAAAATGAAATGCAGGCTTTTTAGAAGCAGTTCAGATGCAATGAAACCTGTTGTAACAGGAACAATAAGAAAATGAAATTTACAGGTAATCGAGCCCTTATTTTGGGCGGCAGTTGTGATCTCNCAATCGAGCTCTTATTTTGGGCGGCAGTTGTGATCTCGCTATTACTCTTGCCAGGTGCATGATTGAAGCAGGTCTGTTCCCGATATTGACATACAGAAGCGAAAAAGGACTGGAGTATATAACGAAAAGCTTGAAGACTTCTAAAAGAGAATACAGCGCCTTTTTACTTGAATTCGGCAATCGTGATTCAATGAATTCTCTTTTTCGCCAAACAGGTGATAACATTGATTACATGATAGATTTTGTACATGGAAATTTTGAAAGTCTTATTGCTTCTGCTGATGTGAACAGAATTTACAGTTATTTTGCTGAAAATGTTTCCTTTCGAGCAGAAATCGTAAAAAGAGTTGCAAGGATAATGATGAAAAACAAAAGAGGCCGCCTTATTTATATTTCTTCATCAGCAACAGCAAGACCCAATCCCGGCCAAGGATTTTATGCGGCAGCAAAGCTTGCATCTGAAGCCATCTATAAAAATTTGGGACTGGAACTTGGCGGGCATGGCATTACCGCCATCACATTGCGTCCCGGATATATTGATTCAGGCCGCGGCGGGCGATTCATCCGGGCACACACTCATGAAGTTCTTAATAAGGTACCAATAAAAAGAGCTTTAACAAAAAAAGAAGTGGCAGAGACAATTCTTTTTTATCTTTCCGACAGCGCTGCCGGCTTTAATGCCACTGAAATTTCAATGGACGGCGGGCTGACGGCGGGCAAGTGAGCTTATGAATATTTTAGAAGAAATTACAGAAATCCTGGCAGAAATTCTTGATATTGAAAATCATAATATTTCTCCTGAAACTTATCTGATAAGAGAATTGGGCGCTGAGTCCATCGACCTTCTGGAGCTGGCTGTGGCATTGAACTCCAGATTTAAAATAGATGTAAATGATGATGAAATATTTTTAAGAAAACTAAGGCAATATATAACCGAAGCTGAACAGCAGAATAACGACATATTGCAATACCTGGCTGAAAACCTTCCCTTCCTCTCCCGTAAAAGACTGGAAGAGATAATAGCAGATCTCGAAGGAGGCCCAACTCTTAAGGTTAAAGATTTAATAAGTTATGTGGAAAGGCAGTGTGATGAAAACTAAACCCAATAGATCGTTTCTGGAAGACCTTATAAGCAAAAGAAGGAGCATAAGGAAATATAACCCGGATAATCCGCCGGAAGAATGGATTAATAGCATGTTATATTGTGCTCTAATGGCACCTTCTCCTTCAAACAGTCAACCTGTCCGATTTTTCAGAATCAGTTCCGCCGGAAAAAGAGAGAATCTTTATCAGGCATTGGCTTNAATGTTATATTGTGCTCTAATGGCCCCTTCTCCTTCAAACACTCAACCTGTCCGATTTTTCAGAATCAGTTCCGCCGGAAAAAGAGAGAATCTTTATCAGGCATTGGCTTCAGGCAAACAGGAATTCTTGAGAGCCATACAGTCTAAAAAAGAGGCAAAGAGACTGAAGAAATGGATAAATACCTATTACCGATATTCCGAATTCATGTTTAACGCACCTCTTCTCTTTGCTGTCGGCACAATTACGTCCTATAAGAGTTTTTCAAAAAAAATGTTTGATGAGGGTATGCTCACGCACAACAAGAGAGAAGATACGAACAATGACATTACTGTGGGACTTGCACTGAAAGGTTTTATCCTTAAAGGAGAAGAATTGGGGCTTGGATCATGTATTCTTACCGGCCCGCTGGTATTTATTCCGAATGTTGAAGAAATCCTTGGGATAAATGATGTTCGAATAAAATGCTTTATTACAGTAGGATTTCCGGATGAGAAACCTGACATGCCCCCAAGAAAGAGCATTTCAGAAATTCTCAGTGAGATATAAATAGATATGCGCAGAAGAGTCGTTATTACCTCTGTTGGAGTTATTTCCTCTTTGGGTTTTAGTTTAGAGGAAATACTTAACAATTTGAAAGATGAAAATACTTCGTTTGAGAGGTCTTTTTTTGATAATAAAGTAGTTGTAAGCCCCATAAATGACTTTAACGTCAAAGATTTTGCAGATCGTTTTAAAGACAGGCGATATCTCAACAGGGGAGCTCAGTTCTGTGTTGCATCGGCAATTGAAGCCGTAAAAAAATCGGGAATAGACAAGAAATTATTAGCGGAGTCAGGGCTATTCCTTGGGGCAGGCCCCAATCTGGATATCGGAGGGGAATTCCCTGATGTCAAAGCTGGGGAAATAGATAGAAAAGATCTTATGGCTCTCTGGATGTTGAAATTCCTGCCAAATACTGCGGCCTCAGTTATTGCTAAATTGGCAGGAATCCACGGGGAGAATCAGACTTTAACCACAGCATGTTCCGCTTCACTCCAGGCCGTTGGTGAGGCATTTCGCAAAATCAGGGATGGATACATTGACCTTGCATTTGCAGGNCCGAAAATCAGACTATTACAACAGCATGTTCCGCATCACTCCAGGCTATTGGGGAAGCATTCCGCAAAATTAAAAATGGTTACATTGATCTTGCATTTGCAGGCGGAGGCGATTCAAGGTTAAGCAAAAGCAGTATTTTAGCTTATAAAAAAGCCCATGCCCTTTGCGACGGAACTGGTGAACCTGAGAGAGCAAGCCGTCCTTTTGATAGAAGCAGAAAAGGATTTGTACCGGGCGAAGGGGGAGCTTTCTTCCTGCTTGAAGAGCTTCAGCATGCTAAAAGTCGCGGCGCAGCAATCTATGGCGAAATTTGTGGCTATGGTGCTTCCATTGATGGATATTCAATGACTGCTCCTGAACCAGATGGAATATGGGCGGAAAGGGCAGTGAATGCGGCTTTACAAGAAGCAGGGCTTGCTTCTTCCGATATAGACGTTGTTTCATCTCATGGAACCGGGACACTATTAAATGATTCAATGGAATCAGATTTAATTGATCGGGTTTACGGTGAAAAATCTCCCTTTATCATTGCACTTAAATCGTGGATTGGACACATAGCTGCGGCATGCGGTGCTGTTGAACTCGCAATATGTCTTGCCTGTATGCAAAACAGTTATCTCCCCAAAATAAGAAATCTTGATGAACCATGCCATGATAGACTTAACTTTGTTCGTGAAGAACGGAGATATCCAATACAAAGTATATTGTTAGAAAATTTCGGTTTTGGGGGGCAGAACAGCGCCCTGATTGTAAGAAAGTATTAATGATGAATATCATTAATAGAATAGAAGTAAATACAGGGCTGGACGGTTTTGTACTTTTGGACAGAATATTAGAAACCGGAGCTGCGACTATTATAGGAGAAAAAAGATATTTTAATGATCCGCTTTATCTGGGGATAGAATCTCTTGCGCAATTAGGGGCATATCATGTTCGTTTTCTGACCGGATTTGAGATCCATGCCTTTTTGTTAAAGATAAACCAATGCACTATACCTGCCAATCATATTTTAAATGGCAGTTATCTGCTTAAAGGAACACTTGTCAGTCAGAGCAAATCTGCTTTTTGCTACGCGTTACAGGCTGGCAAGGGAAATAAGGTACAGATTGAAGGTGAGTTTTTATACGCAACTATTGATTATGACCGCATGTTTAACAAAAAAATATTACAGGCGCATT
>NKAJ01000515.1_pt1 | contig 10279 bp, 10 predicted proteins | sample 1556001 | NCBI WGS metagenome assembly NKAJ01 (sample SAMN06204642, study PRJNA360343) | marine sediment metagenome | isolation source: Jiulong cold seep at northern South China Sea | place: China: South China Sea, Jiulong cold seep | collected 2013-06 | reverse complement strand
GGACCCTGTAAAATTCAGGACCCGATTCTTGAGGAACTGGAAGAAAAGTTCAAGGGACAGGTTGAGTTCAAGAAGATCGATGTGGATGCTAATATGGATCTGTCAAGCAAATATAACATTAGTGCTGTACCGACTCTTGTATTGGAAAAGGATGGAGAAATATTCAAAAAATATATCGGTGTTACCAGGGCGGCCGTGCTTGAAGCTGACCTGAAAGCAGCTCTGGAATAATTTTTTCCAATTTATCATTTATCATTTATCATTGACGAGTCGGTCGGATGGATAATTCAACTATGCATGAACTCGGTCTTGATGTGGTCAGGCTGACCACAACCCGCAAAACACATCGACCCCATGCAGCCCTCTGTTTTGATGGACACATTTTTGCTGTAGACACTACCCGTACTTTTGGGAACGACCCAATCCAGCCCGATGCATATCTTATCACCCATGCCCATTCTGACCACCATGGCAAGTCTGCTATGATGTCACCTAAATCCATCTGTTCTGAAGACACAGCCCGGGCGCTGGAGATAAGGTTTGGCAAGGAATATATGGGACGAACGTTCCGGATAGGTGAAACAATTGACATCGATGGAATTGAAGTGGCAACCCATCCCACTTACCACACTATTGGCTCGTGTGCATTCTCCTGGGAGAATGACAAAGGAATCCGGACACTGGTGACAGGGGATGTGAAGGATGCTTCAGACCTGCCTGATTGTGATTTTTTAGTAACTGAAGCAAATTACGGCGACCCGGCCGACCCATCATGCTATTTCGAGGACGACGTTGCCGGGCTGGAACAGATCATCGGGGATAATGTGGCTCTCGGTGCCTATGCCTTTGGTAAAGCACAGCGAGCGGTAAGCATTGCACGCAATGCAGGCTGGCAGGACGAGATATCCATGGACACTAAAGGGTATAACCTGACTAAGGGCCTGATGGGTGATTGTGGTCCTCTTACAGAAATCATGCAGTATAACGGCGGGCATGAAGGGTTGGTAATTGTGCCGCCATGGGACCTGGGAAAATTACCAGGCAGTATGAAGAAATACGTGCTCACAGGCAGGCGGGACTACTATTACCCTGCCATACAAATCAGTGACCACATGGACGTGACCGGGCTGGTTGATATGGTGGTGGGACTTGAACCCGAGGCCACCCTTATTTACCATCCGGACGGTCACAGGCCACAGCGGCTGGCAGCACATCTTAACAAGGTGGGGTGTCCGGCGGCTGCGCTAAGTGATATTTAGGAGTTTGTTGTGATGTTGACAGATACCCTGCTGGGAACTATTATTATTTTATTGTTCATTCTCATCGTACTGGTGCTTAGACAGGGCAAGGTCGAACCAAGGGATGTTGAATCCGCAGTCTCGAATTCCTGGATAAAGCTGGGCCTGAATGAAAAGGTAGGAGAACTGACTACATATGCCGGTGATATCAGGGATAATTACCGGTCACTGGAGCAGATGCTTCGTGTTCCAACCCAGAGGGGGGCTCTGGGTGAAATGGCACTGGAAACCATTATCTCTGACCAGCTTCCACCTGATATGTTCGGTATCAGAACAAAGGTGTTCGATGGCAAGATACCTGATGCATACATCAAGTCAACGGTGGGTATTATCTGTATAGATTCCAAGTTCCCGCTTGAGAACTACATCGGATTCATGGAGAGTGATGACCCAAAAGAGCAGGACGGCTTTAAACGTCAGTTCTTAAGGGATGTTCGGGGACACCTCGATAAGATAGCGCAGGATTATGTGCGACCTGATATGGGCTCGGCAGAGTTTGCTTTTGCCTACATCCATTCAGAAGGTGTGTACTGGTTCCTGGTCAATGAAGGTTTTGACATGCTCAGGGAATTTACCAAGCAGGGAGTACAGGTGGTATCGCCGCTAACCCTGTCCCACAAGATAGAACTGATTAAAGCCGGAGTGCATGCCCGCAAACTTTCAGAGGATGCCCAGCAGGTGCAGGCAGCCCTGGCAGTGCTGTCCAGGCGTTTTGGTGAAATTGATGATAAATGGAGAGTGTTCCACCAGACCCATCTGCGAAATCTGGGTAACAAAGCCGAGGAGATAGATTCTGCATACAATAGTTTGAGAAANCTGTCCAGGCGTTTTGGTGAAATTGATGATAAATGGAGAGTGTTCCACCAGACCCACCTGAGGAATCTGGGTAACAAGGCCGAGGAGATAGATTCGGCATACAATGGCTTGAGGAGCGATTTCGATAGAATCGGCAGGTTATCTGATGAATGAAATTGATAATGGAAAAAGCAGGCGCCAATTAGAAGTGAATTGCTATTAATGCATTCGAAGCTCTTAAATGAAATAATTCCCTATTAGGCTCAATTTGAAATCAGGAACAGATGTGAAGTATTATGAGCAAGAAAGCAGCAGTAATTAAAGGAGATGGCGTGGGACCGGAACTGGTGGACGCTATGGTAGCAGTTACCCGGGCCGCTGGTACGAATGTGGAGTTCATACCCTGTGAGGCCGGGGCCACATGGTGGGAAGCAAACGGCGGTGATTCACTTATTCCAAAGGAGACCTGGGACCTGCTTGATGAAACCGATGCCTGTTTCAAGGGACCTACAACCACACCTGGCGGTGCTGGTTCGCCCAGAAGCGTGGCCGTGTCTATCAGGCAGAAATTCGATCTCTATGCAAATGTCAGGCCGACAAAGACATTCCCGAACACGGCAAAGCCACTGGGCGATGTTGATTTCGTGTGTGTCAGGGAAGGTACCGAAGGGTTGTATATCGGTGAAGAAATCAAACTTACAGATGATGTTTATATTGCCATTCGCAAAATAACCCGTACCCAGAGCAGCAACATTGCAAGATATGCCTTTGAGGAGGCAAAGCGCAGAGGCTGGAAGACGGTGGTCCCCATCCATAAAAGCAATATCCTTAAACTGACCTGTGGCACTTTCCTTGAAGAAGTGAAAAAGGTACATCAGGACTATCCTGATATGGAGGTATGGGAATACCACATCGATAACATAGCCCAGCAGTTGATCAAGAATCCCCAGATATTCAACGAATCAATATTGCTTTCTACCAATCTTTTCATGGATGTCATCAGCGAAGAGTGTAGTGCGCTGGTGGGCAGTATCGGATTGATATACTCTGCCAATATCGGCAACAAATATGCAATGTTCGAACCTGCTCACGGTTCAGCGCCTAAATATGCGGGTTTGGATAAGGTCAATCCGGTAGCTACCGTACTGGCAGGGGCATGGATGCTGGATTATCTTGGTGAAAAAGAACAATCAAAAGCGATTTTTGATGCCACTGAAGCTGTAATATCAGAAGGCAAGCATGTAACCTATGATATGGGTGGTAATGCAAAGTTGAGCGAAATGACAAATGCCATTATTGCTAAGATGAAATAATTATTTTTGGTAATACAAGAACGTCCGGCGGCTTAGTCCGCCGGTACAAATATTGTTTGGATTTGCTTAGATTTATTCCATCTTTTCATGAGTATCGGATTCTACGATGGGTTCGAACATGAAGTATTTTTCAACGTAACCCTTCAATTCCTCATCAGATATGCATGATATCCTCAGTTCTTTGTCATAGAGCCGCTGTATATCTATGTGTATTGATTTAAGACGCGGGTCCCGCTTCAGTACCTTCGCTCTTACACCTATAAGTTCATTCAGGGTTTCCTCTACTTTATGCCTTAGTACTTCCAACCCAGAGGAATCCCCTATCAACAGTTGCCGTTTTCCGCCTACAACTTCTGGCAGGTAAGCTTCATAGGTGAAAGGATTCTTAATAACTCCGGCAGTATGTATGCCGCTTTCATGTGCAAAAATGTTCCTGCCTACCACAGCTTTGTTGCGTGGCACCCGGATACCCATTTCTTTATCCATGAACTTGGCGAACTCAGTAACTTTTTCCAGATTATATTTTTCAAACCCTTCTATTCTCTGGCTCAGGAACAACATTATTTTTTCTATTTCGGTATTCCCTGCACGTTCGCCTATACCCAGGAATGTCAAGCTTGTCCAGTTGGCACCGTGCCAGTATCCTGCAAGGGAGTTGGCTACTCCCAGACCGAAATCATCATGGATATGGGTCTCTATATTCTTGACCCCGATATCGTCCTTCAGGTATTTGATCATTGATGGAATGCCATAAGGTTCATCAACACCCTCAAAAGGCACTCCCATTCCCAGTGTGTCGCAAAGACGGATAATACAATCAGGGTCGATTTCAATAAGTTTTTGAATTAGAGGGAATACAAACCCGTAATTATCGGCACGGGTCATATCTTCTATATGAGCCCTGGTGCGCAGTCCATGGTCCACAGCATACTGTAATGCATCAACATATTTCTCTTCGGCAGCTTCCCTTGAAGGGAGCCCCATTTTGTCAAAAATATGGGAATCAGAGACTGACATGAGTATGCCTGTTTCTTCTATTCCATCCACTTCCAGTACAATATCAATGTCAGCGGGGTTCGCCCTGGCCCATCCGGTAACTTCAGGGAATTCATAACCCTTTTTCATCATTTCGTTGGCCGCTTCCTTGTCACGCGGGTTAAAAACGAATGTTTCCAGTTTTTCGATCCCCATCTGGTGGAGATATTCGAATATCTGCAGTTTCTGTTTCTTGGACATCACAATACCTGGCATTTGTGAGCCGTCCCGAATTGTACTGTCGCTTATAAACACTTCCTGACCGTGTGGTAGTTTTATTTTAGGAAGGTCATCATAGTCTTTGTATACTTTCATCGAAACCTTAATTGGAAGTGGAAGGTTAAAATAGTTGTTATTTCAAGTTTTGAGGGAATATTTAATCTATAATTACCTTGCTGCCAACTTACAATTTTCAGGAAAAATGTTTCCCTGGAATAAACCAGGGAATTTTAATNCCGTGTGGTAGTTTTATTTTAGGAAGATCATCATAGTCTTTGTATACTTTCATCGAGACCTTAATTGGAAGTGGAAGGATAAAATAGTTGTTATTTCAAGTTTTGAGGGCATGTTGGGTCTAGTAAGGAATTGCCAGATTCAATTATTCTGGGCGAAATCAAATATTTTGTGGATAAATGTAAGAAGATTATATATACAACTATAATATATCTTTCATAGTGAAAAACAGGAGGTTTTCTCTTGAATGAAGAAATGAATGAAAAAGCAGGTTTTTTTATAAGATTTATAGCATATATGATCGATAGTGTATTACTCACTATTGCAATAGGGATAATCGGTGCAATTGCTTTAGCTGGTAATCTTGCATTGATGAACAATCAAACAGTAGTATTGGCAATTTCTCTCCTGAGCTGGGTAATTATGCTTATTGTTTACATCGGCTATTTCATATATTTTTATGGCACATCGGGACAGACATTAGGCAAGAAAATGCTGAATATCAAAGTAGTATCTACCGATGGAACACCATTAACGTATAAAAAAGGATTATTGAGGGTAATTGGTTACATTATTGCTTCGATCCCAATATATATCGGTTTTATCTGGATGTTATTCGATGAGAATAAACAGAACTGGGAAGACAAAATAGCAAATACCTATGTGGTAAAGGTATAGTGGATAGATATTTAATTATTCAGCAAAGCATTTTTAATGCATTATAGCTAAATTGACAGCAAGTTTTTTTTAATTAACACTTGCTGCCAATTCTCAATTTTTATAAAAAAAATATCCCTGGACTAAACCAGGGAATTTTGAAATTTATTTTTATCAGGCACTTGATGCTACGTAGACTTTCCCGAACATATTTGCAGCTACAAGGCCTACATAAAAGTTTGCAAAAATTATTATCACCTGGCCTATGAAAGGAATAATGAGAATGAAACTTACTATAAACATTAATGCGTATAAAACAAGTATAGCAATAATGTATTCTCCAATAACAGATTTTATTCTCGATAATATTTCTCCAATCCCGAATGCAGCACCTATTGAATCTTCTTTGGCATAAATTGATAATGCCATCGGTAACAGAAGACAGACTATAAACATCAGAACCACACTGATCAGGGAACCTCCGATAATAGTCCCTATACTGGCAGGGGAAACATCGTCAGATGCGATAGATGAGATTGCAACTCCACCTATTGATAGAAACATTACAGCCAAAGGTATGAGCATGTAAATAAATACAACAATGACCACAAGCAATCCTTTAACAAACAGATTACCCCAATCATCCCATTCAGGCAGGCTAGATTTGCCATCAATGCCCCCACGCATAGTTTTTAAATAATATCCTAATGCAATGAAATTTACGATGGGTATTAGCATTAGCAGACTACCAATCAGTATTTTCTTAATCCATTCAACGTCATTTGCAGGAAACTTGACAGTTTCAACAATATCCATAAAATATTACCTCCTTAAAATTAAAAGCAATATCAATTTTCATAACTTATACGCAATCATTTAAAATTACAATGAAAATTATACTTTATATACCNTTTCAACAATATCCATAAAATATTACCTCCTTAAAATTAAAAGCAATATCAATTTTTATAACATATACGCAATCATTTAAAATTACAATAAAAAATTATATACTGTCATGACATTTATAGTTATCGTGTGTTTGACACCCCAGTTCTGTAAAATCATTTAATACATATAAAACATCTAACAATACCTCAAATCATGAAGATAAGCTTTAGCAGGGATGAAATGTATGAATGACAGCAGTAACAAAAAAATTCTATATGCAGCCACCGTTCTTGTAATGCTCGCGGCCATTGGTGTACTTCTATTCTACGCACCCGTGCCCATAAGTCCAGGTGAGCGGGGCACATATACTGATTCCCAGGGACTGGTGAAATATATATCCACCGATGCCCAGTGGACAAATTATGTATTTAGTTTTCATATTGCATACTTCCATATCGCTATTGCACTAACCGCGTATTTGGCATTCCTGCTGGTATTTATTTTTAGCATACTCTACCTTCAAAAAGGCAAGCAGGAATGGGACATTAAAGCTGCTGCATCGGCTGAAATTNTCTACGCACCCGTGCCCATAAGTCCAGGTGAGCGGGGCACATATACTGATTCCCAGGGACTGGTGAAATATATATCCACCGATGCCCAGTGGACAAATTATGTATTTAGTTTTCATATTGCATACTTCCATATCGCTATTGCACTAACCGCGTATTTGGCATTCCTGCTGGTATTTATTTTTAGCATACTTTACCTTCAAAAAGGCAAGCAGGAATGGGACATTAAAGCTGCTGCGTCGGCTGAAATTGGAGTACTATTTGGAGGACTGACCCTCATCTCCGGTTCTATATGGGCCAAGGCGGCATGGGGACACTATTGGCCTCCTGGAGACGTGAGGCTCAATACTTCGCTGGTGCTATTCTTCATTTATATCGCTTACCTGATGATACGACAGGCTGTAGACTCTCCTGAAAAACGTGCACGCCTGTGTGCCGTCTTTGGAGTTATCGGTTTTATCAGTGTGCCCATTAGTTTCATGAGTATCCGCATCTGGTCTGCCACCACAACCCACCCCACTGTACTGGGCCCGGGTGGCGGTGGTATGACTGGCAGTGCAGTCCTCGTTCCCATGCTGGTCAATTTGGTTGCATTTGTGCTACTGTGTTTTTCATTGATAACCTATAAAGTGGATAACGTAATGCTGGGCGAAGAACTACTGGCTACCAAGAATGAAAAGGGCGTGTAATTACTTCATACACATCTTACGGACAATACAGGCTATACAGACCAGATGGCATCCATACCGGTTCAATCATTTTTATTCCGTACCACCCATACCATACCCCAACACCCCAGGGTAAGCGCCAGCGCAACCCAACCGACCACATCCACATTGGGTGTATGCAGGTACGGATGTGTTCCTACAATATAATCGAAATAGTCCAGCACCACAAAGACAGCAAGCAATAACCCCATACGTCCGGTGCCAAGCCATTCCATATCCTTGAGCAGGGTGAAGGCACATAGTATCATACCGATGTGTAACAGGAACAGCACAGACCTGAACATCCATGTCTGCGGGGAAAAATAATAATCAAAATCATACAACAGTACAAAAAGTGACCAGATGCCGACTTTGTTGAGCCCTATAAAAGTGAACGTATCGAATAGGTTGCTGCGTCTCCCCATTGAATAAGCTGCCAGTGCCAGCACGTACATCAATGTAAAAAACGGGCTGTCAGGCACAAGCGGCCAATAGTATACTGGTGTTATCCGCAACTGCCATTCATAATAGTAAAACCCAAAACCAGTACCAATGATGGATGACAGCAATAAAAGGTATCTTGTAATCGGTTCAGCCTTGAATCGGTGGAAAAATTCTTTGCATTCCATGATATCCCTGGTTCCATCTACTATAATCCTGTAGTTCCCGATTTCAAGTGCGTTCTAGGGGACGTGCAGGTACTCCACCTGAAAAACCCTCAATATTTTTATTCACAAGGGAATGGGCAGATACCACAGAACCATCAGCGATTTGCACCCCAGGCAGTATAGTGGTGTTGGCACCCACCATCACATCCCTGCCAATGACCACAGGACCGGTCACATATTCTTTTATCAGGAACTCATGGCACAGGATGGTGGAATTGTAGCCTATGATAGTGTTGTCCCCAATCTCGATAAACTGGGGAAAGAAAACGTCCATGGTAACTTCCAAAGCTATGGATACATTATTTCCTATCCTGATACCCATGCGGCGGTACAGCCAGAGTTTAAGGGGGAGCGATGGCGAGAACCGAGCAAGGACCATAAGAATGTAATTAAAGGCAAGTCTGGCCGGTGATATCACCTGTTTCCAGTACCAGAGTGAGTTGTGTACCCCATGGGATGGGAACCTGTTGAGAGCCCGTTGCGCCGTGTTTATACCTCCTTGACGACCTTTCCCTGTTCATGAGGCACAATCTTAAGTTTCCCGCCAGGGAATTTCTGTGTAAGGGGTTCAGTACCTCGTGCAGTGTTTACACGATCCATGAACACTGCCAGGGCTGCTATCTCTGAATGGGGCTGGCTGCCAACGGCCACGTTCCAGTCCGCAGCCTGGTAGATATAAGGCGGCACCTTTTCTGCACCTACCACTACCATAAGAGAGCCTTCCTTTGAAATATCATCAATAACATCCGGCAGGTTCTGCCCGTACATGGTCAGGTGAACAACACGTCCCCCTTCATCCTTCCAGCTGCGAACCTCCTGTTTCCATGAATCCACAATCCTGGCAAAGAAGCTGCCTCCCCAACGACTGGCAACTTCGTTGAGGCTGTTAATCACTCCTTTATCATTTGACGCAAGCAGCATTCCACTGGCACCCAGGGCTCTTGCGGTAAGTCCTACATGGGTGGTGACCCTCTGGTCACGTTCGGGACGGTGGCCGAGGCGCAGTATAACAATGTTCATATCCATAGATACAGGCATAATTAAATATAAATCTGGTCACCAATATCGGGTGCAATTGCTTTGACTTCCAGGTTATCTTTTATCCATGCTGCGAACTCTGATGTCCTGTCGCCGTGTACGCATATCACGACCTGGCATCCTCCATCCACCTGGTTTCGTACCATTTCTTTTAACCCGGAATCGTCGCTGTGTGCCGAGAAATCATACAATTCCAGTTCTGCAATAAGGGGGATAATCCTCCCTTTATCTTCATAATGCCCCCGCTCAAGTGCCATACGTCCATTGGTTCCTTCTACCTGGTATCCTGTCAGCAGGACCTTTGACATAGGGTCGTTATATAAGTGTTTCAGATAATACAGTACCGGGCCGCCGTTCAACATACCTGCAGTGGTCACGACAACTCCGGGTTCGTCCAGTACATTTCTCCTTACCCTGCCATCCACAGGACTAGCGAACTTGAAGGCCTTATCAAGCCTGACAGGGTCTTTCAGGTAATCAGGATGCCGTTTGAATATTTTATACACTTCTTTACCCATACCGTCTACCCATGACCTTATGCCGTGTTTTTCCAGTATCATAAGCACTTCCTGGGTTCGCCCGATGGCAAAGGCCGGTATTATTGCCCATCCGCCATTGTCAACGGTAGCCTTGATGGAGTCAACAAAATCTGCCTCAAGTTTTGGTCTGGGATTGTGTTCAGTGCCATAATAAGTACTCTCGACAATTGCGATGTCGGCGGCAGGTAATTTCTCTGCCGGTGCGAGCAGGTTGGTATCACGGTCGTCCACGTCCCCTGTATATACCAGACTGCCGCTTTCATTTTCAAGATATATTGATGACGAGCCTGGGATGTGTCCTGCATCATACAGGGTG
>NKAJ01000111.1_pt1 | contig 10314 bp, 12 predicted proteins | sample 1556001 | NCBI WGS metagenome assembly NKAJ01 (sample SAMN06204642, study PRJNA360343) | marine sediment metagenome | isolation source: Jiulong cold seep at northern South China Sea | place: China: South China Sea, Jiulong cold seep | collected 2013-06 | reverse complement strand
GAATGCTAACAATGCTAATGTTAAATCAAAACCTTTCATCCGGGTATTATCATCATCTATAGGAGGTGTTGCACTGTTTTCAACAATTGCTGTTGGTTGTGTCGTAACTACTACCTGTTTTTTTTCGCTGCCAGTAACCGCAAATGATGAAAAACCAGGCGCCTCANACCTTTCATCCGGGTATTATCATCATCTATAGGAGGTGTTGCACTGTTTTCAACAATTGCTGTTGGTTGTGTCGTAACTACTACCTGTTTATTTTCGCTGCCAGTAACTGCAAATGATGAAAATCCAGATGTCTCTGCCCTGAAATAAACATACGTATAATCGTCACCTGTCTGCAACGTAGGTAGCTGCTCCCATCCATTATCAAATCTTGATAATCTAATCGAATCCTCTGCAATGTTTTTCTCTGATATCCATTCCTTTTCCACCCTGAACGAAATACTGGCATTAGCAATTGTCCGCTCTGTAGCCCATCCTGCATTCCCAACCCAGATGTTAACATGCCTGTATACAATACCAGAAGGAGAAGAATCCACAAGTGTCGACCTGCCCTTTAACACCTCAACCATGGTATCAATATCCCCATAATTCATCAGTGACGTGAAATTGACATAGGTTATTATATTGTCCAGTTTCTCAAAATGATGTGATACAGGCTTATCTACCCCGGTATATTTCCTGTCAATCTCCCTCATCAGGATGTTGTCAAAATCCTCTTCAGTAAATGAACTCACACTCGAACTCGAACTTGATGAACTTGATGAACTGGCAGTTACCACCTTCACATTTCCGCCGGCTGCTATTCCCACTGATTCAGGGTATCCAATAACATAATCATTAGTAGCGATTATACCGTTTACATAATATGTCCCGGGAATAGCGGGCATACCAATATCTGCCTTATAGATACCAGTACCGAACTTAGTCGCGCTAACCTCTGCAATATTAGAACTCCCCTGGAACAATATTCCTTTAACCTGGTCCAAAGGGTCAGCAGGGACACCGTTCTTGCTTGTAGTTATTGTCACTCTAAGTGTTTCACCGGGTTTAAGTTGAGTCTTATCGGGTGTTACAGTCATGACGTATTCTGAGATCACTATCGGTTTAGCACCTTTATACTCTCCGCTGCTCAACACCACTATCCCATAAGTAGATGGGACAGATTGACCGGGGATTGTGACTGTCGCTTTTCCATTGGATAAAAGTGTATTTTGGACCCATACCTGATTCATATCCATGTCCACCAGTTGTACCTTTATACTGGAATATGAGGGGTCCACTTCTATGGTGGCCTGGATATTCTGACCGACAAGATATGAACCAACATTATCGATGTCACAAACATAACCATCATATGAAACTGTGGCATCCGGTACATCCACATACTGGTCTAAATTAATTGTGGAATCAAGTACTACGGCACTGGATTGGGGGAATATTGATAATAATAGCAAAAAAATACATGCGAATCTAAAGTTCATGGCTTCTTCCCCCTCCATTAGTGGTTCCAATATAACATCCTGATATTTTAAATTTATCCTGATAAGTTCAGATTATCTCAAAAACTTTATAACACACGATTGCAGAGAATGAAACAAGTAGCGGCATTATACCCATATTCATCGAACAATTTATCGCCCTGTTCCACAGGGATGACGCTGATAATATTTCCTTGGCTGAGAGCATTACTATCAGTGCAATGACTGCCAGTACGCCATACTCAGGAAGTCCCATATTTGTTGTCATGGATATGGCACTGACCGCAGCAGAAGATGACGCCGCTGCGCTTGTAGTAGAACTTGCAAGGGTAGAAGACACTGTACTTGCTGTAGTACTTGCCAGTGTAGATGAAACAGCTGCGCTAGTCGTAGCAGCTGACACAGTTGTGGCTGATACAGTTGTGGCTGACACGGTTGTAGATGAAATTACACTGGTAAGCANCGCCGCTGCGCTTGTAGTAGAACTTGCAAGGGTAGAAGACACTGTACTTGCTGTAGTACTTGCCAGTGTAGATGAAACAGCTGCACTAGTCGTAGCAGCTGACACAGTTGTGGCTGATACAGTTGTGGCTGACACAGTTGTAGATGAAATTACACTGGTAAGCATTTTTTTTCCCATCACTATGTGAAATAAAATTCCAATAATGATATTAATGATATATATGTTTTTTAATTAATTAAATAACTGTAATATATTATATTCATCTTCATTTATTAACTTACCCCAACAAATACCTATAAGTATTTCTCAATCCATACAAATTCCAATCATTATATTTGTAAAAGTTTAGCATGAGCGTCATACAAGCCCGTAACGTCACAAAACAGTACAGGATAGATAATATCACCATCAATGCCCTCTCAGACATAAACCTGGAGATTGAAGCAGGTGAGTTCGTCGCCATCAAGGGACCCAGCGGTTCAGGTAAGTCAACACTATTACACTTGCTTGGCTGTGTTGACCGGCCGAGCAGCGGCGATATTTTCATAAACCACAAAAACACCTCAGATCTATCAGCTGGGAAACTGGTCCGGCTCAGGCTTATGCAAATTGGGTTCGTATTCCAGCAATTCTACCTGCTTCCCGCACTTACAGCATTTGAAAATGTAGAACTTCCAATGCGTGAAGCCTGGGTGCCAAAAAAAGAGCGCAAAAAACGGACCATTGATCTATTAGATTCCATAGGGCTGGCAGACCGCGCCAAGCATATGCCATCCCAGCTTAGCGGTGGCGAACAGCAAAGGGTTGCCATTGCCAGGGCACTTGCAAATAATCCCGCTATAATTGTAGCAGACGAACCTACCGGAGAACTTGACTCTGCCAACGGCGAGCGTATCCTGGAAATATTCGAATCCATAAACCAAAAGTCCGGGCAGACCATCCTGGTGGTAAGCCATGATGAATACGTAACGTCCAGGGCTCACAGGATAATCCACCTCAAAGACGGGAGAATCGTGCCGTGACATACCTGAAGATGGCAATGCGGAACCTGTACCGCCGCCGTTCACGCACAATTTTTACCATAATTGCCATTGGCATGACAGTATCCATGATGGTCCTGCTCATATCTGTCAGCCTGGGATTGAAAGAATCCAGTGTTCCCACAGGTTCCATTGACTTTTGGGTAGTGCCTGCAGATTCTGACATACTTGACCCAATAACCGGTTCAGGCCAGATAATGCTGGGAGATGTACACAATGGATTGGAAACCCTGCTCAAGGACCCAACGGTCAAAGGTGCAAGCCCGGTTATGAACAGGATCGTATATGCCAAATCAGACAACAGTAACCAGATAAGTGTGGTCCTGGCAGTGGGTGTGGTTCCGGGTGCTATTGATGTCATGCCGGCATCGATTGACGGCTTTACAAAAGGAGACCCCTATTTCTATGACAGGGAATGGACCTCAGAGGCTGTGGTTAACAGGCAGATGGCCGACCTTCTGGGCATTGGTATTGGTGATGCGTTATACATTAACATCTCCTCAGACGGCCTGGCGACTTCAAGACCGTTCCATGTCATGAATATCGTGGACACAGTGGAATACTCCAATTACCCGGGTGTGGTCTTACATCTTTCAGAACTCCAGATGATTACCGGACAACTGGAAGATGACAGGGCAGACCAGATAGTGGTAGACGGACCCGATGCGGGACCGCTGCTCAAGTTAATGTACCCCCAACATCTTGTCCTGACAGGTACCGAATATGTGGGCCACAGGATAATCAGTGACAAACGCATCCTGCCTACCGCTGCTGCATCCTCGTTAATATCTTTCGTGCTGGGAGTGCTGTTCATAGGCACCACAATGGTAATGTCCATCAGCGAGAGGGAAGGGGACATGGCTGTAATGAGAGCTATAGGCATCTCAAGACTTTCCATACTTAAGGAAGTGTTCTACGAATCACTGCTCATCTCAACCGGGGGCGGTTTGGTGGGAGTGCTATTTACCCTGGCCGGAAAGGTTTTGCTAAACATCGCACTGTTTCAATTGATTGGGCTCGATGTCAGTCCTGTTACCGAACTACCACTGCTGGTTGGTGGATTTGCAGTGGCCGTAGGTGCTGGTATATTCACTGGCCTGCTGGCCGCCATGCTCATGAAACAGCCGGACATATCCAGGGCATTCTGATGCTGATACCTGCCCGGTTCGACATATACATTTCAATACACACATTTCAATATTCCTTTCTCAGGTCAACTATTCGCTGGGCCTTGCCCGCAGTCCTGGGTATGGTGCCCCGCTCCACCAGTTCCACTAGTGCATCAATTCCAAAATAACATTACATAAATCATACCTCGATTCCACCAGGCATTTCATCCATTTTATACTTCTATCTAAATATAACCGGGGATTTATTTATGTCATCAAAATACTGACTTATGCGATCACCCAGTTCTTCTTTTGATGATACCCTCATCCCTCTTAATAGGCTTCTTGTCATTTTACTGAATAAACTTTCAATAATATTCAGCCACGAAGCATGTTTTGGAGTGAAGACAAAATGAAATCTTTGTGGCACACTTTCAAGATATTTTTGCGTTTCCTTTGATGTGTGAACTTTAAGATTATCAAGAATTACGACAATTTTAAGTTTTTTTGGATAATATGAATCAATAATCTTTAAATAATCAACGAACTCAGCACTTCGATGCTGTTCACGAACTTGATAATGGATAATTCCTGTTAACAAGTCAATTCCCGCCAACAAAGAAAGAGTTCCATGCCTTACATACTCATAATCGCGTGAAATTGTTGGATATTCATCTACTACTGGCATCAAATCTGGATATTTATTTCCAACTGCTTGCATACCGGGTTTTTCATCGTATGAAACAATCGCTACATCCATATTATAGCCTTTTTTATCCATTGCCTTCAACAATTTTACCTGCTTGTATGTGTGTAAGACAACAGCACTCTTCGATTCAAAATCCGGATCACGTTGATGAAGATATGATGATATTTTATGTGGTTTTATATTGCTTGCACTAAGGATTTTTGAAATGGTTCCGGAAGATATCTTCACTGCTTCAGGATATTCTTCATCCAGGCAATTATTACGAATGTGTTTTGCTAATAGTTCATGTGTCCAAAGTTCATGTGGATATCCGAAATCCTTTGGTTTCATACATGCAAGTGAAATAATCCATGCGCGTCCCTCAGGAGTGATTTCTCTTGGCCTACCACTTCTTGGCAGATCTTCAATTGCTTCATGAATTCCATAGGCAAGAGCTTTTTTGATGCATCTGATTACTTTTTGACGATTTGTGTTCAATTCATCAGCTATCTGCGAATCGTTTTTTCCCTGATAACTTAAAAGCAGAATTTTTGCTCTTTCAACGCTTCTTACGGGTTCGGTTCTTGAATGACTCAACGAAGTCAGGTGTCTATTTTCTTTGTCAGTCAACTCTAATTTTGGACGTTTGCTTTCAAATGTCATACAGATTAATAAGCAGCATGGTTGACAAGTGTTGTTATATTATTTTGGAATTGTTATGCTAGTTATTATTTCCATACAATTAATTCATCCACTCAGATGAGTTTACTGATGAAATGGAAGAAGTAATTTAAAAAGATTCACTTTTGGGATTTACCTACGGAATATAAGATGCAATAGTGTAAAAGGGTAAATGGTTTATACTTTCTACTGGTATTTGCATAATGATGGTCATAACCGATAGGGATAATGCATTATTTGAAGCAGGTATAAAATTGGGTGCACTATATCACCAGTTTGTAGGCTCACCGGTAAATCCGGGAACTGTGGATAGTCTGGAATCAGCCATCAGCCAGAGCATTTCTGTCCAGCCATATGTCCGGCACATCACTGTTAGTATCAACAGGGATATGATAGGTGAAAAGGCAGGTGGAGAATTCGGATACTGTGAACTGGAAGGACGAATGCTGGATGTAGAAGCTACAATCATATTCAAGGATATCACAGCGCGGGTAGCATTGAAATTCGATAGAGAACTTGATTACCCTTTGATGCGAATAATTGAAGTATTGGAAAAATAAAACGGAAAAAGTACTATGGAAGTTATCGAACTATTAAAAGTGCTTTATTGTGCACCATTTCTTTTATACTCATGTTATACAGACATCCAGACCAGGAGGGTTTCAAACCAGGTCTGGAAACTCATGCTTATAGGTGTTGCCCTGTTTGTTGCTATTGACATTATAGCCGGAGGCATTCCGGCTCTGGTCAAACTGTTGATTTCGGCAATTATAATTTATGTTTTCGTTTACATAATCTTCCAGTTAGGGGGTTTTGGTGGAGCAGATGCCAAGAGCTTGATAGTATTGTCCATCCTCTTCCCGGTCTACCCCCAGATACAAGTATTAGGCACTTATTTCCCGTTACAGGGTGTACCTTTGATAGGACTTTTCGCATTCAGCGTATTCGGTAATGCGGTATTGCTTACAATTGTTGTGCCCCTCGGAATGCTGGTCTATAACTTGCTTACTCTAAAGCCAGGTGAGATACTACAAAGACCCGCATACCTTTTTGTGGGTTTTAAAACCGATATTTCAAAACTATTGGGGCGTCACATCAAATTGATAGAAGAATATTCACTGTCTGAAAGTGAAATTCATACAAGGTTCAGGCGTAATGGTGTCACGATTGATGACGAAACTGTTGAAACGCTTGAAGAATATGCTGCCCAGGGACTGATACCACGGCAGGTATGGGTCACACCAGGGTTGCCTTTCATGATACCAATAACCCTTGGATTCTTTGTGGCAGTATTTTTCGGGGATTTAATATTTTATTTCACAAAACTTTTATTAATAAGTAGTTAATTAAGACGTTTACATTAAATGAAAATGAGTGATTATTTTGGCAAAAAATACTCCCCCCAACAACACACCCTATATCGTGATTATAGCCCTGTTGCTGGTAGTAATCGCCTACCTGCTATCAGGCGGCGGCTCAAATCCAGCTGCACCTGCATCTACACCTACACCTAATCAACCTAATATCAATACATTCGACCAGGCTACATTATATACTGGAGATATACCAGAACCCTACCTGAAACCTGAATTCGCAGGATTTTTTCCAGATAACATTAGCGGGATGAGGCGTGTCAAACTCCTGCAGGACTCATTAGATGAAGAGTCAGAAGGTAGATTTGCATCAAAAGTGGAAGATAGTGCCCATGTTCTTTATATCAGTGATTCAGTGCAAACCAATTTTGAGGTAGAATATTCAGTTTACAAAATGGAAAGTGCCGAAGCAGCCAGTGAAGTCCTTACCTTCTATACTACAGAGACAGGTTGGAATAACTTACCAAAACAGTTCGGTGACATAACGTTTTGGATATGGCAGGGCTTTTTGGAAGGTAAAGGCAGGCCGAATGGAATGTACTTTTACTGGGACAGCATCAATAATGGAGCTTTTCTGCCTATTGAAAGACAGGGTACGAGTTACATAGCACAGGCAAATGCCGACCTGCTCTGTCTGCATGGGGAAACCGTGCAGGATGAATATTTCATTATGGTGGATGTACATGCACCTTTCGATAAAGTGAATGGATNCTGCTCTGTCTGCATGGGGAGACCGTGCAGGATGAATATTTTATTATGGTGGATGTGCATGCGCCTTTCGAGAACGTGAATGGACNGTTACATAGCACAGGCAAATGCCGACCTGCTCTGTCTGCATGGGGAAACCGTGCAGGATGAATATTTCATTATGGTGGATGTACATGCACCTTTCGATAAAGTGAATGGATTATCTGACCAGATGTTTGCAGAAGCTGCAAAGCAGATAAGTTCACAAAAAAATCAGACATAAAATGGATATAACCCCGGCCCTGACCACGTTCAGTCTTATCGCCCTGGCAGAGATGGGCGATAAGACCCAGTTGATTGCAATTGCGTTGTCAACCAGATATTCTAAGACTCATGTTTTTGCAGGGTTGTTGGCTGCTTTTGTGTTACTGACCGCGCTTGCAGTGGTTGTAGGTGAAGTGGTATTTGCCTTTATTGGCCCACACATTATTGGAATAGTGGCGGGGCTGCTGTTCATATTGTTTGGAGTAATTACCATCCTGATGGATGACGATGATGATGGCGATATAAAAAACCCTGGAGGTCGCAGTGCCTTCATGACTGCTTTTAGTCTGATAGCGCTTGCAGAACTTGGTGACAAGACTGAAATTGCTGTTATTGCCCTTTCTGCCCAGTACCATGCACCTATAATGGTCTTCCTGGGTGCAGTGCTGGGACTGGGGTTGGTAGGTGCGCTGGGTGTGGCTATTGGTGGGAAACTTCAGACTATTATACCAATGAAGAAATTGAGGATTGGATCCGGAATACTGTTTTTGGTGTTTGGGGTATTGTTCCTTTTGGAATATATCTGGCTGGATAATATCATTTTGTGCTATCTATTTCTCAACTAAATTGAATAGCCAATAGTTCAAGGTCATACATTTCACATGTTGCTGTCACCAGAAAATAATAACAAATCTCTGGATTCAGCATATGTAAATGACTTGCTGATTGGCAATGCTGATTANGTGCTATCTATTTCTCAACTAAATTGAATAGCCAATAGTTCAAGGTCATACATTTCACATGTTGCTGTCGCCAGAAAATAATAACAAATCTCTGGATTCAACATATGTAAATAACTTGCTGATTGGCAATGCTGATTAAAAACCAGCCTTAAAACATAAAATCTGACAGAAATATATTTATTTGAGTAAAAGAACCTTATAAAGTATGTTACTGACAGAACCCATTTCCAAATACTGCCAGTTGACTTTATTCTGAAAAATAAAAGGAGATTAAAAAAAATGACCGAGAGATTCGAACACTCAACATATCTGGTCCGCCGAAAAATACTAAAGCTCTTCGGTGCAGCATTTCACATCTATGACCCTGACGGGAATGTTGCTTTTTATTCAAAATTGAAAGCCTTCAAAATGAAGGAAGATATTCGTGTTTATACTGGCGAGGATATGCAGGAAGAGGTTCTGGTAATACAGGCCAGGAAAATCCTTGACATTTCGGCTGCATACGATGTGGTAGACCCCACTACAAATGAAAAAGTAGGTGTATTAAAGCGAAAAGGTATCAAATCCATAATGAAAGACGAATGGATATTCATGGATGCCAATGACCAGGAGATCGGCCTTATAAAAGAAGACAGCACCTTCTTTGCCCTGTTCAGGCGGTTTATAACCAGCATTATACCCCAAACCTATCATGGATATATTGGAGATAACATGGTGTGCACATTCAAGCAGAATTTCAATCCTTTTGTTATGAAAATCAACCTGGATTTCTCCCCTGNTTAAAGCGAAAAGGTATCAAATCCATAATGAAAGATGAATGGATATTCATGGATGCCAATGACCAGGAGATCGGCCTTATAAAAGAAGATAGCACTTTCTTTGCCCTGTTCAGGCGTTTTATATCAAGCATTATACCCCAAACCTACCATGGGTATATTGGGAATAACCTGGTGTGCACATTCAAGCAGAATTTCAATCCATTTGTTATGAAGATCAATCTCGATTTCTCCCCTGACACCAATAACCTACTTGACAGAAGACTGGGGATTGCCGCAGCAGTGCTGCTGACTGCCATCGAGGGCAAACAGTAGGTTGCAATTCCTTCAATCAAAACATTCAAATACAAAGCCGGACATCAGAAAAGTCGTTGCAAGCACCATGCAGCAACCAATTTTATTAAGGGCCCATAGCATAGCCAGGTGGTGCGCACGGCTGATAACCGTGAGGTCCGGCGTTCGAATCGCCGTGGGCCCATGCTACTACTCATAACCTACTCTGGCCAGTAGCGGGCCGCACACGTATGCAGCCCTTCGGGCTCCATACGTGGACTGGTTTTTAGGACCATACAATAAAGATTATAGTCCATGCTGCACATTAATCCCTGCATGGATGATGAATTGATAAATATACTTACAATACCCGGCCTGAGCGTAGACATGGAAACCGCTGGAGGTATGCGGCTCACGGCCTCAGGGGCCTTGAGTGTCGCCTGTGGACCCGCTCTTAAACGTATCAATGAAAGGCTTCGGGAAGAGAAACCTGTCCGTGTTGATGAAGATTCAGTAATCGCATCAACATGGTTGCCGCCTATACCAAGTAAGGTGTTCAACAGGCTGATACGGGCAGAAGTGAGCTGCGCACTGGGAAAGTACGTGCCAGAGACCGTATCCATTGAGTTAACCAGGGAGTGCAAATGCAACTGCGAACACTGCACGGTCAGCGAGGGCGAAGGTGAAATGAGCACTGACCAGATAAAAGGCATCATCGACCAGGCACTGGACA
>NKAJ01001307.1_pt1 | contig 10321 bp, 9 predicted proteins | sample 1556001 | NCBI WGS metagenome assembly NKAJ01 (sample SAMN06204642, study PRJNA360343) | marine sediment metagenome | isolation source: Jiulong cold seep at northern South China Sea | place: China: South China Sea, Jiulong cold seep | collected 2013-06 | reverse complement strand
AACACAAACAGCACAGGGTCATCTTCCTGCTGTGTCAGACTCAAGGCAGCACAGGCAACTGCCGGCGCAGTATTCCGCCCCGCCGGCTCCAACAGGATGGATGAAGACTCCAGGCCAATCTGGCGCATCTGCTCAGCTGCCAGAAAACGATGCTGATTGTTACAAACCAGCACAGGCGTTTCGCAACTTGGAAGACCGGACAGACGTTTGATAGTTGACTGTAACAGAGTTTCATCTTCCACCAGTGAATAAAATTGCNAAACGATGCTGATTGTTACAAACCAGCACAGGTGTTTCGCAACTTGGAAGACCGGACAGACGTTTGATAGTTGACTGTAACAGAGTTTCATCTTCCACCAGTGAATAAAATTGCTTAGGATAAGCCTCACGAGATAGCGGCCAAAGACGGGTACCTGAGCCGCCACATAGAATAACTGGCACAATCATTGCGCGTTTTTCCATAGAATTAAATGTACATTTTATAGATAATGCTAATTATCCGCACTTATGACGTCTCCTTGCTCATAAAGCTCCTGGATAAAGTCTTCGGCCTTGAGTTCAGGGTGAACGCTGCACCCTGGTCCTATTTTTATCCCCTGGGGTATTTGTGTTCGGATGCCGATTACAGTGAGTGCCTCGTCCTGTTTACCAATTACGGAATCTCTACCAATACTGACACCGAGGTCAGTTATAGTATTCTCAACTCTGGCTCCTGGTCCGACCTGAGTATCGAAAAACAGTATTGAATCTTTTACCACTGCCCCTGTTCCTACGTAGGCCCCGGGGAAAAGGATTGATCGAGCAACTTGTCCTTCAATTCTGACCCCGTTATAAATTCTTGAGTTATTTATTGAGCCTTGGGGGCCGATAAGTGCAGGGCCCCGATCTCTTATTGCCTCGTGGTCAAGGTTGGTGCGTACTTGCCAATCGGACAGTTTTATTTCGGGACGTTCTCCCAAGAGATCCATGTTGGCGGTCCAGTATTCCTCAAGGGTCCGGCTGTATCCCCAATAACCGTGAAATTTGTAACCATATACCTTATGCTGTTTGCTCATTATGGCAGGAAATATGTCTCTGCCAAACTCATGGGAGTCAATTCCGGCGTTTTCCTTCAGGGCTTGTTCCAGAATCTCCGTCTTGAACAGGTATATAGTCATGGAGGCCCAGTTCGATGCAGGGTAAGCCGGTTTTTCTAGNTGGACAGGTTTTTCTAAATATTCCAGAAGACGGCCTCCTCTTGGGTCATCCTCAGAAATCCGGGCCAGGCCGAATCTGGATGAACCTGCCGGAGAAACCTGAACAAAGGAAGCAGTAACATCGGCCCCCATGTCCAGGTGAAATTGAATGAGTTTCTGATAATTCATGTGATAGATGTGGTCGCCGGATAAAATTAGTACAAGGTCTGGTTTGTGAGCATGGATAAAGTCAAGGTTCTGATATACTGCGTCGGCTGTGCCCTTATACCAGTCTGAGGCGTGCAGGCCTTNCCAGTCTGAGGCGTGCAAGCCTTGAAAGGGAGGCAGAAGAGTGATACCGCGATGTCTGCCTGTCATGTCCCAGGATGCACCTGTCCCGATGTGCTCTATTAAAGATGAGGACCTATACTGGCTGAGAATTCCGACTCTCTCTATGCCTGATTGCATGAGGTTACTGAGAGGAAAATCTATGAATCTGTAGAGGCCTCCAAAAGGTACTGTGGACTTGGGCCTGAGGAAGGTAAGGACTCCAAGTTCATCAACCCTGCCGCCCGCAAGGACCATAGCTAAGATTTTTGGCATTTGCTAACCTGTGATTAAAAAGGTTACTTCCTCTTTTTAATTCAAAATTTAGAATTTAGAATTCAAAATTGTGTCTGAACGGCCTTTTCGTTCAGACACTATATAGACATTGAGTCTGTCACAGAAGAAGCGGATGCATCCGGCCCGTTACTGTCAGGTCCGCCTGCAGCCTCTTCCGCAGATGCCTCCTCCATGGCTTCATCAACCATCTGGTCAAAGTCCTCGCCAAGGTCATCTCCCGCCAGACCTCCCATCTTTTTCATCCACTTAGCCATGCTCTTGGGATCATTTTCGTCGAGACCTGCCATCATTGCCGGATCTGCTAATTTTTCCAGTCTTGTCTCTTCGGAAAGGCGTACATTAACTCTGGAGATNCCGGCCCGTTACTGTCAGGTCCGCCTGCAGCCTCTTCCGCAGATGCCTCCTCCATGGCTTCATCAACCATCTGGTCAAAGTCCTCGCCAAGGTCATCTCCCGCCAGACCTCCCATCTTCTTCATCCACTTAGCCATGCTTTTGGGATCATTTTCGTCGAGACCAGCCATCATTGACGGATCTGCTAATCTTTCCAGTCTTGTCTCTTCGGAAAGGCGTACATTAACTTTAGAGATCAACTTGGTGACCGAGCTACTCCCACAGTGTTTGCAATGGGATTCAAAATCGTCCTTGTTAAGGACCAGGTGAGAAGAAACCTTTCCACACTTTTCANCCGGCCCGTTACTGTCAGGTCCGCCTGCAGCCTCTTCCGCAGATGCCTCCTCCATGGCTTCATCAACCATCTGGTCAAAGTCCTCGCCAAGGTCATCTCCCGCCAGACCTCCCATCTTCTTCATCCACTTAGCCATGCTTTTGGGATCATTTTCGTCGAGACCAGCCATCATTGACGGATCTGCTAATCTTTCCAGTCTTGTCTCTTCGGAAAGGCGTACATTAACTTTAGAGATCAACTTGGTGACCGAGCTACTTCCACAGTGTTTGCAATGGGATTCAAAATCGTCCTTGTTAAGGACCAGGTGAGAAGAAACCTTTCCACACTTTTCACAGCGATATTCGTAGATCGGCATGATTTACTTCCCTCCATGTGCTGAATTGTGTACACAAGATGTTTACGNATCAACTTGGTGACCGAGCTACTCCCACAGTGTTTGCAATGGGATTCAAAATCGTCCTTGTTAAGGACCAGGTGAGAAGAAACCTTTCCACACTTTTCACAACGATATTCGTAGATCGGCATGATTTACTTCCCTCCATGTGCTGGATTGTGTACACAATCTGTTTACGCAAGATGTTTAACTACCAAGCGAAGGAGCGTGGTTGTTGTAAATTTATTGGCTGCACCCTCTGGTAAATTCTTGTAGGGGACCTCTGCCCTGGCACTCTGCCTGTGCCCGCCGGCCGACCCCATTTTTCCAAAAACACGGGCCGCCAGTTTGCCTGCATTTTTCTTATAGCCATCGCAGCGAAAGATAACTACCAGCTTTTCTCCATACTGGCCGGATATTATGACCCAGCCTATGTCATGAATATGTGCAAAAAAATCAGCTACCACGACAAGAATATCCGGATTTCCAACGCGGCCCAGGTGGACATAAATACGTTTTTTGCTGGTTTTCATGGTTTCCAGGGCGATCTTGAAATATTTCAGTTCTGATCGCCTTATATCAGCAGTCTCTATCTTATTCAGCAGTTGCTGGTTGATCCGCTTAAAGAGGTATTGGAAACATAGTACATCAGATGGAGAGGTCTTCTTGGTAAAGTTTTGGGTATCGGCTTTGATGCCGTAAAAAAGTGCTGTTGCAAGTGCTACCGTAGGATTTATCTTGGCGGCCTTCAGGTATTCTGTGAGCATGGAGGCAACTGCTCCATATTCCGGCCGTATGTCTACAAAAGGGGCATCCCATCCATCAGTGACGGGGTGATGGTCTATTACCGCATTATAAGAAATTGAAGCCAGATCCGGATGGTGCGGGGGTTGGGAATCTATCAGCACGAATTTGGTGTATTGATCCTGCTTTGTCCCCCTCAGGCGATGCAGGGGAATTTTGAGAAAGTCTCTCATTGCAAGATTATTCACACGCTTTATCTCATTGTTGTGAGCGATTGTCACCTCTTCTACTCTTCGGCTGAGCAATCTTCTTACTGCCTTGGCACTGGCCATGGCATCGGGGTCAGCTACTATTACGACCAGTACGCGATCGTCCCGCTTGAAGATCTGCAAGAAAGAGCGGAGACGTTCTTTGTTAGAAAGCCTTTTTGTGATACGCGCACTTTGATCAGGAGATTGTGGCGAACCAGCTTTTTTAGGATCGTGTTTATTGTTATTATTAACCGAGTTTGTCATTTTACTATTATTAGAGCCTCAAAAGGCATACTTTACGAAGTATTTACGGAAACAATTATGCCAAACGAGCCTATTGATAAAATAAGCACAGTTTGCATCAAGGAGCAATTCTAAATTAGTCATCATGATTAGTCCAAGGAATATTTGTGCCTTTAATCTTGCTTCACGGTATTACATAACCCCTGGGGGTTATCATCCTGCCTTGCCACACAAAGGTCTGACTGTTTCCAACTATTATTGTAGTCTGCATATCAATATCCTGGCTTGCAAGGTCGGATAGTGTGGTAATAATAACGGTCTCTCCTTGTCTCATTGCCCTTTGAACTATCCCAACAGGGGTAGAAAATTTTCTATACTCCTTGAGTATTTTCACTGCTTCTTCAAGCTGTCTGACCCTTCGGCGGCTTCTGGGATTATAAATAACAACAACAAAGTCTGCCTGACCTGCAGCATGTAGGCGTTTAACAATAAGATCCCAAGGGGTCAGGATATCGCTAAGGCTAATCACTGAAAAATCGTGGGTAAGGGGAGCGCCAAGCATTGAAGAACAGGCGCTTAGAGCTGAAATGCCGGGAATAATATTCACTTCAACCTGTGTGCCTTCCGGATGGGTTTGCAGGATTTGTAGTACCAATCCAGCCAGTCCATAGATCCCAGGATCGCCACTACAGACCATGGCTACCCGTTTGCCGGAAAGGGCAAGATCCACTGCGGCCCTGCAGCGATCAACCTCCTGCCTCATGCCGGTTGCGACGACCTCTTTCTCCGGACCTAAAATCGGGCGTATAAGGTCGATATAGGTCTTATAACCGATTATTACGTCTGAAGCAGCTAAGCTATCATGGGCAACAGGAGCCATCCACATGGGATCTCCGGGGCCAAGGCCAAGAACGTCCAGCCTTCCAACTTTATGATCAAAAGAGTCTGATGTTATAATCATCTTGTAGTTTTGGACTACTTCTTTATTATGTACTAAAAGTTAATTTTAACGTCCAAAGATAAATATTACACCAAGTCGCAGTATCGGCAAATGGCACTATGGAGGATCTCTTGCGAAAAGGCTTAAGGTGTTACCACTGGGTCTGGTTGGCGCTCATGGCTAAGTTTGGCTGGGATGTGGCTGGAACCTGGATTAAAAAAAAGAGGGCAAAAAAGGTAAACCACGAAATGAAAGATGCCTAAAAAAGCAATCATAAACTCCGCTTTTACTTCAAATTACTTCATCAAATAACCCTTGAGCCGGATATCTTCCACTCTAAGCGGTGCAAGCTCATGATTTAGACACCTGACTATTGGTTGTCTGTATTGCATCAGGAAGTTTTTTTGAATACCTGAGCTTATGTCGATCCCCTTTAGTTCCCTGTAGATTATGTCTCTGACCCAGGCCTCTTTTTTTCGAATTGCTTGCTTTGTCTTGACATCAGAGACAATGAGTTCCACTTGTAATTTAAAAAAGATCATTTCCTTGTCCCGTTGCGCCGGGATAAGAAAGGGGTCAAGGTCCATGGTTTCAAAATCACCATGATTGGCCAAGGTGTCCGGGATATCTTCTGTAACTGCACTATGTGGTTCAAAAAACGGAGCCGAAAGATTCCACAGAAGCACAAGTCCCACTGTGAGAAGAATTCCCGACACCCCTGTTATGGTCCAAATAATCCAAGATGTTTCGTCCGGCAGTTTGGCCTCCGCGGTCTCTTGTGAGCGGCTCTCGCTCGCTTTGTCCGGCGGGATGGCCTCTTCCGTGGATAGTGTTAGTTCATTTCCATCTGATTCATCATAGCTATTATCCTCAAAAAGCCGGATATCAACCGGGTGATCTCCTTCATCCCATAATTTGTCTTCAGAAAGTACCACCTCAAAGTTATTTTCCAGTGACTCTCTTGCGTTTGCATCGGCCTGCTGCGGACTATTATCACCTGAGTCCTTTACCGGTTTGGTGATTTCTAGAGATGGTCCTTCTTTAGAACCTGTTTTATCTTTAAAAATAGAAGTGTCTTGAGTCACAGCAATATATTATCAGGAAAAGATATTTGTAGACGTTCACAGGTTCAGAGGTTCAGAGGTTCAAAGGTTCAGGGGTTCAGAGTTTAACGAAAATCTGAACTCCTGATGTGTGAGTTCTGAATGGAGCGGGAAAACGTTCTATAGGCTAGGGTGTAAGGGGAAACCGCGTCTTGCCAAACCCTGAGTTTTTTGAAACCTCTATTGATATTCTTTCGATCCATGATTCACTTATCTCATGAATCATGTTATTTATCAACCTAATTAAAAACCCAATACTCCACCATTCCATTATTCCAATGGTAAGCGAAGCGAACTAAATTCATCCATCGATCTCCTCTGCGACAGAGGCTAAACGGACCCTAAGCCTCAACATGGCCTTAGTGTGCATCTGAGATATGCGGGATTCCGTATATCCCATGATTTCCCCTATTTCTCGCATTGTGAGATCCTCGTAGTAATAAAGAGAGATTACGATTTTTTCCTTTTCCGGGAGAGCGGTTATGGCTTTTATCAAAATTTCTTTGATCTCGGTTTTATTCAATAAGGCAAAGGGGTTTATCTCGCTATCGTCTGCTATTAAATCAAAGAGGTCGTCTTCATTATTGTCCGGCATTCTTCTGCGGATAGTTTCTATATCAAGGAAGGTTACGTTCTTTGTTTTATCCAATAATTTGTAGAATTTTTCTATGCTGATTCCCAATGCCTCGGCGACTTCTTTGTCTTTGGGAGGTCGATTAAGGTCTTTTTCCAGATATTGGTATGTCTTTTCCAGTTCTGTAGTCTTTTTCCGTATGGATCTCGGGACCCAATCAAGGGATCTGAGTTCATCCAATATGGCCCCGCGAATACGGAATTCCGCGTAAGTCTTGAAACGGATTTTTTTTGATGAATCAAATTTCTCAATAGCATCCATTAATCCGATGACTCCTGAGCTTATGAGATCATCTTGGGATATGTTTGGGGGCAGGCGCATGGCGAGTCTTCCAGCAATGTATTTTATCAGAGGAGAATACTTGAGGATCAGTTCTTCACGCTTCTCCTGCGTGAGTGATTGACCGTTGCCGAAAAAAGCATCAGTATAATCTCTAAGTGGTATTCTTGCGGTCTTTGCCATCACTCGCTTATGTCCTAAGGAGGTGTTTCCAAAGATATTTGACGTTACCAACAGCATAGTTTTCCCTCCTATCATCCAAGATATATTGCGCCAAGTCCATCATTGGGGCTAAAAGATCTGTTAGCGTATTCCTTGGTTCATGGATATTGACAACCGATTCCTTTGGTGCTTCAGCATGATTCATGAAGACATCTCAACCACAATGGTTCTATTTTTTTGATCAGTTGAATTGAGAAGAAATGAAATGACCCTAAAGCCCTCATTTCCTCTCCTCCTGTCATAATTTGATCTCCCAGTAAGTAGTCCAGCCAAATTATGTCCGAGCTTTAATAAGCAACACTTGTACCAATGGCCTGGAGAAGCATTCTCTGTATGTCTTAAGGGAATAGAAAGTAACCCTCCACCACGCTTTATAATAAGCGGTATGTAATCTCTTGAACTGATCAAGCGCCAAGCATAAACTCATATACTGTTAAATATTTTTATTTACAAAACAGAGGGTTGCGTTATTGAAGCCGTCTCTGACCCCGCTTCATGGGATAAGATAATAACTGCTTCTAATAACAGATAAACAGGTGAGTAGGCGGATACGGAATACGANAAGTTGCGTTATTGAAGCCGTCCCTGACCCCGCTTTATGGGATAAGATAATAACTGCTTCTAATAACAGATAAACAGGTGAGTAGGCGGATACGGAATACGACAAAAATACGGATGAGATGAACCTTATATTCCCAAGGTCAGACTGCAGGATACAAAATTATAGTCAATATTTTGACACAAATAGGCGCTTGACAAGAAAGATGACAATTTTTTGTCACCAGGTTTTTAGTAACCTTGGACCTCTTAACCCTGAACCTTTCAACCCTGAACGGTTACGGTAATTCTAATATGCGGCTTGTGGATATGTCGTGGACAAAGGGAATCCTTGCTACATGGCCCCCTGCGTTCTTTACTGTTTCGGCCCCTACTATGTCTTTCTCTTCCCAATCCGCCCCCTTGACTAAAACATCTGGAACAATGGTCTGGATAAGGTTTAAAGGAGTAGGATCGTGAAAAATCACCACATAGTCTACAGCGGCAAGTCCAGCCAGCACGTATGCCCTCATTGCTTCGGTGTTTATAGGGCGCTCCGGCCCCTTGATCTCTCTGACTGATTTGTCGCTGTTTAATCCTACCACCAGATAGTCGCCCAAGTGCCGGGCTGACTCCAGGTATGAAACATGACCTGCATGCAGGAGATCAAAACATCCATTGGTAAAAACCATCTTTTGGCCGGCCTTGCGTCTTCGATTGACCGCGGTATTCAGAGAAGGCAGGTCCAGTATCTTTGGATTAGCCTTTGGCCACCAGGACCTTGGTGCATGTGCAGTAAAGAAGTCCTGCCGTGCGGAGTGTATTTCATCCATATCCAGCTCAGCCAAGACGATTGTCTCTCCGTCACAGGCCTTGGCAAGGATTTCCCCACGGGGTCCTATGATCTTAGAACCTCCGCCAAATTCTGTGCCTCCAATCATGCCCCAGGCGTTTGCACCTGCCATAAAACATTGGTTTTCAATAGCCCTTGATTCCATCAGGAGCTCCAGGTGGTGTCTTCGGCTAAGTGGCCATAGGGCCGACAAGAGGACTAAGTCCACCCCTTGATATACAAGATGACGGACAAGTTCCGGGAAGCGCAGNCTCCGCCAAATTCTGTGCCTCCAATCATGCCCCAGGCGTTTGCACCTGCCATAAAACATTGGTTTTCAATAGCCCTTGATTCCATCAGGAGTTCCAAGTGGTGTCTTCGGCTAAGTGGCCACAGGGCCGACAAAAGCACTAAGTCCACCCCTTGATATACAAGATGACGGACAAGTTCCGGGAAGCGCAGGTCAAAACAGGTTATCAGGCCAAGCCCCGGTTCGGTTTTTCTAAGAGGTATCCACAGGGCAACAGGGTCAGTCCCCGGGCTAAAGACATGGTCCTCTTTCATAGGGCTAAAGAGATGGATCTTTCTATATGTATGAAACGTATTATCAGGTCCGATCACATAGGTAGTATTAAAGAGCTTCTCCCCTGATTCCTCTATGGCTAATTCAGGAAGTGTACCGACTATGTGGATCCCATTCGTTTCTGCTAAAATTTTAAGTTTGAACAGGATCTCGGGGATTTCATGGGCCAGGTATTTGTCAGCTTCACTGAGAGGACCCGTTGCCCACAGTTCAGGAAGTAGAAGTAATTCCCCTCCTGCCCCTGCAGTTTCACTGGTTGCTGATTCAACTTTCTTCCAGTTGGCATGGATATCTTTTTCCCTGGGAGTGAACTGGAAAATCCCCATTTTGAATGTTGAAATTGACTGTTTCATGCTTGAATAAAATACTCAATCACTAATTTTTTAGCCACAGACCCACACAGACAACCCATTCACTGGCCTACTCTCCAGTCCAATGTCCTTTCAATCCCTTCAGAAAGAACTGTTTTGGGCTTCCANAGCCACAGACCCACATAGACAATGCTGAATGTTAAATGTTGAATGCTAAATTGTGGAAGAAGATTTAAAAGACATATACCTTAATTCAACATTCAACATTCAACATTTGATTATACGGAATCATTCACTGTCCTATTCTCCAGTCCAAAGTCCGTTCAATCCCTTCAGAAAGAACTGTTTTGGGCTTCCAGCCCAGCACCTCCTCAGCCAGATCTACCTTTAGGCAGCTCTTTTTGAGATCTCCCGGCCTTGCAGAGGTCCTGTTTGGTGTCCTGAGAGAGTTGTCCAGAGGACGTTTTTTGGAAATCACATCAAATATGGTCTCAAAGAGGGCCTGGGTCCTGGTTTCCTTTCCTGTACCAATGTTTACGGCCTTTTTGNCCTTTCCAGTGCCTATATTTACGGCCTTTTTGTTCCCCGCCTCAAGGGCAAAAAGATTTGCCTCCACGATATCTCCCACATAGCAATAGTCCCTGATCATGCCCTCGGGTTCAGAGGAAAAATGGTAAAGCGTGCTCGGCTTATTCTCAAGGAATCTGTCCATGAAAATGGCCACTACCCCTGCCTCACCTTGAGGTATCTGGCGCGAGCCATAGATGTTGGAATATCGTAGAA
>NKAJ01000448.1_pt1 | contig 10361 bp, 9 predicted proteins | sample 1556001 | NCBI WGS metagenome assembly NKAJ01 (sample SAMN06204642, study PRJNA360343) | marine sediment metagenome | isolation source: Jiulong cold seep at northern South China Sea | place: China: South China Sea, Jiulong cold seep | collected 2013-06 | reverse complement strand
CCGTCAGAAATTATATCCTCTGGCCCCTTGAGCAATACCACCGCACCGTTGTCAGCCGAAAACCTGTTGACCATACCCACACGCCTGTCAAGGTCATCGGGCACATCGGCGCCCTCAAGCGCCTTGAATTCACCCGCGTGAGGCGTGATTATTATCTCGCAGCCGTACTTACTTAGCGGTGTCTTGAGCGCGGCCAACCCATCAGCATCTACCACAACCCGGCTGCACAACGGTAATATCTCCCGTATGGCAGATAATGTTTCATCATCCCTGCCCAGTCCCATACCGATCACTACCACGTCATGAGCCTGAATAAGCTCTTCCAGGACAGGTAAGTCCTGCCTGTGCAATCGTTTCTTTGATAGTTTCCTGACTATCAGGTTTGGTGAAAAGGATGCCACTATACCGGCAACGCTCTTCGGGACTGCCACGGTCACAATATCAGCACCCGCCCGCAGTGCCGCCATTCCTGAAAGGGCCGGCGCACCGGTATATGCACCGCCGCCGATAATCAGCACCCGTCCGCCTTCGCCTTTATGGCTATCAGGACGCCGGCCGGTTACCAGTTTCAGGTCACCGGGTCCGACTATGATCCCGGCCTCAGGCAGGATGCCAATATCTGCCACAGCAATCTCTTTAATATAGTCCTTTGCGACCTTTTCCATCAGACCTGGCTTTGGTAAGTGGAAAGTAACCGTTACATCGGACTTGACCGCTTTTTCGAACTTGCCACCGTCAGGGTCCATGCCTGATGGCACGTCAACACTGACCACCTTAGCGTCAGAACCGTTTATCATGTCAATGACTGTTGTTTCCGGTTCCCTTATGGGTCCCTTTATACCGGTGCCAAAAATAGCGTCCACTATCACATCGCAATCTGAAAAATATGCCGGGTCCAGGCCTGATACATCTGTCACTTCGATGACAGGTATACCTGTGCTCTTGAGAATAGAAAGATTCCTGGCAGCCTCAGGCTTTTTGACATCGCTGGACTTGCCCAGAAGTAATACCTTCACCTCATAACCGGTCAGGTGCCGGGCAGCCACGAAAGCATCTCCCCCGTTGTTTCCCCGGCCGGCCACTAGTAATATTCGCTCCCTGGTGGGAAGGTTCATCACCTCGANCACATCGCAATCTGAAAAATATGCCGGGTCCAGGCCTGATACATCTGTCACTTCGATGACAGGTATACCTGTGCTCTTGAGAATAGAAAGATTCCTGGCAGCCTCAGGCTTTTTGACATCACTGGACTTACCCAGAAGTAATACTTTCACCTCATAACCGGTCAGGTGCCGGGCAGCCACGAAAGCATCTCCCCCGTTGTTTCCCCGGCCGGCCACTAGTAATACCCGCTCCCTGGTAGGGAGTTTCATCACCTCGGCAGCCACTGCTGAACCTGCATTCTCCATTAACTGGAGCTTGGACAGTCCCAGATATTCGCAATTTGTATCCAGCGCATCCATCCGCCTGGAAGTAATGGTTTTCATGTTTGAATTTCCCCAATGTTACTTAATTAATGTTTATAGGGCATGNTTCATCACCTCGACAGCCACTGCTGAACCTGCATTCTCCATTAACTGGAGCTTGGACAGTCCCAGATATTCGCAATTTGTATCCAGCGCATCCATCCGCCTGGAAGTAATGGTTTTCATGTTTGAATTTCCCCAATGTTACTTAATTAATGTTTATAGGGCATGATATAAATTAATTGTTTATTGTCAGTTTCTGGTCAATCACAGACAAAACCTATTTATTCATGTAATTGATTTCAACACTAAATCAGGATATGTAGAACCACGGAGTACTTGGATGCATCTTATAATTACAGAAAAACACAACACTGCAAAGCGTATATCTGAAATACTGGCCCCGAAGAAGCCAAAGCAGGTTAGGGTTAGCGGGGTTGATACATACCAGTGGGACGGTACCGCTGTGATGGGGCTTAGCGGTCACATCGTTTCAGTGGATTTTCCCAAAGAGTATAATAACTGGCAGAAAGTTGACAGCAGGGAACTGATAAATGCCGAAATAATCACAGCTCCCACCCAGCGTAAAATAGTGACTGCACTTCGCAAACTTGGTAAAGAAGCAGACCACGTCACCATTGCCACTGACTTTGACAGGGAAGGTGAACTTATCGGGGTAGAAGCCCTGCGCATTGTAGAGAAGGTCAACAAAGACATTCAGGTAGACCGGGTACATTACAGTACCATTACCAAAACAGAGATACTGAAGGCATTTGAAAACCTCAATCCCGTGGATTTCAACCTGGCTGCAGCGGGTGAGAGCAGGCAGGTCATTGACCTGATATGGGGTGCGGCGCTCACTAGGTACATCTCCACTACCGCTGGCAGGCTGGGCAATCTGTTCCTGAGCGTGGGGCGGGTCCAGACCCCTACACTGGCGCTGCTGGTAGATAAGGAACGTGAGCGACTGGCGCATGTATCCCGGCCGTACTGGGAGATAATGGCTACACTGTCCGAAGGCATCGAGTTCGAGGTCAAACACAAGGCCGGCCGTATATGGGATGAAAACGATGCTAAAGGGATATTCAGCAAACTGGGCGATACTGCCGGGGTAACTGACCTCAAGGCGAAAGAGAGAATTGACCAGCCGCCAATGCCTTTCAATACGACCGAATTTATCAGGGCAGCAAGTAGTATCGGTTTTACCGCATCCAATGCCATGAGGATTGCAGAGAGCCTGTACATGAACGGTTTCATTTCATACCCCAGGACCGACAATACGGTCTATCCGGCAAGTATTGACCTGAGGAAACTTATCGGGAGTTTGGGCAAAGGCGTATTCAAGCCTTATGTGGAGAGTCTGCTAAAGCAAACTGAATTGACACCCACACGGGGTAAAAAGGAGACCACTGACCATCCCCCGGTCATGCCCGCAACATTTGTTGAGCGTTCCAAACTTAAGGACGATGAATGGAAGATATATGAAATGGTGGTGCGACGCTTCTTTGCCACTTTTGCATCTCCTGCCATTTGGAAGACCATGCAGGCACTGTTCGATATCTCAGGAGAGGAGTTCAGGGCCAGGGGTGCAAGTCTAATGGAAGAAGGGTGGCGCTGGTATTATCCGTATAATAAACCAGAGGATATGATACTGCCTGACCTCGAAGTGGGACAGGTGCTTACCGTTGTTGATAAAAAATTGGTAGATAAAGAGACACAACCGCCTGGAAGGTACGGACAGGGCAGGCTCATCAAGGTAATGGAAGATCTGGGACTTGGTACTAAATCCACCAGGCACGAGATTATATCCAAACTTTATAGCAGGGCATACGTGCACGGTAACCCGCTTCAGCCTACAAATACTGCCATGGCAGTGATAGGGACTTTGGAAACGTATGCAGATACCATCACCAAACCGGAAATGACTGCTACACTGGAACAGGAGATGGACCTGATAAGCGAGGGTGCCAAGACCGAGGATGAAGTGGTTGACGAGTCCAGGGTGATGTTAAGCGCGGTATTTGATGACCTTAACAAGAATAGTGAAAAGGTTACCGAAGAGCTGCGCACCGGTATGCGTGAAGATAAAATTATCGGCACGTGTGAGAAGTGCAAGAGCGACCTGATAATCAGGCGCTCAAAGAGAGGGGGGCGGTTCATTGGATGTACCGGTTACCCTGACTGCGACTTCTCACTTCCGTTACCCAAGAGCGGGCAGATCGTGGTCACTGATAAAATGTGCGAGAAGCACAATATGAACCACATCAAGATTATCACAAAAGGCAAACGACCATGGGATTTAGGCTGTTCTTACTGCAATTTCATTGAGTGGCAAAAAAGCCTTAAGGATACTGATAAAAAAAAGTAATATGATACAACGTTTTGGCAGTGGAGACCCTGTACGTCTGTTTGTTGCGGGACTGCATGGTGATGAGTGGGAAACTACATCCGCCTTACTTGAACAACTTTCCCCGCCCGATACCGGGACCCTCCTTATTATGCCAAAGGTTTCTGATAATGAATACCTGAGCACTCTGGACAGGGATTACTACACAACATATGCGCCCCACCTTCGTGAGGCCATTGTGACGTATAAGCCGCCCATTTACCTGGAACTCCACTGCTATTCAAAGGAAAGTTATCCGGCCCTTANATTACTACAATACATATGCGCCCCACCTTCGTGAGGCCATTGTGACGTATAAGCCGTCCATTTACCTGGAACTCCACTGCTATTCAAAGGAGAGTTTTTCGGCCCTGGTAGGGGATGGCAGGTTTGAACGCTATGGTGTGCCTGCATATATTGAGATTGAGGCAGGGATATTGATGGGTTCGGTTTCACCCAGGGTGAGGACTGATTTTTTCACGCCTGATAATTTGTGCGTATCATTCGAGATGCCAAGGAACCCGTTAGAGCAGTCACTGAGTGTTATTCGCAATCTGCTGAATGTGGTAAAGGAATGCTGGAGCCGCCAGGGGTTTGTGGCTTATATGTCACAGCATTATCCAGAACAGACTGCAGTGGCTGTCAAGAACTATTTGCAGTTCTACGGGCACCTGTATTAAAGCAATACACAGATTGACACCGATTAACACTGATTTTACCAAAAATCGGTGTCAACAAAATAACTTATTTTTGGAACAGTGCCTGTTTGTGGAATAAGTAGATAAAAATAAAAAATGATATAAAAATGGGATTGTACCCCAAAAAGGGTACATCTCCATGCACGTTATGCTTTTTAATGTCGATACATATTTAAATATCAAAGATATCTAATTCGTGTTATAACAGTTCATTTTCATCGGAGGAATCTAACTAATGAAAGAGCAGACAGAAGTACGCACATTAAAAGAAGGCAGGTATGTAATAATAGATGACGAACCCTGTACTATAAAATCAATTTCACACTCAAAACCTGGAAAACATGGTAGTGCCAAGGCACGAGTTGATGCTATCGGTATTTTCGACAACCAGAAACGCTCTATCATCTCACCTGTGACCCAGAAAATATACGTACCCCTCGTAGAACGGAAGAACGGGCAGGTGCTCTCCATCTCAGGAGACGTTGTCCAGATAATGGACATGAGTGACTATTCTACTGTTGAACTGATCATTCCTGAGATGTACAAAGGTAAGATCGATGTAGGAAAAGATGTCCAGTACCTGGTCGCCATGGGTAAGATGAAGATAGATATGCGGTTGTAATCCAATCCGTCAAATCTCTTTTTTGGAATGGTTACATGGGTGAAAAACTTTTTTTTGCTGATGCTGATTCCAATTATTCAGATGCTGCTTTTGTAATCTTCGGTGCACCTTTTGATGGAACATCAAGTTTCAGGAAAGGTAGCCGACAAGCTCCCGATGCCATCAGGAAAGCTTCGTACAACTTCGAGACGTACAACTTCAATTTTGACATAGACCTTTCCAATATCCCCTTCCATGATATGGGAGATGTGGAAATCAAAGAAAACTATAATGTTGACCAGGCTTTAATTGCTGTTGAGAAAACGGTCAGTACTATATTAAAGGACAGTAAAATACCCATAATGCTGGGTGGGGAACATTCCCTCACTTTACCGTGTGTCAGAGCATCAAAAGAAAAGTTCGATGATATGGGTGTAGTGGTACTGGATGCCCATCTCGATTTAAGAGACGAATACGAAGGTGAGGACAACAGTCATGCCTGTGTTAGTCGCCGCATTATTGAAGATGTGACTGACAGGTATGTTTCAATCGGAATAAGAAGCGGCACAAAAGATGAATATTCACTGGCAAAAACACAGGATATTACCTATTACCCAGCTGACCTTGTAGTGGAAAAGGGAATGGCATATATTCTCAACGAACTGAACGGGAAGCTTAATACCAGACACCTGTATCTGTCACTGGATATGGATGCTATCGACCCGATCTATGCCCCTGCACTGGGCACGCCTGAACCTTTTGGGCTCACCGACCGCCATGTACTTTCTTTAATACACGAACTGGCCTCTAGAAGTATAGGTTTTGACCTTGTTGAGATTGCACCAGAGTTCGATAGCGGTAACACTGCACTACTGAGTGCCAAGCTCATTCGCGAGTTCATAGCCTCTGCCTGGGCTTCAAGACAATGACGTATCTAACAATACCTTCGCCAATTAACCTGTACTAACCACCATTAATACTTCCCATTTTCATTATTTGTGTAAAAATCTGCTGAATTAAAATTTGGTCTGGTTTTTGCGGTAGCAATTTTAATATCTCATTGACATATTTGCTACCTCTGAAATATGCCTTAAGGTCCTTGATACCAAAATCGGGATTATCCTTGTTAACATTTTGAATTAATGCCTGAGAAACATTCACCATGAAAAAAGCTAAGTTTGCAGCGTTAGTTACAGGAACCTCCTTAACATTCATACAATCTTCCAGATCCCAATATTGTTTTAATGGTAAAATGAGGTACAATAGAAGTAAAAATGTTTTTTAAATGTGTGAAATCATGCGCTTAAAAGGTTGGAAACTTAGGTTTTATGTTAACAATATTAAGTGGAATTATAATTGGGCTATTTGGAAAAATAATCTGAAATATCAAATTTAAAACTCGTGCATCATCCCCGAAGTTTCCGGTTTCAGTGTCACCACGTCACGCACAAACTATCATGTCACCCAATCTGCCCCCTTCTCATCACTCAACCTCCCGCCGGCCCGAAAGTGCTTGGAAGCTGGCGCAGGGGGTGGATGTGTGGTCGGGGTGGCGTCATGGCTGTAAAAATATAATATTTGTGTAATAATGACCCCATGTCAAAGCCATTTTTTCATTTGATGTTGGGTATGCTTATTTGGGGTATACGTGAATTGTACAAAGTTCTGGAACTGAAAGGTTTGATCGAATTAGAACAGTTCTATGAGGTCACAGAGTATTTTTAGGCTGTGCTGATACTGGTTGGTATGCTGTACTTCCTAAGGATTGCCAAAATAAAGACAAAAACGGCTTAATTTAAATAGACCTCAAAAATTCCACCACAAGACGTTGCAATTCATCCAAATCACCATAGTCCTGCGCTACAACCCCCTTATTCCCCAGCACCATAGCAGACACCTTTGCACCCCTTTCATACACACACAGCACAGGCTTCTTCAGATCCACAGCATGGCATATCTCATACCCCACACCTACCGAAGGCATACTAACCTCTGCCACCAGGCAGTCACACTGCACTATGCCTCCCATATCCCGCAGGAAAATCTCTTTCTCTGTCATGTTTCTCTCTTCGGCAAACACCGTATCCCTGGCCACATGTTCACTCAAAACTTCCACTCCCGCACCAATCATCACATCAGCCATAAACCTGTACGTTTCAACTAACCTGCGCCCGCCACGTATAGAACCTGACAGGAATACCTTACTCATCACAGCACACCCCTGAAATAATGGCCAGAGGTCAGGCCGCTTGTAAACATCTGCTTCATCAATGCCAGATACTCGCTACCGTCGAACTGCTCACCCGCTACCATGCAAGTATCAAGGGCCTGCCTGTACAGTCCGGTAATTTCACCCACCTGCACATTATTGTATCGCATCCCGTCTATCCGCAACAACTCAACACCCGCATCCAGCAGACCTGGCAGGCGGTCTATCATGCAGAGTTCCCTGGAATTATAAACATGCGTCCTGCACCGAGCGTCCTGCTCGACAGGGAACGTGNGACAGGAATACCTTACTCATCACAGCACACCCCTGAAATAATGGCCAGAGGTCAGGCCGCTTGTAAACATCTGCTTCATCAATGCCAGATACTCGCTACCGTCGAACTCTTCTCCTGCTTCCAGGCAAGTATCAAGGGCCTGCCTGTACAGTCCGGTAATTTCACCCACCTGCACATTATTGTATCGCATCCCGTCTATCCGCAACAACTCAACACCCGCATCCAGCAGACCTGGCAGGCGGTCTATCATGCAGAGTTCCCTGGAATTATAAACATGCGTCCTGCACCGAGCGTCCTGCTCGACAGGGAACGTGAATTCTTTCTCATCCCTGATTGCATAAGGAGTATCACACGGCCTGTCTACCCTGAATCCACGATTATCTTTTTCATCTCTCTTAGGACTGCGGCATCCCTTAATGCCCCCAATCAGGCAATGTTCAGATACCATCAACTGCACCCCCCCCTGCACAACACATTCAATCTCGTACCCTTCAGACATGTCCGTTATTTCCTTAAGGGTAAGTTCAGGCGATACAGTGATGCTGCCCGCTCCCATCCCGGTCAGAACATCCAGGCTTTGGCTGTTGAAAGCATTGGCAGGATAGTCCACTGCCAGTGCAATATCCATATCTTTAAACATGTATAGCTGGTCAGGTGCAGCCGCAAGTATACCATCAGGTGCGCTCAATCCCCTGACTGTGTTAATAACCAGGTCGGCTTCCCCATCCTTAACAATATCCGGCAGCCGGACATACACGGTGGCACCGGCCAGATGTGCCTGTTCAATTGCAACATTGGTCAGGGGTATATTCCCGATGATCCCCTCTATATCAACATACACCCTTTCAGCACCGGCAGCCACGGCGGTATTGACGTCATCGGGTCCGGATACGCGAATGGATAATACCGGTCTGGAGGCTCCGTTATTTTTAGCATGACGGGTAGTACCGGGTACGTTTGTCCCACATTTGCGCCGGTACTTTTCCTCGCGCAGCTGCGCAAGTTTCTCCACAGCCTCACGCCGCACTGAATTAATGACTCCAATGGGTATGAAAATATTCTCATCCATCTGTATGTCTAAATTGTCGGCCACAAACACAGTATCACCCAATTTGCTGACCTGTACCCCCAGACCCTTTTCATCCAGCGGCCGCTGCCTGGCAGATGAGATGACTATATCTGAAACTGCCTGGGCTGTTACTCCATTCTGGTCAATAAGCTTTATAAGTAATTGTTTATCGACCATTGCCTCCACTTCAATATCAAGCGGGATTTTTCTCTGGATTGAATGGTATGTCTGCTTTGTCCATTCCATCAGCACAGGGTCAAAGTTCTTGTAAACAGGAGTGCCGTTGGGAACCGGTGTATCAAAAGTAAAACTCACTGTGGAACCGACATGCCCCTTGTCAATCTTCTTTCTTCCTATCCACAATGTATTGATCGTTGTGCCGTTATCACCGATTGAAACCCCTTCACCTGGATTGAGAGGGACATCCAGTTTCACAGACACTCTACCCCGCCCACCGCCGCCGTATCCAGTTACACGTCCTATCAAAGTACCGCGATTGCCAGGTTTCTCCATGCTCATAAGTGACNGGGAACCGGTGTATCAAAAGTAAAACTCACTGTGGAACCGACATGCCCCTTGTCAATCTTCTTTCTTCCTATCCACAATGTATTGATCGTTGTGCCGTTATCACCGATTGAAACCCCTTCACCTGGATTGAGAGGGACATCCAGTTTCACAGACACTCTACCCCGCCCACCGCCGCCGTATCCAGTCACACGCCCGATCAAAGTACCGCGATTACCAGGCTTCTCCATGCTCATAAGTGACCTGCCAGGGTCGCCGGATATATACCCTTCTGTGAACCCCCTGCTGAAAATAGTCTCAAGGCGCTGCTGTTCTTCTGGTGTGATGGCGGCATCCTGGTCATCGGAAAACCTGTCCAGGATATCCCTGTATGTCCTTGTTACCACGGCCACGTATTCAGGACGTTTCATGCGCCCTTCTATTTTCAGGGAATCAACACCTACTTCCATCAGGTCATGCAATCGGGAAGACATGTTCAGGTCCTTTGGACTTAACAGGTATCCGGTAGTATTCCTGCGTCCGGGCAATTCATACAATTTCCTGCACGGCTGGGCACAGTGTCCACGGTTACCACTTCTGCCGCCCATAAAACTACTCATCAGGCACCTGCCAGAATAGCAGATACACAATGCTCCGTGTACGAAAACCTCAAGCTGGATATCGGTGTTCGAGCGGACCGTTCGTATTTCATCAAGGCTCATTTCCCTGGCAAGCACTGCCCGTTTCACTCCCAGGTCCTGGAGCATTCTTGCTCCTGCACTGTTATGGATGGTCATTTGTGTACTTGCACTGATGGGTAGATCGGGCATGTGTGTCCTGAGCATCCCCAGCAAGCCAATATCCTGGACAATTACAGCATCTGCACCATGATTGCACAGCAGCTCCAGATACGCAGTAGCATCATTGAATTCCCCTTCCTTCACAAGGGTATTGACGGTGATATAGGCAAAAACATCCCTTTGGTGGGCAAAATCAATTGCCTCCAGCAGTCCCTCTCTGTCAAAATTATCAGCCGATTGCCTGGCACTGAACTCCCTTGCTCCCAGGTATACAGCATCGGCCCCGTTCTCCACAGCCGCTTTTAATGATTCCATACTGCCAGCAGGGGACAG